>Ga0310696_10008278_pt1 | contig 12142 bp, 9 predicted proteins | sample AusTroGonzalo_MG_4_FD_203885 | JGI IMG/M metagenome (GOLD analysis project Ga0310696, IMG submission 203885) | Bovine rumen microbial communities from tropical cattle in Woodstock, Queensland, Australia - Gonzalo_02 (v2) (version 2) | ecosystem: Host-associated > Mammals > Digestive system >... | reverse complement strand
TCCTCAAGGGAGGAGGGTTTGTAACTCCAGTCCATATCCAGCATCCGTCTCACCGTATCCCGGATCTGCGTGTATCTGATCTTCCCCTTGCGGAAGCGGTCCACGGCCACCTCGTTGGCGGTGTTGTAGACGATCGGGTATGAGCCCTCCAGGCGGACACACTCAAAGGCATCGGCCAGGAATGGGAAGCGCAGAAGGTCGGGTTTGCGGAATGTCAGGTCCAGATTCGAGAAATCGAGGCTCTGTCCGACCTGACGGTCGATCGTGGGATAGAGGAGGGCGCGCATGATGGGAAAGACCATGTCGGGCGGTGAAAGCTGGGCGTAGACCTGGGCGCTTTTGGTTCGGACCATGGAGTGCACGATGCTCTGCGGGTGGATGACGACCTGGATGTGCTCCGCGTCGAAGCCGAAGAGATAGTGCGCCTCGATGACCTCAAGGCCCTTGTTGGCCAGGGTGGAGGAGTCGATGGAGATCTTGGGACCCATCGTCCACGTGGGGTGGTTCATCGCAACATCCGGCGTGATGTTCCCAAGCTCCTCAAGAGGCTTGTCCCTGAACGGACCGCCGCTTGCCGTGATGACAAGGCTTTCCACGTTCTCCCTGCCGCAGCTGAGAATAAGCTCGTCTATGGCGCTGTGCTCGCTGTCCACCGGGATGATCTGGACCTTGTCGCGCTTTGCCTCTTCAAAGAGAATCTCTCCTCCCATGACGACCGATTCCTTGTTCGCAAGGGCCAGGGTGCAGCCGGCCTGCATGGCGATGAAGCTTGCCTCCAGGCCTGCAGAACCTGCGATTCCGTTGAGGGCGATCTGAGGCCTGACCTCAGAAAGCATGTCGGAAAGCGATGTGAATATCTTTATTCCCTGTATGGATTTCTCTTTGTTTTGGGGAACGTTTCCCGTGATGCAGAGGTTGGGGATGTTGTTCTCAAGACACAGGGAGACGGCCTTGTCAACGTTGCTGTTGCACGAGGCGGCCACGGGTCTGACTCTGTCACTGAACTGGGCTATGCCCCTGAGTGCGGTTTTTCCTATGCTTCCCGTGATTCCCAGAACGGCTACGGTTCTCACAGGGCCTCCATGATCATCTTGAACAGGATGAAGAACACCGGTGCGCTTGCGATCTCCGAGTCTATGCTGTCCAGAGCTCCTCCGCGTCCGGGGAAGATGTTGCCCGAGTCCTTGACTCCGGCAGAGCGCTTGAAGACGCTTTCAATGAGGTCTCCGATGTTGGCGCTGAGGCTCACTCCGACTCCCAGGAGGATTCTGAACAGGACGCTGATGTACGGAAGGTTGTCCTTGAAGATGGCATAGTAGCCGAAACAGAGGGCGATTGTGGAGACGAAGCTTCCCACAAAGCCTGCGACGCTTTTCTTGGGGCTTGCCTTGAGGATTCCGTTGTTGCCCTTTCCGAACAGACGTCCCCACACGTAGGCGAAGATGTCGTTTCCGAAGACAAGGACGAAGTACATGATTATCGCGTAGCTCGTGATTCCCTCGATTGCCAGGAAGCGAAGGAAGAACGAGAAGAAATAGCAGGGGTAGGTGATAAGAAGGGCGCTCTTGGCAGACCGTGCCAGCGAACCCTTGAAATCGTCCTTCTCGCCGGCCTTGATCTCGATTGCGAAGCTCAGCATGAGAAGGAAGATGTAGACCAGATCTGGGACCTGTGAGTTAAGACCCAGGACGCCCTGAAGGTACTGGACCAGAGGCAGGACCGGTGCAAGGTATGAGATGAAGACGGCCTTTCCGAACAGAAGGCGGCTCATCTCGAAGCTGCCGATGGCGCAGATGACCACCGCAAACAGCGAGAATGCGATGTGGTTCAGCTGGGGAACGAAGAAGATGATTCCCAGGACGAAGGGGAGGCCGAGAAATACTGTGATTAGTCTGTCTCTAAGGTTTCTGTCCATTATCTGGCAAGTCCTCCGAACTTCCTGACCCTTCCCGAGAGGGCATCAAGACACATCTGCAGCTGCTCCTTCCCCCAGTCCGGCCAGAGGTCGTCGATGGAGAGGAACTCCGCATATGCGCTGTCCCACAGCATGAAGTTGCTCAGCCTCATCTCTCCTGCGCTACGGGCGATCATGTCCGGAGCGGGGATTTCCGGCTGGTCCAGGTTGGCCTGGATGTCATCTATTGTAATGGGTTTTCCCGGATTTTTCTCTATGAATCTGTTGCAGGCGCGTCTTATCTCGTCCTGCCCGCCGTAGTTTATGCAAAGCACCGCCGTAAGGGTCGTGCAGTCCTTTGTGGCATCAACGGTCTTTCTGATGCCTTCCTTTGCCGCCTCGGGAAGCGGATCCAGGTCCCCTCTGAAGAGGACCCTGATTCCGTTGTCCCTGTAGAAGGCAATCTCCCCGGGAAGCTTCTTGGCAAGCAGCCCCATCAGGTAGGATACCTCCTGATTGGGCCGCTTCCAGTTCTCCGTGGAGAATACATAGAACGTCAGACAGTCGATCTTCAGTTCTATGGCGGCGACGGCGACCCTCTTGGCTGCCTTCAGTCCCTCGAGGTGCCCCGCCGCGCGGGGAAGTGACCGCTTGGTCGCCCAGCGGCCGTTTCCGTCCATGATCAATCCGATGTGCATCAGATCTCCATGATCTCCTTCTCCTTCTCGGCCTGGAGGGTGTTGATCCTGGCGATGTGGGAGTCGGTCATTTTCTGAAGCTTGTCTTCGCCTTCCTTCTGCTCGTCCTCGGAGATGGTTCCGTCCTTCTGAAGCTTCTTGATGTCCTCCATTCCGTCACGTCTGATGTTGCGGATGGCGACCCTGCTGTTCTCAGCGAGGGTCTTGGACTGCTTGGCCAGTTCCTTTCTCCTGTCCTGTGTGAGGGGAGGGAAGTTGATTCTGAGAAGCTTTCCGTCGTTGGAGGGATTGAATCCCAGGTCGCTCTTCTGGATTGCCTTCTCGATCACTGACAGAAGGCTCTTGTCCCAGGGCTGGATGACTACGAGTCTTGCCTCGGGAACCGAGATGGAGGCCACCTGGTTCAGCGGGGTCTCCTGACCGTAGTAGTCCACACGGATCTTGTCGAAGATCGCCGCCGAGGCTCTTCCGGTTCTGAGTGCAAGATAGTCGGTCTCAAGAGCGGAAACGCTCTTTCCCATTCTGTCTTCACAATTTGCCAATACCTGCTGCATTGATTTCTCCTGTATGACAACCAATCAGAAAGGCCGCCCTGTGCGGACGGCCTTCGTGTTTGAAACGATTATGCTCCGGCGAGGAATCTCTCGTAAGCGACGATCTTGAGGTCGGATCCGTTGTCCTTGTTGAACTTGGCAAGGAGCTGGGCGACTGTCAGGTTGTCGTCGTTGGAGATCTGGAAGACCTGGTCCATCAGGCAGATCTCGGCATAGTGCTTCTTGAGCTTGCCCATGACGATTCCGTCCAGAACCTTCTCCGGCTTGTTCTTGAGCTTCTCGTCCGTTGCAACCTGTGCGCGGAAGATCTCAAGCTGCTTCTCCTCGTAGTCCTTGGGGACGTCGGCGTCGCAGAGATACATCGGGGATGCTGCGCAGACATGCATTGCTGTGTTGAATGCGAATGTCTTGTAGGCCTCTGTTGCGAAGATGGCCTTGTCGGTGGCTGCGAACTTGACCAGAACACCGATGTTTCCGTCGGCGTGGCTGTAACCCATGACGTTCTCGTTTGCAGCAACGGGCATTGAGACCAGTCTCTTGATCTTCATGTTCTCGTTGATTGTTGCGATCAGCTCGTTGACAACCGCCTGCATGTCGTCGTTGGGCTCTGTGTAACCCTTCTCGATTGCCATGACGCAGAGCTTGGCTCCCAGTTCCTTGAACTGCTCGTTCTTGGCGACGAAGTCGGTCTCACATGTGACCTCGATCATGACGGCCTTCTTGTCGGTGACGACGAATGTAACTCTGCCGTTGTCTGTGGCGCGGTCGACTCTCTTCTCGACTGCTGCAAGTCCGACCTTCTTGAGGTACTCCTCAGCCTTGTCGAAATCGCCGTCGGACTCCTGAAGAGCCTTCTTGCAATCCATGATGCCGGCGTGTGTGATCTCACGCAGGGCCTTGATCATATCCATTGTGACTGTAGCCATAACTTACTCCTTGTCCTCTTCCTCTTCTTCTGCTTCGGACTCCTCTTCCTCGGCGTCCTTGTCCTCTACGGCCTGTGCCTCAAGGGCGGCCGTCTCTTCCTCGGATGCGGGCAGAGACTCGATGATCTGGATTCCGGTCTCGGTGTCTGCGTCGCAAACTGCGTTGGCGATGATCTCAACGAACAGGCTGATGGCCCTGATGGCATCGTCGTTGCCCGGGATGGGGTAGGTGATGTCGGTGGGATCGCAGTTCGTGTCGACAACTGCGACAACGGGGATTCCGAGTCTCTTGGCCTCTGCGACAGCCAGGGACTCCTTTCTTGTGTCGATGATGAAGATGATGCCGGGGAGCTCGGTCATGTCCTTGATACCGCCGAGGTTCTTGTCCAGCTTTGTCTTCTGCTTGGTGAGGATTGCAACTTCCTTCTTTGTGAGAGAATCGAAGGTTCCGTCAACGGACATCTTCTCGATCTTCTTGAGAGTTGCGATTGATTTCTTGATTGTTGCGAAGTTTGTGAGCATTCCGCCGAGCCAGCGGTTGTTGACGTAGGGCATTCCGCAGCGCTTTGCCTCAGTCTCGATTGCCTGCTGAGCCTGCTTCTTTGTTCCTACGAAAAGAACGCTCTTTCCCTGCTTGACGACTGCACGCACGGCATCATATGCCTCGACGATGCATGCGGATGTCTTCTGCAGGTCGATGATGTGGATTCCATTTCTCTCTGAGAAAATGAAACTGGCCATCTTGGGGTTCCACCTCTTTGTCTGATGACCGAAATGAACGCCTGCCTCAAGCAGACTTTTCATTGTTACTACTGCCATTTCTGACTCCTGACATTTGTGACGGATTCTAATGTCATCCGTCCCCAGCACTTTTTCTCACTGCATCCCGGTTTCCGTCTTCCGACGTCCCTTTGGACCAGCGGAGATTCCACGCATACGCGCGGTGACCTATATTATGGTGAAACTGCGCCTTTTTGGCAATAGCACGGGAGAGGGCAAAGAGAATATGATGGCACAAAAGGGAAGTATGTGGTAAAAGGAACAGGATGGGTATTCTTCAGGTTCAGAACATAGACCTGTCATTCGGTGACAGGACCCTGCTTTCCAACGTCTCGATGACTCTGGGCGAACACGCCCGGGCCGCCCTTGCCGGCGGAAACGGAGAGGGAAAGTCCACCCTGATGAAGATCATCGCCGGCCTGATGCAGTGCGACAGCGGCTCCGTCACCAAGACCCGCGGAATGAGGATCTCCTACCTTCCCCAGAGCGACATAGTTCTCAGGGAGAACACCGTCTACGACGAGATAGAGAAGGGCTTTGACCGCTTTTCGGCAAACCTTGAGCGCCAGAGACAGATAGAGGTCCAGCTTGAGACGGACCACTCGCAGGCCCTTTTGCATGAGCTTAACAAGCTTCAGGAGCAGATTCTGGACTCCGAGTACTACGACAGGGACAGGATAATCTCCTCAGTCGCCAAAGGTCTGGGCCTGTCCCAGAGCGACCTTGAGCGGCCGTGCAACGAGTTCTCCGGCGGCTATCAGATGCGTATCGCCCTTGCCAAGGTCCTGTGCGAGAGCCCCGATCTGATGATGCTGGACGAGCCTACAAACTATCTGGACATCGAGGCAAGGCTCTGGCTTCAGAGCTTTCTCAAGAGCTACAAGGGCTCTGTGCTTCTGGTCTGCCACGACAAGGGCTTTCTGGACAGCACCGTCAACGAGGTCTACGAGCTTTTCAACTCTCATCTTACGCGCTACAGCGGAAACTACACCTTCTACGAGAACCAGAGAAGGCTTGAGATCGAGCAGCTGGAGGCGGCCTACAAGAAGCAGCAGGCGGAAATCGGGCGCACCGAGCAGTTCATCGAGCGCTTCCGCTACAAGGCCACAAAGGCCAAGCAGGTGCAGAGCCGCATCAAGATGCTGGACAAGATCGAGCCCGTCGTGGTTCCGTCCCACCTCAAGACCCTTCGTTTCTCCTTCCCGGATCCACCTCACAGCCCCAACGACGTTGTCGTGGTGGAGAACCTGACCAAGAAATACGGAAAGCAGGTCATCTTCGACGACTTCTCCATGATCGTCACCAAGGGCCAGAGGCTCGCCGTCACAGGCCACAACGGAATAGGAAAAAGTACTCTTTTAAGGATCATCGCAGGCCAGGACCCCGACTTTGAGGGCGTGGCAAGACTCGGAACCGGCGTGAAGATCGGCTACTACGCCCAGGACACCGCCGACTCTCTGGACATGAGCGGCACCGTCTTCTCACAGGTCTCCTCCTACGGCACCGAAGGGGCCATCCGCAACGCCCTGGGAAGCTTCCTCTTCTCCGGCGACGACATCCAGAAGAAGGCGTCCGTCCTTTCCGGAGGCGAAAGGTCCCGCCTTGCTCTTCTGAAGATCCTCCTCCAGCCGGCCTCGCTTCTGGTTCTGGACGAGCCCACCAACCACCTGGACATCAACTCCAAGGACATGCTCCTTTCGGCCCTGAAGGACTACAAGGGCACCATAATCTTCGTCAGCCACGACGCCTACTTCATCCGAGCCATCGCCGACCGCATCCTCTACCTCTCCGAGGACAAGCCCGAGTTCTTCAACGGTGACTACGACTACTTCCAGTGGAAGCTGGACGAGCGCCTCGGCATCTCCACGACCATTCAGACCAAGGCCGATGTCCCCGAGAAAACCGTTCAGAAGAAGGACGAGGAGTTCAAGGCCTCATTCAACTTCAGCCAGGCCCCAAAGGTCATGGACAGGGCAGAGGCCAACAGGCTCAGAAACCGCAGAAACAAGATGCGCACCGAGCTTGAGGAGATGATGAACAAGGTGGACGAGCTGGATCTGAAGATCTCCGAGGTGGACGCCCTGATGAACCTTGCCGAGAACTACTCCGATGCGACCAAGATAGGGGAGCTTGCCAAACGCAAGCAGGCTCTTGAGGACGAGAAGAACGAGATCGAACTTGTCTGGATCGAGAAATCGGAGCAGTACGAGAAGGAGTTCGGTGAATCTAGCTGAGGCTCCAGCGCATCACCGTTATCTCGAAAACCGAAGAGACGCTTATTATCCTCTCCTCGCAGTCCGGAAGGACGCGAACCTTCAGAACGGCATCGCCCTTGTCGTTCTTCAGAAGGTCCACCGGCTGGACGACCATGGACTCGTCCGAAAGCTCAAGCTTCAGGAACGGAGCCTCCGCCCCGTTGGCCTTCTTCAGTACACCTCTCAGTGCGGAGAGCTTCGCATTGTAGTCAAAGCCTCCGATCGTCTGCATCGATGCGTATCTGAAGCCCTTTCCGATCTGGGAAGGCGAGATGATAAGACCCTGTTCGATAAGAGCCTTCACATCGTCCGTCAGACAGCCCTTTGCCTTGGCATCATCAAGAAGCCTTTTTATGAGAATCTCCTTCTCGGCATCATCGGAAGGTGAGGTCTCTTCGGTCCTGATCTCAGGAACGCTGTGAAGGGCAAAACCTTCGGAGGAGGAGAGTGAGGCCTTCTCGCCGTTCTGTGCAAGAGGAAGGCTCTTTATGTCCAGAGCGTAGGCAAGGCTTGCCTCCCAGACGGGGAAGGTGGACCTTCTCATGACGAAGATTCCGTTTCCGAGGTCCTCCACGATGTGCTGTGCAAGGTCCGGATGCTGTCTCACCACAGAGGCCACCGAGGGGTCGCATCTTATGACCATCCCGTCGTAGAGACGGATTCTGGAAAACGATGCTTCCCACTGTGAGAAGGCCGAGTCGAAACGGTCGGTTCCCAGATAGGAGGCGACGTCCTTTCCCGTAAGGCCCAGAGCCAGGGACCTGATGAAGCTGTCCTTTGTTATGGCGTAGCGCACAAGCTTGTCGCAGACCTTCACATCGGAGAAAAGATGCAGGATGTCGGTCTGTGACGGAAGGCCGTAGTAGGAGACCTCCATGTCCGAATCCACACGAAGGTCGGACATCTCAAAGCCCGTCTCATTGACAGCCGGATTCAACATGACTATGCCGTTTTCTATGATGACATAGCCGAAGGCGGCCATTGTTCTCAGAACTCCTGTACAGTCCTTTCCCTCGGAGAAAAGACCCAGAAGAACCTGTGCGCCGTTCTCGGCGACGCTGTGAACGGCAAGGACGGATAACAGACCCGTAACAGCGGAGGCATATTCCTCTCCTATGGCCTGGATCATCAGATTCAGAGGATCCAGGGCAGAGACATCGGCCTCCCTTTCCCTCTGGGGAAGGAACCTTCCTCCGGAGATGCGGAGAACGGCGGTCCTCAGAAGAAGCTTCTTCAGGCTGTGGTAGAAGATCAGGCTGTCGTCTGCGGAGAAGGAGGGAAAGACCTGCGAAAGGCGCCCGGATTTGGTGAAGTGATGCTCGTTGGCATCGCGTGCAGGGACGCTTCCGTTGGAAAGCAGGTTGATGATTGCAAAGAGCACGTTCCTGTCCACTATTGGCTCAGAGCCCTTTGCACTGACGTTCTCTCCGAAGATAAGGTCAGCGTCGAAGGCCTTGTCGGCCACCGACATGAGGACGGGGTTTATGAAGTACTGGCGGTCCCGCTTGAGGAGCACCAGTCTGTCTCTGAGGCTCTCAAGGCCCGATAGAACTATCGGATAGGTTCTGTCCGTGAAAAACGAAGAGCAGCCGGATGCCCTGCAGCGTCCGATGATTCTTACGAATGAAAGATACTGTCTGTCCTCTTTTGAAAGGCTTATCAGGATGCTGTGCCTGTTCTCCTCGTTCAGAAGGAAGGAAAGCACGGAGGAGTTTACAACCGGCTTGTGGAAGGGGACCGGTGCCTTTCCCAGAACGGTCGAGGCTATGAAGAAGTAGTAGGAGTCGTCGAGCGAGTTGAGATATGAGAAGAACTCTTCCTTTTCCTGCATCAGACGTCCCTCGTCTCGTATCTGTAGCCCTGTTCGGCCAGAAAACGCTGTCTGTTGGCGGAGAACTCCTCCTCGACGGTGTACTTGGTTATGACGGAGTAGAAGAACGAGCTTCTCTTCTTGGGCCTGAGGATCCTTCCCAGTCTCTGGGCCTCCTCCTGCCGGGACCCGAAGGTTCCGGAGATCTGGATCGCCACAGAGGCATCGGGGAGGTCTATTGCGAAGTTGGCGACCTTGGAGACGATGATGATCTTCTCCTTGCCCTCCCTGAAGCTCTCATAGAGCTCGTCGCGCTTCTGGTTGGAGGTGCTTCCGGTGATCATCGGAAATCCGAAGTCCTTCTGGACCTGCTTCAGCTGGTCCAGGTACTGGCCGATGATTATGATGCTCTCGCCCTTGTGCTTGGCAAGAAGGGCCTCCAGGACCTTCTCCTTCTCGGGATTGGTGCTGGCGATGCGGAACTTCTCGCGCCTTGAGCCCACGGCGTAGGGAAGGGCCAGGTCCTCCGGCAGCGGGGTCTTCATCTCGATGCAATAGGCATCTGCGATCCAGCCTGCCTGAGACAGGTCCGTCCAGGGTATGTCGAAGCGCTTGGGTCCGACCAGTGAGAATACATCCTCCTCGCGTCCGTCCTCGCGGATAAGCGTTGCTGTAAGTCCCACGCGGTAGACGGACTGAAGTTCCGCCGTGATCTTGAACACCGGGGCGGGGAGCATGTGCACCTCGTCGTAGATGACAAGGCCCCAGTTTCCCTCCATGATCTTCTTCATGTGGGAAAAGTCCTCGTCCTTGTTCTGGCGGTATGTCAGAACCTGGTAGGTGCACACCGTTATGGGGCTGATCTCCTTCTTCTCTCCGGAGTATTCTCCGACGAGGGAGGGGTCGATGTCCGTCTTTGCCTTGAGCTCGCTGATCCACTGGTGCACTGCAACGACGTTGGGGCACAGAATCAGAGTCCTTGTCTGAAGGGCCGCCATGACGGCCATGCCCACGACGGTCTTTCCGCTTCCGCAGGGCATGACTATGGTTCCGAAGCCGGTGCCCGGGCCCCTGTCTCCCAGAAGCGACTTCACCGCAAGGTCCTGGTAGGGGCGAAGATCCGCCCTGAGGGTGAGGGGAACATGGTCGGAGACGTTGAGCGGGATGCGGTCGTCCACCGGATAACCGCGCCTGATGAGCTCGATCTTGGCCGTTCCCCTGTCGTAAAGGGCGATTCTGAACTTCTGAGGGTCATCGGTCTTGGAAAGGACCTGATCCAGTTTCCTGTCGGATGATATGGATTTTGCAATGAAGGCGTCGCTGACACTGAGGATGTAGTGCTGTCCGTCGTCCGGAAGAAGGACTATGGCTCCGTAGCGGCTGCAGGTCTCGTTTATGAAGCGCCTGATGTTCTCGGGGACGGGGAACTTGCTCCACCTGTCCAGCCTCTGAAGGATATCGTCCGCCCTGATTCCCGCGCTGGAGGCGTTCCAGAGGGAGAGGGGACTGATGAGGAAGGTGTGAACGTGCTCGGGAGCCTTGACCAGCTCGCTGAAGGCCGTGATGTCGGCGCGGCAGTCGTTTGAGGCGTCGCAGTGGACATCGAGCATGAGGGTTCTGTCGCTTTGTACAATCAGAGGTTTTTCCTGCATTCCGACTATTATATCACAGAACGAGGTCTTTTTTCAGTTTTGTTAAAGGATTCTGCGATTCAGCGGGTTCTGAAGGATGTTCCCCTGAGCCTGAGGGCGGACACGGGGCCTGTCTCGTAGAGGTCCGTGGGTTGGCGCTTTGCCACCTTTGCCCGCAGGGTCTGGACCCTGGCGGTTCTGGCTGCGGCGGCGGGACGCACGTTAATGCGCTTTCTTTCCTTCCTCTCGGTGCGGTGCTTTACGTACTCGGCCTCGTTGAAGGCCTTCTCGTCCTCGGCGATGACTCGATTGGGCCTGGTGCGGTCTGCGAAGGCGACGATGGTGATCAGCCATATGACGGAGAGTCCCAGGATGAAGACGGAGAAGTACGATGCCGCTTCGGAAAGGGCGGAGCCTCCTATGTCGGAAGCCGTGGCAAGAAGACAGACGGCCGAGCCCAGAAGGAAGGCAAGGCTCAGGACCATGGGAATGATCCAGACCTGTCCGCGCTTTGACGCAGCGAGTCTGATGCACAGAAGCACGCAGAAGAAGTCAAGTACAATCGCTGCAAGCGGATAGATAAAGTCCATCATAACAAACCACACTTCTAGAAGATGAGCTGAAATAATGATACCATATAGGCAAAGATGAGGAAATAGCCATGCCGTTCAAAAATGAACTGCCGGACAGCGTCCTTCTCGAGAGGGCCAGGTCCAGAACCGCCGATGATGTGAGGTCTCCCTACTACAGGGACACCACGGCCATAATCCACAGCTCCCCCTTCAGGCGTCTGAAGCACAAGACGCAGGTGTTCTTCGCTCCCAGCAACGACCACATCTGCACGAGGATGGAGCACGTCCTGCACGTGGCTTCAATTGCCACGGCAATCTGCAGGGCCATGGGACTGAACGACGAGCTGGCCTGGGCGATAGGAGTGGGGCACGATCTTGGTCACACACCGTTCGGACACATCGGCGAGCACATCCTCTCAGACCTGATGGTTGAGAACGGCTTTGCTCCGTTCGAGCATGAGGTCAACGGCCTGAGGGTTGTGGACTTCCTTTCCCATCTGAATCTCACATACGCCGTGCGCGACGGAATCATCAGCCACTGCGGCGAGCACTTCATCAGATCCATCACACCAGATGCAAGGGTAAAGGACCTCTCGGCGGTCACGACCAAGGTCGGAGTCAGACCGGCCACATGGGAAGGCTGCGTGGTTCGTTTCTCAGATCAGATTGCGTACCTCGGAAGGGACTTCGAGGATGCCGTGAGACTTGGCATAGTCAAACCCAACGATGTGCCGTCCGTCTGCCGCAAGGTCCTGGGAAAGACCAACGGAGAGATAATCAATACCCTGGTGGAGGACATCATCTCCAACTCAGAGAAGGAGGGGGCCATTGCCTTCAGCGAGGACGTCTACGAGGCCGTCAGGCTGATGAAGGACTTCAACTACAAGCACATCTACCTCTCCCCGATGCTGGAAGGCTACGAGAAGTACTTCAAGCGCCTGATCTACCTCATCTACGGCTATCTGACGGACCTGCTTGATAAGAACGGTCTGGACAGGGAGAAGTACCTTTCCGAAGGAAAC
>Ga0310696_10008277_pt1 | contig 12142 bp, 11 predicted proteins | sample AusTroGonzalo_MG_4_FD_203885 | JGI IMG/M metagenome (GOLD analysis project Ga0310696, IMG submission 203885) | Bovine rumen microbial communities from tropical cattle in Woodstock, Queensland, Australia - Gonzalo_02 (v2) (version 2) | ecosystem: Host-associated > Mammals > Digestive system >... | reverse complement strand
ATGCGGTGGGCCGTTTACGAGCACTCGCCGCAAGGCGAGTGAGCGGAACAGGACCACTGCACCATGCGCCTCGGAGCGACGACTATGCAACCACGCACTTCACTGACCGAATACACCACTAGCCACTAACCACTAGCCACCAATTTATGGTATAATCTTCGCCATGGGCGGAGAAATGGAGAAGATTGTCCACGTGTTCGCTATGGCTGCTGCGGCGGTTGTGCCGGCGGTCATGGCGGCGACGTTCGGCGTGCGGCAGATCGCAGGGGCCGGCGGACCGCTCGAGCCGTCGGTGCGAAACGAGGTGGATCACGCGGTGGCCCGGGCCGAGGCTTGGCTCGCGGCGGCGGGCAGGAATGGACTCGGCAAGGGTGTCGCTCTCGGAGCGGACGCGGCAGACGCGTCCCGCCTGGCGGCTGGCGATCTGTTTGGCACTAACGGGCTTGACGCCACTGCCATCGCGTTGAAGCTGGTCTCTTCGCAGAAGGGCGGCGGATGGTGGATCGCCCCGACGAATGCCGCCCCCACCGTTCTCGCCGTGGAAATACTGAAAGGGCTTTAGATGCATCCAGACTTGTTTTCGATCGGTCCCATCACCGTCAAGACGTACGGTTTCTGCATGGCGCTCGGATTCTTCGTCGCCTGGCAGGTTCTTGGGTGGCTGTGCAGGAGGGACGGCCGCAGGCCGGAGTCCTATTCCAACCTTATGGTGTACCTTCTCCTCGGCGGCGTGCTGGGGTCGCGCGCGGCGTACGTGGTCGAGCACTGGTCCGTGGAATTCGCGGCGCATCCGGCGGACGTGGTGAAGATCTGGCAGGGAGGGCTGATGTTCTACGGCGGGCTCATCCTTGACATAGTGATCTTTCTAGTCTGGTGCGCCGTACGGCGGGAGAAGGCTCTTGAGGTGGCCGACCTTCTCGCGGCCGTGATTCCGCTTGGCCACGCCTTCGGGAGGGTTGGGTGCTTTTTCTACGGATGCTGCTACGGGCGGCAGAGCGACGCGGCGTGGGCCGTGGCGTTCCCGCGCGGGTCGCCGGCGTGGCACGAGCAGGCGCAGGCTGGGCTGATCGACTGGTCTGCCGCGGCGTCGCTGCCGGTTCTGCCCGCGCAGCTCGTGGAGGCCGTTGCGGTCCTTGCGCTTTTCGGCGTCATCTTCGCAGTATACCGCCGTTTCCATGCCGTTCTGCCTGGATTCTCCACCGGGTGCTATCTCGCCGGATACGCCGTCGTCCGCTTCGCTCTGGAGTTTCTGCGGGGCGATCCTCGTGCCGCAGTGGGGGGGCTCTCCATAGGCCAGACGTTGTCCCTCCTGATTTTTTCCGCAGGTTTAGCGTTCATGGTAGTTGCGTTTCGGCGCAAAAAAGCATAAAATAATACATCTCCACCTAAGGAAGGATAGACGAACATGAAAGTGACAACCTTTGCAAAGGCCGCAGCATCTGCCGCGTGCGCGTGCATTCTTGTCCTGCTGGCGCTTCCAGCGTCCGCGCAGGACGAGGCTCCCGCTCAGGCTGCCGGCGACGAGGAGAAGACGGAGGCCGCCGAGGGCGAGGAGAAGACCGAAGCCAAAGCCGAGGGGTTGCCCGAAGCCAAGCAGGACAAGTTCTTCTTTCCGCTCGTGCGCTGCGACGAGATACGCGATGCCACCGTTGAGGTGTTCAAGCCGGGGGCAGAAGGCTGGGCTCCTGCATACGAGAAGAAGTTCTATCCGCTTGGCAGCGCATTTCGCGTCGTGCCCGGCGCGGCCGGCCCCGCCCGCGTTGCCGTCACGTTCGGCACCGGCTCCCGCGTTCTCGTGACGAACGCCGCTGAGTTCGCCACGCGCCCCGTGGCCATCGGCGACGACGCCCGCTTCCTTGAGCTGCGCGCCGGCCGGATCGAGGTCTCGCTCCCCAGGGTGCTCAAGGACGGGTTGTTCACCGTGGCGGCGCCGTACTTCGCCTGCTCGAACCTCGCCGGCGACAGCCAGTTCGAGTACAAGAAGCTCGACGACGGCGACGAGGCCGTCATCCGCGTGGTCACAGGATCGCTCGCCGTGAAGGGCAGCCACTTCGAGATTGTCCGCATGGGCGCCGCGAACCGCGTGCGCATCCGCACGACAAAGGACGAACTCTTCACGTCGATACGCGGCGAGTCGGGAGACTGTCTCGTGAAGCTGGACCAGGGCCTCGTGGCGCAGAAGGACTACGAGACGGGCGAAACGAAGGACATCGCAAAGACGCTCGACTTCCAGCTCTCCCCGCTGTGCGCCATCAAGATATACCGCGCCACGTCGCCCATCGGCGGCCGCCGCGTCGTGTCCATGATGACGTTCGCGCCGAACGGGCAGATGAAGAACCGCTGCGCGTTCGCGGAGAACCGCTCCAACGTGAACTCCGGCGAGCTCGTCGTCACGACGTCCGCGATCAAGGACGCCGACCGCAAGGCCAGCGACAGCGAGGCCGAGGCGACCGAGGCCGTGGAGGTGGCCGCGCCGGCGAAGAAGGACGACGAAGGGGAGGCCGCCTCCGACGACTCGAAGGAAGACGACTCGAAGAAAGAGGAGAAGAAGGAAGACTCCTCCGACGACATCTGATTCCATCAAAACCATTTCTACAAAACAAAAACAGACAGGACATAAACCGTGGTCATTCTACAATTCAACCGTCTCATCCGCAACAAATGGATATGGGGCGTGTTCGCAGTAGCCATCTCGGCATTCTTCGCGTTCGACTTCCTCATAGCCGATCTTCGCGACGGCGGCGACAGCCGTGGATCCGGCTCTGCCGGCACTCTCGGCGACCGCGAGCTCGAGATGTCCAAGTTCCGCACCCTCGCCGACGACGCCCGCGGAATCGGGCGCCAGCGCGAGCGCGAGATGTCGAACGCCGAGGCCAACCGCATCGCATGGGAGTCCGCCGCGGCTCTGGAGGTCGCGAACAAGCTGGGGCTGGACGCGACGGACGACGAGGTCCGCCAGGCCGTCCTCCGCGAGTTCCGCGATCCGTCTTCGGGCGGCTTCAACATGGCCGTCTACGAGCGCGTCCTGCGCGAGAACGGCCTCACACCCGAGCTCTTCGAGGCGTACATGAAGCGCCGCATCACGCTCATGAAGGTGCGTGGCGTGGTGCTCGGCTCCGGGCGCTGGGTGGCGCCGGCCGAGCTGGAGAACGCGCTCAACGACTTCACTGACAAGATCACGGTGAAGATCGCCTACTTCCGCGACAAGGACGCGTCCAAGGTCACAATCGACGACAAGGGCGTGGAGGAGTACTACAAGGAGAACACCAACTCCATAGCGCTGCCCGAGACGATGACCGTGCGGTACGTCAAGTACCAGGCCGACGCCCCGGCGCGCCTCGCGCAGTTCAAGCCGACGGACGACGAGCTCCACGACCATTACGACGCCACGTCCTCCCGCTTCGAGACGACGACGACGAACGGCGTCGTCACGAAGAAGTTCGAGGAGGTGAAGGGCGTCCTCGAGAAGGAGCTCCAGCTCATAGCGTCGCTCGAGGCCTATCGCACGAATCTGCTCTTCCGCGCCTATCCGCCGGATGCTCCCGCCGAGGAGAAGGGCTCGCGCCTCGACAAGATCGCGTCCGAGGACAAGGCGAAGGTGCTCGTCTCCCCGCGCTTCGCCTCCCGCGGCGCGCCCGTGGCCGGCTTCATGCAGAGCCCGGAGTCGTTTGCGCCGGGCTGCCCCGGCTTCGCCGCCGCCGCCGCCGAGCTCGACGCAGAGTCGCCGGACCTGCGCTACGGCGTCGTGGCCGGCACGAACGCCGTCTACCTCATCGAGCGCATCGCGAGCAAGGACGATGCGCCGCACGTGCCGTCGTTCGCCGAGGCGAAGGACATAATCCGTCCGCGCGCCCTCGCCGCCGCCCGCGCCAAGGCGTTCAAGGAGGCCGTCGAGAAGAAGCGCGCCCTTGCCGCCGCTGAGCTGGCCAAGGGAGGGCCTTTCGACGCCAAGACGCTCGCCGCCGACAAGGTCACCACGTCAATCACATTCTCCGTGATGTCCATCGGCATGGGTTCGTTCCCGGACTCCCGCCAGGTGGCGCCCGCCGCGATGAAGCTCTCGAAGGGGCAGATATCCGACTTCATCTCCCTGCCTGTCGCCAGCAGGGGCATTCTCGTGTACGTGGAGAACCGCGTGCCGGGCGACGCCGCCGAAGCGCAGATGATGCGCGCGCAGATGCGCGACCAGCTTTCGGGCTTCGAGGCCTCCGCCCTCGGCGACGGCTGGAGCAGCTGGAATCTCGAGCGAATAGGCTACAAGGCCAATTCCTCCACGTCGCCGAAGGAGTTCGATGAGAGTTCTCTTCCGGAAGACTGATCCGGCCGCCAGACTGCCGGAGTACGCCCATCCCGGCGACGCCGGAATGGACGTGCGGTCGGTGGAGACGGTGGTGATCGCGCCTGGCGCCCGCGCCCTCGTGCGCACGGGCCTGGTGATGGCTCTTCCGCCCGGCTACGAGGCGCAGGTGCGCTCGCGTTCGGGCCTCGCGCTGAAGCATGGCGTGGCGGTCCTCAATTCTCCGGGGACGATCGACGCAGGCTACAGAGGCGAGGTCGGCGTGATTCTCGTGAACCACGGAGCCGAGCCGTTCACGGTCGAGGTCGGCATGAAGGTTGCGCAGATGGTCGTCGCGCCCGTTGTCCACGCGGAGATCGCCGAGACCGACGAAGTGGACGAGACTGACCGCGGCGCGGGCGGCTTTGGCTCCACTGGAATCTGAGCGATGGTTCTGAAAGTCGTGAAATACGGATCCCCCGTTCTGCGCCGCCCGGCAATGCCGGTCGCGGCCGTGACGCCTGCGCTCGTGCGCCTCGCCGAGGACATGCTTGACACGATGTACAAGACGAGGGGCGTGGGCCTGGCGGCGGAGCAGGTGGGCAGGCTTGAGGCGCTGTGCGTCATAGACGTCCCCAAGGACTGCGAGAACTCAGACGAGGACCGCGAGGCGAATTCATCCATAGCCATGCCTCTCGTGATGTTCAACCCGGTGGTGCTGGCCGCGGAGGGCGAGCAGACGGCCAAGGAGGGCTGCCTCAGCTTCCCCGGCGTGGGCGGGGAGGTGACGCGGCCCGACAAGGTGACGTGCCAGTATCTGGACGCCGCGGGTGTTCCGCAGATAATCACCGCGAAGGGCTTTCTCGCGCGCGCCGTCATGCACGAGACGGACCATCTCAAGGGCGTTCTCTACATCGACCGCATGGCGGACGGCTGCCGCGCGTCCGTCTCCGGCAAGCTGAAGAAGCTCGTGGCGGCCAATGGGGGCGTGCAGTAGGCCGCGCAATGAAATGAAAGGAGCGAAGGAAATGATACTCGACAAGTTCAAGCTCGACGGCAAGACCGCGATAGTGACCGGCGCCGGACGGGGGATCGGCCAGGCGTACGCGCTCGGACTCGCGGAGGCCGGCGCGGACATCGCAATCGTGGACGTCATAGACATGGAGGAGACCGCCGCCCAGGTGCGTGCGCTCGGCCGCCGGGCCGTCTGCATCAAGGCCGACCTCTCGAAGGGCGAGAAGGCCGCCCCGAAGATCGTCGCCAAGGTGGTGAAGGAGCTTGGCGGCGTTGACATCCTGGTGAACAACGCCGGCATAATCCGCCGCGAGCCCTTTCTCGAGCACAGCGCGAAGAACTGGAACGACGTCATATCCGTGAACCTTTCCACGCCCTTCTTCCTCTCGCAGGCCGCCGCCGCGCAGATGGTGAAGCAGGGCAGAGGCGGCAAGATAATCAACATCGGCTCCATGCTCTCGTTCCAGGGCGGAATCCTGATCCCAGGCTACGCGGCCGCGAAGGGCGGCATAAAGTCGCTCACAATGCTGATGGCCAACGAGCTTTCCAGGCACGGCATCTGCGTGAACGCGATTGCCCCGGGCTACATTGCCACGGCCAACACCGCCCCCATCCGCGCGGACAAGAAGCGCAACAAGGCGATTCTCGACCGCATACCGGCTGGACGATGGGGCACTCCCGACGACCTCAAGGGGCTCTGCGTGTTTCTGGCGTCTCCGGCGTCCGACTACGTGACGGGCTTCATGTACGCCTGCGACGGCGGCTGGCTGGCCCGCTGACACCACGAGGACTGACAGGCGGCAAGGCGACACAATGCGGATACTCACGAGATATGTCCTGCGCGAGTTCGTCGTGCCGCTCTTCTACTGCCTTACGGGGTTCATCTCCATCTACGTTCTCTTCGAGCTGTTCGGCTCGTTCAGCCGCCTGGCCGAGGCGAAGCCCCCCATGGGCAAGGTCGTCTCCTACTTCGTAGGTTACGTGGCCCCCTACTTCGAGTGGCTTGCTCCGGCCTGCCTGATGCTCGCCGCGCTCTACACCATGTGGAGCTTCTGCCGCCACTCCGAGGTGATCGCGATGCGCGCGAGCGGGATAGGTCTCTTTGCCATAGTGAAGCCTCTTCTGGCGGTGGCGGCGCTCATGGCGGCGTTCACGGCGTGGGTCAACGAGAGCTATGTGCCGCGCCATTCGCAGTGGGCGAACCAGTTCCGCGACGCGCGGTTCAAGGAAGACGCGATGACGCACGCAGACGACCTAGTCTACCACAACGCCAGGGACGACCGCACCTGGAACATCGGCGCCGTGATGAACGATTCCGCCACGGCGCTGGAAAGCGTGAAGATAGCCGAAGACTGGCCGGAGGGCGGACGCAAGACGACGCTTCTGGCCGACCGCGCCGAGTACCTCGACGGCCAGTGGTTCTTCCTCAACCCAAAGGCCTACTACTACGACAAGTCCGGAGCCGAGGTTCCAAGTCCAGTCCCCGCCCTCGACGGCCTCACGCTGCGCAGCTTCCCCGGCTTCGACGAGACGCCGGAGGACTTCCTCCTCGTGAACAAGGACAGGGCCTACTACTCCATCTCCGACAGGCTGCGCTATCTTGCCACCCATCCTTCGCTTTCGGAAGAATCCGTGCGGTCATACCGCTACGACATCTGGGCCAAGGTCTTCTCTCCTCTCGCCTGCATCGTCATCACCCTTTTTGCCATTCCCGCCGGGATCGCCACTGGCCGCCAGAGCGTCTTCCGCGGCATAATCACAGCGCTGTGCATGTTCTTCTCGTTCTACGGCCTCACCATAGCCCTCATGATCCTGGCGAAGAAGGGCTTCTGCCCCCCTGTGGTCGCCGCCGCGCTGCCGGACGTCGTGTTCTTCTTCGTTGGGCTTAGAATGTTCTGGAGACAGCGCTGACGCAATTGAATCCCCATGGAGGCATCATTTATGGACACCGACGAGCCAAATCTCTGCTGTCGTTCAGCGCATCCCGCGGCCACCGTCGTCGACTGCTCGGGCGTTTCCATCGGCGCAGGCTTCTTCCAGATAGTCGCCGGACCTTGCTCCGTGGAGTCGGAAGGGCAGGTCATGCGCGTGGCAAGGGCTGTCAAGGCCGCCGGCGCCACGCTTCTCAGAGGGGGCGCCTTCAAGCCGCGCACATCCCCGCGGTCCTTCCAGGGGCTTGGAGCCGAAGGAATACGCTTCCTTCTGGAGGCAAAGCGCGAGACGGGCCTGCCGGTTGTCTCCGAGCTGATGAACATCAACCATCTCGAGCTTTTCAACGACGTTGACGTGATACAGATCGGCGCGAGGAACATGCAGAACTTCGACCTCCTCAAGGAGCTGTCGACGCACACCAGAAAGCCAATTCTCCTCAAGCGCGGCTTCGCCGCCACCATCGAGGAGCTTCTGATGAGCGCCGAGTATCTGCTTGAGGGGGGCAACCCGAACGTGATTCTCTGCGAGCGCGGCATCAGGACTTTCGCGCGCGAGACGCGCAACACGCCCGACCTCGTGGCGGTGCCGGTCCTGCACGAGCGGACCCATCTGCCCGTGATCGTGGATCCCAGCCACGCGACGGGTGCCGCGCGGTTCGTCACGCCCGTGGCGTGTGCCGCCGCCGCCATAGGCGCCGACGGGCTGATCGTGGAGGTCCACGACGATCCGCCCCATGCTCTCTGCGATGGTAGCCAGAGCCTGACGCCGGACCAGTTCGCAGGCATGGTCCGCGCCGTCCGCGGCATAAGAGATAGTCTCTCGTCCTGACGGGCTATGTCATGGGTTGCCCGCCGCCTGTGCTGCGCACAGGAATGTAAACGAGGATGGCTCTTGAGATTGTTCACAAATCACAATTGTTAACCGGTTTGTGCAGCCCGGCGAACACAAGACCATCTGGTGGCAGGCGGATCGTGCGTGGCTGGGAGATGATCGAGAACGGCGTGTGAATTGCCTAGTTTGGCAGTTGATTAGGGGCGCGAGATAGTAGTATAATTCTCTACATGAAAGCTAAACTGTTCATAGGGGCTGCTGCCGCGGCGTTGGCCGCGGGGGCGGCGGAGTTCCACGTCGATCCCAATGCCGTGCCGGACGGCGACGGCACCAGGGCGCGTCCGTTCAATTCTCTGGCCGCGGCGCGCGACGGAGTGCGCGCCGCGCGCAAGGCGGGGAAGACTGCCAAGGACGAGCGCATAGACATAGTTCTTGCCCCCGGCGACTACTTGCAGCCGGGGGGACTTGTGCTGGGGCCAGAGGATGGCGGAGCTTCTGCCGCGGCGCCGGTGACGTGGCGCGCGGCGTGCGCCGGCAAGGCGAGAGTGCTCGGCGCGCAGCGCGTATGCAGCGCCTCCTTCGCGCCGGTGCGCGACCAGGCCGTTCTTGCGCGTCTGCCCGAGGAGGCCCGCGGGAAGGTGTATCAGGCTGACGTCTCGGCAATTTTCCCGAAAGGCGTGCCTGCGATGCGCGACGCCTTCGGCGGGACTCCCTCCGCGCCGCTTCTCTTCGTGAACCACGGCTTCGGCACGCTTGCGCGCTGGCCCAACGCCGACTTCACCTCGTTCTCGCAGAGGGTGGACCGCGGCGAGGTCGCGCGCAGGACATCCGGCGGCGGCTCCGCCTGCCGCCCCGGCGCGTTCATCTACTCAAACCCTCGCGCGAAGAGATGGAACTTCGCCGAGGGCGTGTGGATGAACGGCTACTGGACGCACGATTGGGACAACCAGTCCGTACGCGCCGCCTCCTACGGCGCCGAGAACGGCACGAACGACGTGATCCGCCTTGCGGCCAACATCCCTTACGGCGTGATGGGCGGCACATGGGGGCGGAAGGAACGCAGATTCTTCGTGTTCAATCTGCTCGACGAGATCGACATGCCTGGCGAGTGGTACCTTGATCGTGCGGGGAGGAAACTCTACCTCTATCCGCCCGCAGGGGCGCCGGCGGAGAGCGACGAGGTGTTCCTGGCCGTGTCGGGCGAGCCGATCGTGAAGAGCGCGAAGGCGATCTCCCACATCCGCTTCGAGGGGATTGTGTTCGAATACAACTACGGCACGGGCGTGGCTCTTTCGGGCTCGGACATACGCCTGGACGGATGCCGGGTTCTCTGCTGCGGGCGCGGCGGCGTGTCGCTCTACGGCGACGAGAACGCGATGCGCGGATGCGAGGTGGCGTATCTCGGCTCGTCAGGAGTGAGCGTGGGCGGCGGCGACCGAAAGACGCTGCGCCGGGCAGACTCGGTGTTCGAGCGCAACCACGTGCATGACTTCGGCGTATTCCAGCGCACCTACGCGGCAGGGTTCGGAGTGGGCGGATGCGGAATCGTCCTCCGGGCGAACGTCGTGCACGACGCGCCGCACTCCGCCGTGCTGTACGGCGGCAACGAGCACCTCTTCGAGTACAACAACGTCTACCGCGTGCTTCTCGAAACAGGCGACGCCGGGGCGTACTACACGGGCCGCGACTGGACCACGCAGGGCAACGTGCTCAGGTACAACTACACGCACGACCTCGGCGCCGAGGGCGAGATGGCGAACACCATGGGCTTCTACTTCGACGACTGCGACTGCGGCGACGAGGTGTACGGAAACGTGTTCCACAACGTCGCGCGCGGCATCATGGTGGGCGGCGGACGCGATCATCCGATCCGCAACAACATCTTCTCGCGTTGTCTCGTGGGCATGTCGATCGACTGCCGCGGCATGACGTGGAAGCACTGGAACAACGCCGAGAAGGGCGGCCCCTCCTGGCTTCTCGAGGACAAGGCCAAGGCGTTCTCCTACACGAACGGCGTGTGGGCCGCGAAGTATCCGCGTCTTGCTGACATCATGAACGACTATCCCCGCGAACCTCTCTACAACCCCGTGGAGAACAATATCTTCATCGACTGCAAGAAGCAGCTCCTCGCCCTCGACGGCAAGGCTCCCCTCGATCACATGGCTCCGATCGCGAACAACGTGGTGGTGAACACGCTTGGCACGAACGGTGTGGCCTGGGCGCGGCCCGACAAGCGAATCGAATCGGCCTTCACCATCCTCAACGGCGAGACGAACGCGCCGTGCGCCTTTGGCGTGGCGGACGCGGCGAACGGGGACTTCCGCCTTCTGCCCGGCTCCGAGATACTGAAGGTCTGCCGTGGATTCGTGCCGATCCCCCTCGATCGCATCCCGCCAGACGCGAGATGAGCGGCGGGTGTATCGGGTGTGCCGCCCGTCGGCTGCAAAATGATGTCCGCATCTTCCGCAGGACGCGAAAAAGTCACAGAACTCGCATTTTGAGGTTTCTGTGACATTTTTAAACCTGCTTGAAAATGTCACAGAGTGAGCTATTATGGATTTCTGTGACATTTTGCCATTGCCATCTCCGTTTCTCACCTGATCGGCGGACCTCCCATTTCGCCGAGTGACCCTTCCTTCCTTCCTCCCTCCCTCCCTCCCGCGCTCTCTCCCACGCATACAGCATCATGGCGTCCCCCTGCAATCCCCCGCGCCATAAATTTCTCCGCACCGTGGTTGCATTGCCGTCCAAATCGTGGTATACTGTCCGCCATGAGCAAGAAAGCCTCCACCCCGCCTTCCGGCCGCCGCAAGGCGCGCGATAATGCCAGTCCGTCCCCCGCCCGCCGCAAGAAGTCCTCCGGCGCGGCCCGCAAGTCCGCCCGCCGCCGCAGAAGGCCGCGCGGCGTCCCCGGCACGTTCGGCGACCTGTGCGAGTTCTCGGAGGGCCTCGCGGTCGTCTGGCGGCGCAGGGGCTGCACGGAGCGCGAGATGTGGGAGTTCGCGGAGGACGACCCCGCGATCCTGTGCGACGTCGTGCCCATGCTGCACGCGCTGGGCTTCTCGGAGGAGGACGTGCTGCGTCACGTGCCGCACGACGGCCCGCTCGCCTGCCTGGTGCTCGGGTTCTCCCGCCTGGTCGGCGCGCGCGGGACGACCCTGTCCGGCCGGAGATACGACGACTCGGCCGCCCTGGCGGTGCCGCCGCTCGTGGCCATCGCGTTCCTGCGCCGGGCGCTCTCGCGCCGCATCGCCGCGCTGCAGAACAGGGCGGCGCGCCCCGCGCACTACGAGGTGGAGAAGGCGCGCCGGAGGGCGATGGCCGAGGAGCGCCGGCGCGTGCGCCGCCGCGCCACCACGAGCCCGTGCCCGACGAAGGAGGCCCTGCTGGAGGCGTGGCGGAGCGTCCGCGGCTCCAAGGAGTCCCTCGTGCGCTTCGGGAGCATGGTGCAGGACCTGGAGTGCTACGTGGACAACTCCCTGCGCATGGACGGGGCCGGGCGGATCGTGGGGCGCAACGCGGGGGTCAAGGGCTGGCTACGGGAGAACCTGCCGGAGCTCGCGGAGCACTACTCCTCGGTGATGCGCTACAAGGCCGCCGCGAAGAAGCTGAGGCAGATCGTGGGCCTAGCCGACCCCACGCCCGTGGCGGCTGTGCTGGCTGACGGCGAGGGCGGACGCAGTGGGCCGGAAGAACGCAAGGGGTTGGACGAGGCTTGCAACCACGGTGCGGAGAAAGTTGATGGCGGAGGCGGAAAGGACGGCGACGGTGAGGCCGGAGCGGAGAACGCTCACGGCGGCGGGACGAGAGAGGTGGACGTTTCGCCCGGCGGGGAGGGGCCTTGCTACGGAACGCCGCCCGTGGAGGTGGTGCGGGCGAGGGCGGTGTACCTGGAGGCGATGGAGGGCGTGCCGGACGTGGCCGCGCGGGTGTTGGCGCGGATCGACGCCCTGTGCGACCCGGAGCGTCTGGACGAGGCCGCGACGCTGCGCAGCTGGAGGGAGAAGTACGCGCATGAGATCACGGCGCGGAGAAAGGAATCGTGGTGGCGAAGGCTCACCGCGTGAGGGCGCACTCTTCGGCAGGGAA
>Ga0310696_10008276_pt1 | contig 12143 bp, 9 predicted proteins | sample AusTroGonzalo_MG_4_FD_203885 | JGI IMG/M metagenome (GOLD analysis project Ga0310696, IMG submission 203885) | Bovine rumen microbial communities from tropical cattle in Woodstock, Queensland, Australia - Gonzalo_02 (v2) (version 2) | ecosystem: Host-associated > Mammals > Digestive system >... | reverse complement strand
CGGTGCCTTTTCCGGGCTTGCAGAATTCGAAATCGGTGATGACGTAGGGCTGGCCGTCGATTTCGACTTTGAGACCTTTCTTGAGGTCTGCGGCATCATACATTGCCATGATATTTTCTCCGTTTGAAATAGGGTTGAGACAAAGTTCGAGTATTTAATATAGCACAAAAACGCAGATATGCAAGGAATTGCAGACGAAAAAACGGAAAGCGCCGCCGCAAACGACGTTTTCCGTAGAGTTTCGGGCCGGTTTTTCCCGCTCAGAAGAGGCCGTCGACCGTGCCGTCGTCCGCCAGATGGATGCGTTCGGCCGCGGGCGACGATGGCAGGCCGGGCATGGTCATCACGTCGCCGGCCAGCGCCACGACGAATCCGGCGCCGCCCGAGATCTTGAGGTCTCGGATGGTGAGGTCGAAATCCGTCGGCGCGCCGGTCAGGTTCTGGTCGCCGGTGAAGCTGTAGGGCGTCTTGGCGATGCAGACCGGCATAGAGTCGCCGCCGAGCCGCGACAGGACTTCGAGCTGGCGTTCGGCGTCCTCGGTGAACACCGCGCCGCGGCCGCGGTAAATGCGGCGGACGATCTTGTCGAGTTTCTCGCGGAGGGGCATGCCCTCGAGCGGATAGGCGTATGCGGGTTCGCCTGACGCGGGATTCGCGCAGAGCCCGGCCACGACGTCGGCGAGCTCGAGCGCACCTTCGCCGCCCTTCGCCCAGACGTCGGACATGACGGTCTTGACGCCCAGCTTCGCGCATGCTTCGGCAATGAGATCGAGTTCGGCCTGCGTGTCGGCCTGGAACCGGTTGATCGCCACGACGGTCGGGAGATGGAAGACGTTCAGGAGGTTGTCGAGGTGGCGGAGCAGGTTCGGCAGGCCCCGTTCGAGCGCGGCGAGGTCCTCGTGTCCGAGCTGGTCCTTCGCGAGGCCGCCGTGCATCTTGAGCGCGCGGACGGTGGCGACGAGGACGGCCGCGTCGGGTCTGATGCCGCCGAGACGGCATTTGATGTCGATGAATTTCTCCGCGCCCAGGTCGGCGCCGAATCCGGCCTCCGTGACCGTGTAGTCGGCGAGCTTCAGCGCGAGGAGCGTGGCGAGGAGCGAATTGCAGCCGTGCGCGATGTTCGCGAAGGGGCCGCCATGGATCAGGACCGGAGTGCCCTCGAGCGTCTGCACGAGGTTCGGCTTGATGGCTTCCTTCAGCAGGACGGCCGCGGCTTCGGCGGCGTGAAGGTCGCCGGCCGTGACGGGTTCGCCGTGGATGTTGTAGGCCACGATGACGCTGGCGATGCGGCGTTTGAGGTCGGCGAGGTCGGTCGCGAGACAGAGCACGGCCATGAGTTCGGAGGCCGCCGTGATCTCGAACGACGCCTGGCGGGTGTAGCCGCCCTTCCCCGCCGTGCGGAGCTCGACGTGACGCAAAGCGCGGTCGTTCATGTCGAGGCAGCGCTTCAGGATCACGCGGTCCGGGTCGATCTGCAGGGAATTGCCGTGGAAGATGTGGTTGTCGGTCATAGCCACGAGCAGGTTGTTCGCGGCTCCGACGGCGTGGAAATCTCCGGTGAAATGGAGGTTGATGTCCTCCATGGGGATGACCTGGGCCCAGCCGCCGCCGGCCGCGCCGCCCTTGCGCCCGAACACCGGGCCCAGCGAGGGTTCGCGGATGGCCGCCACGGACCGGAGTCCGCGTCTGCGGAGGGCGTCGGCGAGGCCGATGGTCGTGGTGGTCTTGCCCTCCCCGGCGGGAGTCGGGGAAATGGCGGTCACGAGCACGAGCCGTCCGGACGGACGGTCCGCGAGACGGTCCATCACGCTCAGCTCGATCTTGGCCTTGTTGCGGCCGTACGGGGCGAATTCGGAATCGGAAAGTCCGAGCGAGGCCGCGATCTGTCCGATGGGACGGCACGGCACGCTGGAAGCTATTTCGAGGTCGGTTTTCATAACATCAACATCCTTGTATCAAAATCGTGATTTGTAATATACCATCGTTTCAGGCAAAATGCAAGTTCAGGAAGAAAAAACGAGCGATTCGGCGACGTCGTTCCAGAACGCGAGCCCCTTCGCCGTGGGGACGATCGCGTCCGGCACGAGCGTGACGAGGCCGCGCGAGGCCAGATCACGCAAGGGGCCGTCAAAAACGTCCCACGAACACCCCGCGGCCGCCTCGAATTCCGCCCGGGTCCAGCCTCGAACGGTGCGCAGGCCCATCATCAGCATCTCGCCGAGACGGGCTTTGCGCGGGATGCGGTCGACTTCGGGCTCCGCCCCGTCCAGCCAGCGCGCGAGGTCCGGGACCTGCGTCCAGCGGTCGGTGCCGTCGAAGGAACACGCCGCGGGGCCGAGTCCGAGGTAGGTCTGACCGTGCCAGACGTTGGAATTGTGGCGCGACTCGAAACCGGGCCGGGCGTAGTTGCTGATCTCGTACCGGGGCAGCCCGGCGGCCGCGAGCATTTCTCCGGCGAGCTCCCACATGGCCTGCGACAGTTCATCGTCATCGGGGCGGGATTCGACCCGCGCAGCGAACGGCGTGCCGGGTTCCGGCGTAACGGAATACGCGGAGATATGTTCGGGAGCGAGCTCGAGCGCGCGCTCCAGATCGCGTTTCCACACCTCGACCGTCTCGCCCGGGAGCGCGTACATCAGGTCGAGCCCGAGGTTGCGGAGTCCTGCGGCGCGGAGGTTGCCCACGGCCTCTTCGGGTCCGGGTCCCTCGTGGGGACGGCGGCCGACGGCCTCGCGCAGGGACGGATGGAACGACTGGACGCCGAGCGAGACGCGGTTCGCGAACGAGGTCAGGACGGCGGCTTTTTCCGGGGTCACGGTGAAGGGATTCGCCTCGATGGAGACCTCTTTTGCGGCGGGAACGGCGGATCGTACGGCCTTGAAGAGCCGGAGCAGAACGTCGTCGGGAAGCAGCGAGGGGGTCCCGCCGCCGAAATAGACGGTCTCGGCACTGGCGAGACGGGGGGCGTTCTCCTCGAGTTCGCGGAGGATGCGGTCGAGCCAGAGGCGGACGGAACGGGGTTCGGGGGCGGGTTCGGAGTAGAACGCGCAGTAATCGCATTTCCCGGCGCAGAACGGGACATGGACGTAAAGATTGCGCATCAGTCGAAGAAGTAGCGGACGGCGGCGTTTTTCCTGATCTGCGCGAAGTATTCCTTGCGCTTCTCGGCGACGCGTTCCTGGTAGAGCGCGTCGCGCACCTCGCGGTTGGCCTGGCTGAACGGCACGAGCCGCGCGGGTTCCGTCCCGACCACGCGAATGAAGAAGTACGCTTCGGGCGCTTCGATGGGGCCGACGATGTCGCCGCTCTTCCTGCCCTTGATCGCTTCGATGAACTCCGGGCGAAGCTTGTTGAGCTCGACGCCCTCGGTCACGCCGCCCGTGGACGCGGTCGCGCCGTCGGATTTCTCGAGTACGAGGCGGGTGAAGTTCTTCTGGGAGGGATCCTCGTCGAGCTCCTTGCGGATCGCCTTCACGGCGGCTTCTGGGTCGCCCCCGGCGGAACCCGCGGTCACGTTGATCTGAAGCAGCTGAAGCGTGATCTTCTCGGGGATGGTCCATTTCTCGGGGTGGGCCTTGTAGTCCTCGTAGACCTCCTTCGGCGTGACGTAGACATGGTGGTCGCATTCGCGCATGAGCATGACCTCCACGGCAATGCGCTCCAGAGCCTGTTCGCGGAGGCGTTCCGGCGTGATGCCGAACGGCTCGAGGCTCTTTTCGAGCGAGGCGCGGGATTCGGCACCGGTCGTCCGCACGAATTCGTCGAGGAGGTTTTCGATCTCCTGTCGCGGGATGTCGAACGGATTGGCCTTGTATTTCTCGTAGACGAGCTTGCGGAAAACGATCTGGTCGACCGTCTCCCTGCGGAGCTCGCGGGTCTCGGATTTGAGGCGTTCGCCCGAGAAGATGCCGGCGAACTCGCGTTCGCGGCTGCCGGTCTCCAGGATCACGTCCAGCAGCGTGATCGGTTCGCCGTTCACGGACACGAGGACGGAGTCGATGCGCGTGTCGGCCATGGGCGAGGGGGCGGAGATGGGATCCGCCGCCAGGGCCGACAGCGAAACGAAAGCGCAGAGGGCGAACGTCAGAAAGAGCAGCGGTTTTCCGTGCGTCATGGTCTCTCGGTCTCCTGAGGGTGGCGGTTTGGGGCGATTCGGTGAACGGATTACAATAGCATGTTTTTGCGAAAAATCAAGCTCCGGCGGTCATCCGGCGCGTCGCGGCGTCCGCGGCTTCGCGGAGGAGGCCGAGTTCGTCGAGGAGGTCCAGGATGGTGTAACGGTTGCGGATGAGCTGGGCGGCGAGGACGCCGTGTGTGAACTGTTCGGCCCCGAGGCCGATCTCGGCGGGAGCGGCGGGACAGGACGCGGCGCGGAACATGGCCTTCAGCTCGTCGAACGGGATCAGCGTCTTCGCCGTGCGGGCGACGAGGGCGTCCCAGTGCGCGAAGATGAGCTCGCGGCGTTCGGCGAGCGCGTCGCCCTCCAGGAACTTCGCCATGGCGATGTCGGCGGTCTTCGCGCCGTAGCATCCCCGGGCGAGCAGGGAATCGACCTCGGCGCGGCGCTGTTCCGCCGTGCGCGGGGGACGCGCGTTGGCGCGGGTCCAGGCGGCGTCGTGGCCATCGAAGAGCCATTCCATCATGGCGGTGGAGGCGAGCGAACCGATGCCGACCTTGAAGCCGTGGGAGACCGGAACGCCTTCGAACGTGAGGTTCTCCATCTCCCAGAGGTGCGCGATCATGTGTTCGGCTCCGCTGGCGGGACGCGATTCGCGGTACATCTGCATGGAGTAGCCGGTGGCCGCGAGACCGAGGAAGACGGCGGCGGTGTCGGCCGGATCGGAGAGCCATTGGCGGAGGTCGCGCTGGACCAGGTCCCACACGTCGGCGCGGACGGGCTCGATGCCGAGTTCGTCCGCGATCAGCCAGTCGGCCCCGCCGGGTATCTTCGCGGCGAGGTCGGCGTAACCGGACGCGGCCATCGGCGCGGGTGCGGCCGTCAGGACGTCGACGTCGGCGGCGACCGCGAGCGGCGCCAGACACGGCAGCGTCTTCTTCAGGCCGTTCGAGGTCATGGCGGCGCCGTAGGACGTGTAGCCGTCGACCGAGCTGGCCGTGGGGATGCAGAGATAACGGTGTTTCGTGACGGCCGAGGCGCGTTTCACGAGGTCGTTGATCGTGCCGCCGCCGACGGAGACGGGGACGCAGTCGAACGGCATGGCCTCGGTGAGGCGCGGCGTGACCGCGTCGTCCGCGTGAAGCATCGGCTCGGCCGGGAAGATGAAGGAGTCGAACGGATCGAGCCCGGCGTTTTTCAGCACGGCGAAGAGCTTTTCGCCCGCTGCGCGCCATGTGTTTTCATCGGCGACGATCCAGGGGCGGCGCGACTGGAAATGACGGCGGACGAGCTCCGGGACGTCGTTCAGCGCGCCGGGGTTCATCGCGAAGGCCTCGGTCTCCATTCCGGGCGGGATCGGCAGCAAGTTCATGTGGCTGTCTCCTTATTGCATCCCCGGGAACCCGAACTGCTGGTAAGGCATGGCGTTCTGCGGCTGGTAGGGATAGTTGTTCTGCTGTGGCTGGGGATAAGCGGTGCGGCGGGCGTTTTCGGCCTCGGTCTCGGCGCGCCTGCGGGCTTCGGCCTCCTCGGCGGCGCGCTTCTCGGCTCCGGCGAGTTCGTCGGCGAGCGCGGCGTTCTTCCGCTGAAGCTCCTCGGCCTTCTCGGAAGCCGCGGCGAGCTCGCCGCGAAGCTTTTCGACGTCCCGGCCGCGTTCGGTCTGGGCGGCCAGCTCCTCGCGGAGCTTCTGGAGCTCGGCGGCACGGCCGGGTTCGCCCGCGGCGGCCTGGTCGAGACGTTCCTGCAGGGAGTCGATCTTGCGGAGGAGTTCGAGCCGTTCGGCGGCGAAGACTTCCTTTTCGAGCGCGATCTTCGCCTCGAACTGCGCCTGCTGGGCCTCGAGGGCGGACCCGGAGGCTTTCCGCATCTCCTCGATGGCGGCTTCGAACGCCGCGCGCTGTGCTGGCAGATCGTCGCGGATCTTCTGAAGTTCCTCGTTCATGCCGGACACGCCGCCGACGAGGCCGGAGACGTCGCCGGCGAGGCCGGAAACGTCGGCGCGGATGGCGGCATTGCCGTCGGCTGTCCCTGCGGAGAGCTCGGAAATGGCGGCGGCGGTGCTTTTTTCTGTGGCGGCGGAATCCCTTTGGATCAGGAAGAACGCGTAGAAGAGCGCGAGGAAGCAGAGCAGGAGCACGGCGGTGACGACCGCCACGGCGAACATCAGCCGGAGACGCCGGACGGACGCGCCGGCCTTGCGGTCGACTTCGGTCATGGCTTCGCAGAGGTCGGCGAACTTCGCCCCGAGCAGGTCGTAGAGCTCGTCGTTCTCCTGTTTCACCACGGGGTACGTCCCGGGCGCGGCGGTGCCGCCGGTCTGCGCGGGTTCACCTGGAGCATCGGAGGCCGGAGCCTGGTCGGGCGGCTCGACCGTGGGATGGACCGGGAAAACGCGTTCGAGTTCGGCGTCGATGTCGGCGATGGAGCGCCCGGCATTTCGGAACTCGGCGATCTTGCAGAGGACCGCGAGGGTGCGCTCGGTGTAGAAACGGCGGCGCCCCTGGGTCTGGAGTTCGATGAAGCGGGAATATTTGCCGAGCCAGTCGGTGATGGTCGTCCTGGGGACGCCGACCTGTTCGGCGAGGTCGCTGATGGAATAAAGACTGGTGTTTTCGGAATTCATATATCAACCCTCCGTAACGGGAATTTGAGCTTGTTCATCCAGGATCGCCCGGGCGGCGCGGACGTCGTCGCGGATCTGTTCGGCCAGGGCGGACGGCGAGGGAAACCTGACCTCGCCGCGAATGCGCGCGGCGAATCCGAGGGCCATTTCCGCGCCGTAGAGATCGGGCGCTCCGTCGACCAGGAGATGCGCCTCGACGCGGACTTCGGATTTGCCGTAGGAATCGAACGTCGGGGCGACGCCGATGTTCACGACCGCGGGGAAACGGTTTCCCCCGACGACGGCCCACGCGGCGTAGACGCCGTTCGCGGGGACCATGCCGCCGCGGACTTCGAGGTTGGCGGTCGGACAGTGAAGTTCGGGGCCGGCGACGCCGTACCCGCCGACCACGACGCCCGTGATGGCCGGGCGGCGGCCGAGGCAGACGGCGGCGAATTCCACGTCGCCCCGGGACAGCGCTTCGCGGATGCGGGTGCTGCTGACCACGCCATGCGCGTCGCAGATTTCCGGCACGGCGCGGAAGACGAAGCCGAGTTCATGCGCCCGGGACTCCAGGAACGCCGCGTCTCCTGCGCATTTGGCCCCGAACCGCCAGCGGGACCCGGCGCAGACGCCGCGGACACGGACGGTCCCGGCGAGCAGACAGCGCGAGAGGAAATCCTCCGGCGACAGCGAGGCGAATTCGAGGGTGAAAGGAAGCGTCACGACGGCTTTCACTCCGAGCGACGCCAGGATCGCGAGCTTGCGTTCCGGCGAAACGAGCAGCGGCGGGGGATTGTCGGGAGAAAGCACGGCGCGGGGATGCGGACGGAACGTGAGGACGGCGGGGAGCGCGTTCAGTTCGCGACTCAGCTCCAGCATGGCCTCGATCACGGCCACGTGCCCCCGGTGGAGGCCGTCGAACGTGCCGATGGCGAACACGACGTCCCGGACGCCATAGTCTGCGAGCTCATCAGGGGCGCCGCGGCAGATCATGCCGGTGGCGTCCCAGTTCATTCCTGCGGAGACGGTCATGGATTGCGTCCCCCGGAAGCGGCGGATTTCGACTTCGGTTTCGCGACGGGATCGTCCAGCTGCTTCACGCCGGGCAGATAGGGAGTCATGAGCTTCACGATCTCGGCGTTCACGCCCGAAGCGGTCCCTGCCCTGACGGCCTCCGGCGTGACGTTCGCCCGGCAGTCGAGCAGGAGCTTCACCTGCTCGGGGTCGTTGTTGCGGATCGCGAGCACGAGAGCGCTGACACCGGTGGGCGAGGTAACGTTCGGATCGACCTTGTGTTCGGCGAGGTAACGGAAGAGCTTCATGTCGTTCACGGTGAGCGCGAGGATGAGCGGATTGACCTTGCGACCGGCGACCTCGACGTCGTCGGGCATCCTGCGTGCGGGCGGAGTGACGGTCTCGCCGGCTTCGTCCTTGTAGGGCGGGACTTTCCAGCGGCCGGAATATTCGTAGTACAGTCGCACGGCGAGCGCCTCTGGGGAATACTTTTTGAGTTTCGCGAGGTCGGGCGTAAGAATCGTCTCCATGTAGCCGGATTCGACCGCCTTCGTGGAGGTGAGGATGTCGATCATCATCTCGGCCTTTTTCTTCATCACGGGGTGATCGTCCCCGGTCAGGGCGATCGATCCGGGGCCCCTCAGCATGAGAAACGTGAAGAACTGCGCCATATCCATCTCGGGCGAATACATCGACGCCCGGCTGACAAAATACTGGTCCCACTCGGCGATCACCTCTTCGAGCTTCTGCTTGGCGCGCCCGGTCACGTTACCGCGCGCTTCCTCGTAGGAGAACGCGTCCGGGTTCAGCTTCGACCACTTCACGGTATTGGTGCGGGACATGAGCCGGAGCTGGAGATAGAAGAGGTTCGTGTAGAACTGCTCGTCCTTCAAATCCGCGTCGAGGAAGAGGTCGTCGCCGTCGACGCGGTGCTGATACATCTCGCCGTCGCGGTCGTACACGGTGTCCTTGAAGATCACGGATTTGAACTTGAAACGTTTCAGGAACGAGGGCGGGACGGGATAGAGCATGTCGTAGAAGTTCGCAACGGCTTCCTTGAAGCGCTCCTCGGTGACCGCGAGCCCGTCGGGGTCCTTCCGGATCGAACGCGATCTGTCGGGGCGGATCCGGTAGAGGGCGATCTCACGGCGGAATTCATTCTCCAGGTCGGCGTCCGCCGCGAAGGCGCGAAACATCCCCGGGAGCAGCAGGAACAAAAACAGCAGCAATCCGGCAGTCCTAAGTCTCATCATCAACACCCCCTGTGGCGGTTCCGGCGGCATCCCTTCGTTCTTACCATGTAACGCGCGGGCGGCCGCAAAAAATGGCAGTATCTTAATATACTGCTAAAACCGATGATTTAAAGCGGAAAACGGCAGAAAGACGGGAAAAGGGCGGTCGCGGCGGGAGGATCGCCGGAGCGGTGCGCCCGGAGACGGCGGATGCGGGAAAAAAACGCCGCGCGCACTTGACTATTGGCCGATGCCGTGGTATACTATTTTGGTCGTTTTTATCACAATCTCAACCCCGGGAGCTCCCTCATGTCGTCGAAACTTCGTTATCAGCGCGTGTTACTCAAAATCAGCGGTGAAGCACTGAAAGGCAAACAGGAATACGGTTACGACTCCGCGGCAGTCGACGCGGCGGTCGCACGGATCGCGGAAGCGAGAGCGCTCGGCGTGCAGATCGCGCTCGTGGTGGGCGCCGGCAACATCTGGCGCGGAGCCGGGGCGGCCGGAATGGACCGCGTGACGGCCGACCACATGGGCATGCTCGCGACCGTCATGAACGCCCTGCGCCTGAAAGACGCGTTCCAGAAGGCCGGGATCCCGGTGAACGTCCACGCGTCCGCCGATCTGCGGCCGTTCGCGCCCAGATTCGACCGCGACGCCGCGCTGGACCAGCTCTCGCGGGGCGAGATCGTGATCTACGCGGGCGGGACCGGATGCCCGTTCTTCACCACCGACACGACGGCGGCGCTGCGCGCGCTGGAGTCTGACTGCCAGGCGCTCGTGAAGGCGACGAAAGTGAACGGCATCTACACGGCCGACCCGGTGAAGGACCCGACCGCGAAGAAGTTCGACGAACTCACGTTCAAGCAGGCCATCGAAGGGCATTACAAGATCATGGACGCGGCGGCGTTCTCGCTCTGCGCCGACAACAACCTCGCGATCGTGGTCTGCAAGTTCGAGGAGCCCGGCGCGCTCGGACGCGTCCTGACCGGCGACTTCTCCGCCGGGACCATCGTCGCAGGCTAATCAGACGCGCTCAATCACGGGAACTTACTGAAGAGGGGATATTCGCGTCTTTTCCCGGCCAGGATCCGGCATCGGGGAGGAGCGTTTCCAGCCGGGACATCAGGTCCATGCCGACTCCGTCCGGCCAGTCGCAGTTGTTGCGCAGTACCAGGATGGCGGTGCGGTTGTCGAGGTCCACGCCGAAGAACGAGGCCACGCCGAAGGTCATGCCGTAGCGGATGAGGCAGCGGTGGCCCGCCGGGGAGTCGACGAGGTAGTAATTGTAATGCACCACGGTCTCGCTGGCCCCGCTGAAGGGGGTCTCGCGGTCCATGGCGAGGAACGTCTCGCGGTATTTGCGGAGGCAGCGCATCTGATCGGCCGCGCTGGACCAGACGCCGCCTGCGGTGCGAAGGCCTTCGCCGAGGTCGTGGGAGCGCACGTGACGGCCCCGGAACCAGAAGAACGGGATGTCGCCGGAATGGGTCCCGGCGAGGCGTTCGTCCTTGCCTTCCGGCGGCCCGAACGAGGTATCCTTCAGCTCCCACGGCCGGATGATGCAGGTCTCCATGAGGTCCGGGACGGTCTCGCCGGTGAGGGATTCGAGCGCGAGGCCGAGGAGGCCGTAGCCGAGGTTGCTGTAACGGATGCGCGGATGCGAAACGGCGTTGCGGCACTCCGAGTTGCTCAGCGTCTCGATCAGCCCCTCCCGCGTGGTGTAGTCTTCGTAGACGTTGCTGTCCCATATCTCCGCCGAAATGACCGGCCAGATGCTCGTGAGCGTGTAGCTTTCGCGGGGGAGGCCGGAACGGTGCAGCAGGAGGTCGCGGACGGTGATCGGGTCGTATTCCTCCGGCAGTTCGAGCCCGGGGCAGTCCTTCAACGGCGTGTCGAGGTCGATCCGCCCCTGGCGTTCGAGCTCGGTGACCATCGCGAAGACCATGTTCTTCGTGAGGGAGCCGATGGGGAAGATGGTGTCTTCGTCGAGCACCTTCTCCGGGTCGAGCACATCGGACCGCCCGGAGACGGCCGTGAACGCCGCGCCGTCGGGCAGGATCACGCCCGCCACGACGCCGACGCTCCGGGTGTCACGGATGTAGTCGTCGGCGAAATCCTGAAGCAGCTGCCGGACGCCGTCGTCCGTGCGCGGGTAATCCGGGGGCGTGGTGGAGCAGGCCGTCAGGAGGAGGACGGCCGGGAGACAGAACAGGAACGCCGCGAGGAGACGGCGTCCCAGTTCATGCGCTTCGGAACGTGCACGGGACATGGCGCGGAGACGCGGGTCAGCCCTTGATGATCTGCGTGCCGACGCCAGTATTCGTGAAAATCTCCAGCAGCAGCGAGTGCGGCAGGCGGCCGTCGGCCATGTGGACCTGCGTGACGCCGTTCTCGATGGCGTCGATGCAGCTGCGGATCTTCGGGAGCATGCCGCCGGAGAGGACGCCGGACTCGATGAGGCCGGGGACGTCGGTGGTGCGGATCTCGGAGATGAGCGTGGACTCGTCCTTCGGGTCGCGGAGCACGCCGGGGACGTCGCTCAGGAACACGAGCTTGCGTGCGTGGAGCGCCTTCGCAATCTCGCAGGCGGCGAGGTCGGCGTTGATGTTGTACGGCTGGCCGTGGAAATCCATCGCGAGCGGGGTGACGACCGGGATGATGCGGAAGTTCAGGGAGTCGAGGATCGGACGCGGATCGACGCCGATGATGCGGCCGACGAACCCGATGTCGGACTCCTCGCCGGTCACCGGGTCGCGCGAGAGCATCTTCTCGCAGCGGAGGATCTTCTTGCCGGAGATCTGGGCTCCGATGCCGCCGGTGCGGAGGATGGAGTCCACGAGGCTGCGGTTGACCTGATTGTGCAGGACGTCGTCGACGACGCCGATGGTGGCCGCGTCGGTGAAGCGGAGGCCGTTCACGAAGCGCGTCTGGATGTTCTGTTCCTTCAGCCGGGCCGTGATGGCCTTGCCGCCGCCGTGGACGACCACGACCTTCATGCCGATGGCCTCCATCATGACGATGTCGCGCATGGTGCGGGCGGTGAGGTCGGCGTCCTCCATGGCGCTGCCGCCGAACTTGACGACGGCGACGGAGTCGCGGAACTGCTGGATGTAGGGGAGCGCCTCCATGAGGACGTCCGCTTTGTGAATGAGGTCCTGTTTGTATGCGGTAT
>Ga0310696_10008275_pt1 | contig 12144 bp, 11 predicted proteins | sample AusTroGonzalo_MG_4_FD_203885 | JGI IMG/M metagenome (GOLD analysis project Ga0310696, IMG submission 203885) | Bovine rumen microbial communities from tropical cattle in Woodstock, Queensland, Australia - Gonzalo_02 (v2) (version 2) | ecosystem: Host-associated > Mammals > Digestive system >... | reverse complement strand
ATAGACTTCTTCAAAGACCGTCTGCTGTTCCTCTACACCGATGGACTGAATGAGGCCGAGGATACCGAGCAGAATCAGTTTGGCGACGACCGGTTGTTGGACATTCTGCACCACACCCACATTGATTCGTCAAAGCAGGTAATTCAAGTATTGACCGAGGAAGTAAGACGTCACCGCAACGGCGCTGAGCCCAACGACGACCTCACCATGATGTGCATAAAACTAAGTTGAGTTGATCAGTAGATAACGTATTGTGCTTTGGTCTTGCGGAGGTAGACATCTTTTTTCTTCATATCCTCCCTAATACTGTCATTCTCTTTGCTTGCATCCTCCTTCTTCTCCTCTTCCTTAGGAGCCTGCTCATTCTTACAACAGCCAAATGACAGACATAACAGCACAATCATCAGATAAGGCATGAAAAAAAGAGTTTTTATGCCTTTGCTGATAGTATCTCTATATGTTGATTTGATAATCACTCCGCAAAGATACGTTTTTTTCTTGAAACTCGAACCTTTTTCCCCACCTTTTTGGGCAAAGATGGTGATAATCCGCCGAAAATCACTAAATTTGCATCCGTAAACAACAAACAATAAACCGAAATGAAAAAGATTGTATTTCTGCTGTTTGCCATTGTGGCAATGACATCCTGTGGCAACAAGACCAAGAATGCCGCTTCGGATGTCGACTCCACCACTGTTGAAGTAGATGAAGTGCCCGATACGTTGAACAACGTAGAGGCTGTTATGAAACAGGTCGATGCCGTCTATGACTACTGGAATCAGTTGCGGGAACATTATGACGAGAACTTGCCTTCAGTCGACGAGCGTTTCGGTAGCAGAGAATGGTGGCAGGTGCGCCAGGAAGTGGCAGCCATCGACCGTGAGTGCGAGTGCGGCGGATTCTTCGACTTCGGCGATGAAGGACCGTTGGATGCCTGGACATACGACTGCTACGAGGGAACTGTCAGCGCCAACGATATTAAGGTGACACTGCTGTCCGACGGTACGGCCGATGTGAGGTTCCTGGTCAAGGATGCCGTCACCATCAAGGGCATTCCCATCCGCTGGCTGATGCAGGTGGAGAACGGTCAGTGGCGTGTCGCCAATATTTTCTTTGAGAAAGACAACCACTTCGACATCCTCATGAATATGCGTGCCTACGTCGAATACAGTAAAAACAAGAGTGATGAAGAAACTCCCGCTGATGATGTAAATCTCTCTGATTACGCAGAATAAATATGGAAACTTACCAACTGATAGATCTGAACGATTATATTCGGACAGGCGAAGGCGGAACAGCCGTTGCTTATACGCACAAAAACGGTAAGACCCTGGCCAAACTCTACAATCCCGGATTTGAGGCCGATAAGGCGAAAGAGGAATTCCTAACGGCCCGGATCGTCTTTGAGTTGGGCATCCCTACGCCAGAGCCTTACCGGCTGTTGACTGACGGGGAGCGTTTCGGGGCCGAATATGAACTCATCAAGGGCAAGCGCTCGTTTTCGCGTATGATTTCGCAAGAGCCCGAACGGCTTCATGAAATCTCCGTCGAGTTTGCCCGCATGTCAAAGGAACTGCATGCGAAGGAGGCCGATACCACCCGGCTCAAATCCATCAAGGAAAAACTCCGTCACTTCTATCTGGAGAAGGAGATGGTGCCAGAGGATTACAAGCAGAAAGCGCTGCGTTTCATAGAGCAGGTTCCCGATGCGACAACCTGCATTCACGGCGATCTTCAGTTAAGCAACGTCATCACCAACGGGGAGCGTACGCTTTGGATTGACGTAGGTGAGTTCTGCTACGGCGTTCCGGAATGGGACTTGGGGTTGTACTGCAATTTGGCGAACAGGATTGACGCTGCCCATGCCGACTTCCTCTTCCATCTGACGCCTGAGGTGCTCAAGGCTCACTGGAACATCTTCTTCTCCACCTATCTGGGAACGACTGACCCACAGCGTATTGAAGAGACCACGAAACGGATTCTTCCGTATGCAGCCGCCAATATTCCCTATATGGTTGACATGGCTGAACAGACGCGCATGCCGGATGCTTTTTTGCAGGGCTTTATCAAAATGTTTGAAATTTGAAAAGAAATTGTTTTTCCCTTTGGTTTTTTGCTCGATTTGCACTATCTTTGTAGCCCGAAAAGTTTGATTTATGGCAGGAAAAGATACAAATAACCCCCGAAAGGGCCGCAGGCAACAGCCTGTGGACAATACTTACGGGCATCTGCAGCCGCAGGCCCTCGATGTGGAAAAGGCTGTGCTGGGAGCCCTGATGATAGACAAGGATGCCTACGCCATCGTTTGCGAGACACTGTATCCCGAAAGTTTCTACGAACCGCGTAACCAGATGGTGTATGCTGCCATCCGCGACCTGGCCATGGCTGAGAAGCCTGTGGATGTGTTAACGGTGACTGACCGGCTGTCGAAGGATGGTAATCTCGACGAGGTGGGCGGGCCTGCCTATATCATGGAACTGAGTTCGAGGGTGGCTTCATCGGCTAATATCGAATATCATGCCAATATCATCGCGCAGAAGTTCCTGGCGCGCCAACTGATTTCGTTTGCCAGCGTAATCGAGACGAAGGCCTTCGACGAGACCAGTGACATCGACGACCTGATGCAGGAGGCAGAGGGCTCGCTCTTTGAACTGAGCCAGCGTAACATGAAGAAGGACTACACGCAGATCAACCCTGTGATTGCACAGGCCATCAAGGCCATCCAGGCTGCTGCTGCGAACAAGGACGGTCTGACGGGTGTGCCGACGGGCTACCATAAACTTGACGATATCACCAGCGGTTGGCAGGCTTCTGACCTGGTGATTATTGCCGGACGTCCTGCGATGGGTAAGACCTCGTTCGCCCTTTCGATGGCGAAGAATATCGCTGCCGACTATCATGTGCCAATTGCTTTCTTCTCGCTTGAAATGTCGAACCAGCAATTGGTGAATCGACTGATCTCAAACGCTTGTGAGATTCAGGGTTCGAAGATTCTGAACGGACAGTTGCAGCCTGATGAGTGGGATCGTCTGGACAAGCGTGTGAACACGCTGCTCGATGCGCCCATCTATATCGACGACACGCCGGGTCTCTCGGTGTTTGAACTGCGTACGAAGGCCCGCCGACTGGTGCGTGAGCATGGGGTGAAGATGATCATGATAGACTACCTGCAATTGATGAATGCCAATGGCATGCGGTTCTCGTCGCGTCAGGAGGAGGTGTCAACAATCTCGCGTTCGCTGAAAGGTCTGGCCAAGGAGTTGGATATCCCCATCCTCGCGCTGAGTCAGTTGAACCGTGGCGTAGAAGCCCGCGAAGGTTTGGAGGGTAAGCGTCCCCAACTCTCCGACCTGCGTGAGTCGGGTGCCATCGAGCAGGATGCGGATATGGTGATCTTCGTACACCGTCCGGAATACTACCATATCTATCAGGACGATAGTGGGCGCGACCTGCACGGCATGGCGCAGATTATCATTGCCAAGCATCGTAAGGGCGCCACGGGCGATGTACTGCTGACATTCCGTGGGGAATATACGCGTTTTGAGAATCCCGAGGATTCCAGTCTCAGACGGAAGTCATCAACACCGGATATGGGTGGTGAGATTGTGGGCTCGAAGATCAATGGACAGAGCCTGCCGTCGGTGGACGAGGGCTATAATCCGTTTGTCGTTCCACCGCAGGACGACGGGCCGACACCGTTCTAAATAACAAATAGGCTGCACCGAACGTGCAGCCTATTTGTTATTTGTACTTTTCCATGAGTCCTTCTGCTTGCGGGTCGCCCATCTCCTTGGCCTTTCCCAGCAACTCTAACCCTTCTTTCTTCTTGCCTGTCAGACACTGGGCCAGTCCCTTGAACAGATAGCCGTTGCTACCATCTGGTTCTAAGGCAATCAGTTCTTCCGCCGTGCCGATGGCATCTTCATACTGTCCTACACGTATCTGTAGCGAGGCCTTTTCCGCATAATAGAGCGTCTCCTTAGGCTCCATCTGTACGGCTCGGTTGATGTCGTTGAGGGCCTGCTGGTAGAGGCGTCCCTCTATCTCCGCCAGGTGACGGATATAGTAGAACCGGGCATTCACCTGAGTCCCCATCAGTTTTTCGTATTCGTTGAAGTCAGATACGGCGTCGCGGTATTTACCACAGTCGAAGCGCTTATTGCCACGTGTCCAGAGGTAAGGAGCGGCCTGTTTCAGATAGGGTTTGGTAAAGACATTGACGGCACTGTCGAGCAGGGCCAGCATAGCGGTGGTGTCTTTTTGCATCTCCTTGCAACGGGCAGCACCGTACCACATCTCAGCCTTGTCCATATTCGTGTTCGTCAGTTCAATGAAGATGTTGTAGGCCTCGTCATATTTCTTCTGGGCGAAGAGGATATTGCCTTCCAGTTGTCGATAGCCAGGCTGGGCATTGATGTCGTTGGCCTTCTGTATCTGTGCCAGTGCCTTGTCGAGTGTCCATGGCTCGTAGGGTTCCAGGTTCTGGTAGATCTCCTTGTTGTAGATCATACGGGCATAACTGAACAGCACCTCGTCTTTCTCCTTCGCCACCTTCAGCGCCTGTTCCATATCTTTCTCCGCTGCCGCATAGTTGGTGGCATTGGCAGCAAACTCTGCGCGATAGACATAACCTTCTGGGGCATCCGGGAATTTTTCTATCATATCGTCCATCAGTCCTACGTAGGTGGCAGAGTCGACAGACGAGCCTGCCAAGTAAACAAGCAGATTGGTCTCTTCGATGGTGCTGGGCAGTTCCTTTTTGATGGCTGTCATCTTCAGGGCAGGGTCGTTGAGACTGAATCCCGTCACTTTCAATGAGTCTGCAAAACGGGCACTGACGGCATAACTCAGCGAGTCAGTGGCAGAGGCTGGTTGTTGCATCAGACCAATCACCTCGCCTGCCTCATTCAGCAATGGACAACTGACGGCTGTCTCGGGCGTCTGCATGGCGACGGTATAGTATGCATATTCCTCTTGGAAGGTCTCTGCCTTGCGTACGGCGCCGCTCTTGATGACTTTCGTCTCACGGTAGGGCAACAGCCATACCGTGCTACCCGTCGGGGCAATTTCGGTGGCAATGGTGAGGGGTTGTGTCTTGTTGGCAGCCACACGGAACTTCACCACGTCGTACATATCGTTGGCACCCATGATGGTGCTTACCGGCACCTCCTTGCCTGCAGCATCGATGATGACGGCACGCGAGGCACCCTTGAAGGGGGTGAAGTTACTGATGGCCTCGCCGTCGGTACCTGTAAAGAAACCGTTACTGCTCCCGATGAGTGAGCCGTCGGCACTGAAAGTCTTCACAGTGAAGACTGATTTTGTGGCTTTCTTCACCCAACCGGGCTGTGCATATAAAGGTAAAAAGGTAGAAAGGTAAAGAAGCAAAACTCCCATTACCCGCCTTTGTACCCTATTATCATATTCTGTTCTCATATCTTTTTTACCTTTTTACTTTTTTACCTTCAACAGTTGTTTTGCATTTTGGATGGCTGCCTCACTGACATCGCAACCGCTGAGCATCTGGGCTATCTCCGTGATGCGCTCCTCTAGTGTCAGTTCCTTCATACGGCTGGTGGTGCCTTGTGCGCCATCTTCCTTCAATACCTTATAGTGGTGCGTACCGAAGGCTGCTATCTGGGGCAGGTGGGTGATGCTGATGACCTGTCGTTCCTGCTGTCCCATTTCTTGCATAATCTCTGCCATCTTCTCTGCTATCTTGCCGCTGACACCCGTATCAATCTCATCGAAGATAATCGTCGGCAGTTTCACTGCACCACTGATCATGGCTTTCAGGGCGAGCATCACACGGGCGATCTCACCGCCTGAGGCTACTTGTGATACGGGTTGGAGTGGGGTGGAGGTGTTGGCACTGAACAGGAAACTCACCTTGTCTTGTCCGTTCTTGCCCAAATCCTCCTTCGTCATTTCTATACTAAAGCGCACGTGGGGCATCCCGAGGGGGACGAGCCGTTGCTGTAGTTCTTTCTCTATCTGTTTAGCGGCTTTGGTGCGCAGGGTGGTCAGTGCCTGTGCCTCTTTCTCGCAGCGGACTTTCAGTTGCTTCACCTTTTGCTGCATCTCCTCCAGTGCCTCGTCGCTGTTCTCGATATTGCTGAGTTTCTGACTGATTTCTTCGCGCTGGGCGATGAGTTCTTCGATGGTGTCAGCATGGTATTTCTTCTGCAAGTCGTAGAGCCTGTCTAAACGGTTATTTACCATCTCCAACTCCGAGGGGTCGAAGTCTACGCGCTCCAACAGACTACTGATTTCCTGTGCCACATCTTTCAGTTCGATATAAGTGCTGTCAAGACGTTCCGTCAGTTCGGTGGCTGCAGAAAAGACCTTGCTGATGCTTTTCAGGGCACTGATGGTACTGCGAAGCGCTTCCACTGCTCCGTTGTTGTCGCCTTGCAGGGCATTGTCGGCGGTATAGAGGGCACCCTTGATCTCTTCCGAATGGGTCATCGTGTCGCTCTTCTGCTCCAACTCTTCCAGTTCCTCAGGCTGTAAGTTGGCACTTGTCAGTTCGTCGTACTGGAATTGCAGGAAGTCGACATTTTGACGGTTGTGCTCAATCTCCTCGCGCAGGGCCTCCAGTTCCTTGCTGGCTATCTGATAGTTTGCGTAGGTCTGCTGATACTGTGTCAGTTCCTTCGTGTCGTTGGCAATGATGTCCACCACACTGAGTTGGAAATCCTGTTTGTTCAATAGGAGGTTCTGGTGTTGTGAGTGCACGTCCACCAGTCTGTCGCCGAGTTCCTTGAGCATCGTCAACGGCACGGGGGTGTCGTTGATGAAGGCCCGGCTCTTGCCGGCACTCGTCAGTTCGCGTCGGATGATGCAGTCGTCGGCATCGTATTCTATATCGTTCTCGCTGAAGAAGGACTCCATCTTGTAACGGGTCAGGTCGAAGTGAGCCTCGATGACGCACTTTTCAGCACCTGTTTTTATTGCCTTTGAGTCAGCGCGCTGACCTAACAGCAGTCCGATGGCTCCCAGTATGATGCTCTTACCCGCACCCGTCTCTCCCGTGATGACGGAGAATCCGGCATACAGGTCAATGTCGAGGGTGTCGATCAGTGTAAAGTTCTTGATGTAGAGGTGTTTCAGCATTATTGTGTGATTTGGTCCCAGGTGGAACTCTGTGAGGCGTTGATGCCCATCAGCACTTCGTGCAGGGCTTCCTTCTCCTTCTGTGTCCCCTTACCCTTGTAGATGTTGGCCAACTCATCCTTTTTGTAGTCGAGCCATATCTGCGGCAACAGACTCAGTGGCTTTTCCGTGTGGGCTTTTTTCAGGTTCGCCTGTAGGGTGGAGGATATCTCCGTACGTCCACGCTCTGCATTGGTTGCCATCTCATCAAGTCCCTTGCGATAGAAGTCGTATTGCAACTGGCGGAAGGGCTTCATGGCTTCGTCCAGATAGTCGTTGATCAAGGCAAAGCGGTTGCGTGAGTCCTCAAACGATTTCCATCCTGGGAATCCGAGATTCTGTGCGTTGTTTACGAGATACATGCAGCGTTGCAGGATATCGCTGCCGCCCATTGGTGAGAAACTGTCGAGGTCGAGCCCGATAATCAGGTAGGCATAGTAGGCGATGAGTGCCGTCAACTGGTTGTCTACCGTCTCGTCGTTATAGTTCAATTGGTCGAACTCGGCAAACTCGAAATGGAAGTCGTTGTCCTTATTATTATATAAGGTAGTGGTGTAGGTGGAGTTGAATACAGGGCGGTTGGCCTGAATGATAGCCGAGCACTCGAACTTATTTTCTGCGCGCACGTACTTGTTCACGGTGATGTTCAGGTTGCATTGGATACGCTCGTTCCTCTGGAACTGTAAGTCCGTCCACTGGCGCTCATTCACAAACTGTTCTAACGTTTCTTGCAGGTTTTCGAACACCGATTTGTTGCCTGATATCTTACTGTGGTTTATCGTCACTTTCATCTGCAACTCCTGGGCGTGTATAGGTGAGAAGGTGAAAAAATAAAAGAGTGAGGCACCAGTCATGACTGTTGCTCTCCATTTAAATATCTGCCACATACTTCTCATCATAATCTCACCTTCCCTGTGCTTGGCGCAGGCGGATGCGTGTCAGCACCTGTTTCGTGTTATAGGTAAAGTCGCCGTTCAGCATCCAGCCATAGTAACCGGGATCCCTATACAGCACGTCGGCCACGGGCATTCCCTTGTATTTGCCAAAGTTGAAAGTCTCTATCATCACTGGCTTACCGTCCTTGTCAGTAACGGTTTTACCGCTGGCATCCTTCACTTCTGCCCAGATGATGCGCCCTGCAAAGTCCACGTTGTTGTTCATCTTCGAGAACTCGTGCAGGCAGTCCATATTATTCTCCAATACCTTCTCCGGCTCATCGGGGTTGGCTCCTGGGGCATACTTGTCCAGTTCGCCCATTAGCACACGGTAGGTGGCTTCGGTGTCTTGGTCAGCGCGATGGGCCTCGAAATCCTCCTCCATCTTCCTGCCGCAGTAGAACTTATAGGCGGCAGCCAGATTACGGCGCTCCATCTTACGGAAGATATTCATGGCATCGATCATACGGCATTTCGAGAAATCGAAGTCAATGCCAGCCCTGAGGAACTCCTCTGCCAGCAACGGGATATCGTAGCCATTGCTGTTGAAGCCTCCGAAATCGCTGCCCCCAAAGAGATTGGCCAGTTGGGCGGCCACCTGCTTGAAGGTGGGCTTGTCCTTTACATCCGCATCGGAAATGCCAGTCAACTCCGTCACGAACGGTGGTATGGGCATTTCAGGGTTGAGGAGCATGTCGCCACGCTCCTCATTCCCGTTGGGATGTACCTTGATATAGGACAATTGAATAATACGGGCTTTTACAATGTCGAGACCCGTAGTCTCTAAGTCGAAGATGACCAGAGGCTTTGTCAGATTCAGTTTCATTTAGTCGTTGATTAGCATTGGCATCATCAGCATCAGCACGTCCTGATTCTCAGGCTGCTCAGAAGGCAGTACCAGTCCTGCACGGCTGGGGTCGGCCAATTGGATAATCACTTCCTGACACTCAAAGTTGCTCAGTATCTCAATAAACGACGATCCCTTGAAACCGATACTCATCGTCTGTCCTTTGTATTCGCAGGCCACACGCTCAGTGGCAGTCTTTGAGAAGTCATAGTCCTCGGCGTCGAGTTGCAGGGTGCTGCCCTCCACGTGGAAACGTATCAGGTTACTGGAGCCGTTGGCAAATGGCTGTACACGGCGCAGTGCTGCCAGCAGTCCTGCACGGTCGATGCGCAGTTCGTTGGGGTTGCCCTGTGGAATCACGCTGTTGTAGTTGGGGTAGCGGCCCTCGATGAGGCGGCACTGGATGATACCGTCGCCGTAATTCACTTCTGCATTACGCTCGTCGAAGCGGAGGGTCACGTCGCCACCATCCTTGCCCAACAGGTTGCGCAGCAGATTGGCCGGCTTCTTCGGAAGGATAAAGGCGGCAGGCTGGTCGGTCTTGATGGTGAATATCTTATTGCGCACCAACTTGTGACCGTCGCTGGCTACAACGGCCAGACAATCAGGTGTCAGGTCGAAGTAGATACCATTCATCACTGGACGGAGTTCATCCTGTGCGGTTGCGAAGATGGTACGGTTGATGTTCTCTGCCAACAGGCTATTGGGAATCGTAATGCTATTGGCGGTCTCGCTCACGGCAACTGGGATGGGAAACTCATCTGCATTCTCGATGGGCAGTGAGAAGAGTCCGTTTTGGTAACTGATCTTCACAAGGGACTGCTCCTGGTTCACCTCGAAGGTGATGGGCTGCTCAGAGAATCCCTTCACGGCCTCCAGAACATCATGGTTGCCAATGGCAAATCGACCGTCGCCATTGCTCTCCGTCAGTTCAATACTGGTGCGCATCGTGTTCTCGCTGTCCGAAGCGGTCAGTGTCAGGATCTGCCCCTGGATGTCAAACACGAAGTCGCCCAGAATGGGGAGGGCGTTTTTGCTGTTAATCACTTTTGAAAGGGCTGAGAGTTTGTTGCTCAGCGCTGTGCTTGATAATGTAAATCTCATAGATATTGTTGTCTTTTGTTTTTGATACCTTATTTATTATTGAGGACAAAATTACAAAAAATCGTTGTTATCAACAAAAAAAACATTGGAAAATTCCATTTTTCAAACTATTTTTAGTAATTTCGCCACCTGAAAAGAGTAAAAACAACAAATAAATACAATTTAGCAATGGAATTAACAGGTAGAATTATTGCCGTGCTTCCGGCAAACAGCGGCGTGTCAGCCCGCACAGGAAATCCTTGGATGTCGCAGGAATATGTTATTGAGGTGCCAGGTCAGTATCCCCGTAAGTGTGTCTTCCGTATTTTCGGCGAGGACCGCATCAAGCAGTTTAGCATTCAGAATGGCGAGGATGTCACGATTCAGTTCGATATTGACGCTCACGAGTACAATGGCCGTTGGTTCAACGAAATCCGTGCCTACAATGTGGTACGTGGCCAAGTAGCCCCTGTGGCTGGTGCCGCCCCAGTGGCTTCACCCTTCCCACCACAGCCCGATGCTGCTACTTCTCCTTTCCCTCCTGCACAGGAGCCGTCAGGTGAGGGTAGTGCCGATGACCTGCCCTTCTAAGCATGATACTCCTTCTCATAAACAATCATCCCCAGTCGAAACGGACTGGGGATGATTATTTTGAGGGGTATATATCATCTTTCATCTCATATAAGGATTGTAACGGATTTCGTCGGCGATGGTAGTCTCTGGGCCGTGACCGGGATAGACTTTTGTATCTGGGGGTAGGGTGCCGAGCACATGTTGAAGAGAATTGACAATCTGCTCATAGCTGCCACGCTCGAAGTCGGTGCGCCCGATACTCATGCGGAAGAGGGTGTCGCCACTGAAAGCCGAGTTCTCTTCTTTGCAGTAGTAGGTGACACCACCAGGGGTATGGCCTGGGGTATGGAGGATACGCAGAGTGTGGCTGCCAAAGGTGATGGTATCGCTGTCAGTGAGATATCTGCCAACGGGTGGTACTTGCATAGGCAGGGCAACGCCGAGTATATCTGAAGTCTGCTGAGCCATCTTCTCCATCAGGAATTTATCTTCAAGATGCACCTCGGGCTTCAGACCAAACTCACGGTAGATGAGTCCATTGCCCATGCAGTGGTCAAAATGTCCGTGGGTGCAGAGCAGATGGACAGGTTTCAGGCTGTTTTTGCGGATATATTGGGTAATGGCAGTGCCCTCATCATCGTACATCACACCACAGTCGATGATGACAGCCTCGTGGCTCTCGTCGCTCACCACATAGCAATTTTCGGCGAGCATATTACAGGTGAAACGTTTGATGGTGATCATATCGGTAGGTAGATGACGTATTTCTGTTCCTTGAACCAGGGCTCGGTGAAGAAGGTACTGATATCGGTGGTCTGCACAATCTTGTGGAAGGGCTGTGTCTCACCTTGGAGATTGCCGCCTTTAAGACAGAGGATGCCGTTGGGCAGGGCGTTTCGCTGTGGCTTGGCGATATTCTTACGGATGATCTTGACAAGGTCGGGGAGGGGCATAACGGCCCGACTCACCACAAAGTCGAACTGGTCCTTTTCGTCTTCACCACGCAGGTGTTCGGGGTGGCAGTTGGTAAGGCCGATAGCACTGCACACCTCCTGAGCCACATGGATCTTCTTGCCAGTGCCGTCGATGAGTTTGAACTGCACCTCTGGAAAGAGGATGGCAAGGGGAATGCCTGGGAAACCACCGCCTGTGCCGAAGTCGAGTACCTGTGTGCCAGGACGGAAATTGATGACCTTGGCGATGGCGAGCGAGTGGAGCACGTGGTGTTCATAGAGGTTGTCGATGTCCTTGCGTGAGATGACGTTGATCTTGGCGTTCCAGTCGCGATAGAGGGCATCGAGGCTCTGGAACTGTTGCCGTTGGGCATCGGTTAGGTGGGGGAAGTATTTCTCTATGAGGGTTGTCATGATTTGTTTTCTTTACGAAGGATTTGGTCGAGGTCGCTCAGGGGAATGACGAGTTCGATTTCGCCCAGTGTGTGGGGTGCAATCTCAGAGGGATTATAGATGAAGGTGATGGTCTCGTCTTCGAAGATGAAGTTGGGTGTGGGAAACATCTGCATCTTCACAAGGTAGCCTTTTTGGCGCAGGT
>Ga0310696_10008274_pt1 | contig 12144 bp, 10 predicted proteins | sample AusTroGonzalo_MG_4_FD_203885 | JGI IMG/M metagenome (GOLD analysis project Ga0310696, IMG submission 203885) | Bovine rumen microbial communities from tropical cattle in Woodstock, Queensland, Australia - Gonzalo_02 (v2) (version 2) | ecosystem: Host-associated > Mammals > Digestive system >... | reverse complement strand
TAGGAAGGTATTGTCGCCGTTAAGGGCTGACATCACCGGGCCGACGATGGAAAAGGTGCCGATGCAGTAGAGAAGGCAGGCGGAGATGAGGCCCTTGGCCAGGCCCTCGCCGGTGCGCTTCGCGACAAGCCGCTTCACGCGCCCGTCGAGGTCCAGCGCCGTGCCTATGATGCCGCCTATGGCCAGGCTGAGGATGAACAGCACCGGGAACTCGCTCTTGGGCATATTCTGCACGAAGGAATTGGCGCCCAGCACCAGCGAAGCAAGGCCCATGGCATTGAACAGGGCCTTGGTATATTTTTCGCCGAGGCCCTTCTTGAAAAGGGTCCCGACGAGCGTGCCGACGATGATGCAGCCGGTGTTGACTATGGTTCCTATCATTGAAACACTACTGACTCCGTGTAAAGGTAGGCAAAAAAATCCGACATTTTCGTATATTTGCAGGTGTATTTGTAACCGGATGAAACGCGCCATTCTCCTGTCCGCCTTCATTTTGCTCTGCGTGGCTTATGCCCACGCACAGAATTTTGTGGATTTCCGGGTCCCAGAGCATATAGTTTCGCCCGAGGACAGGGGAGACACCGTGATACTCCGTCTGGCGGCCGAGTACGCCACCGTAGTCCAGGTGGAAGCCAGCTGGCTCTCCAAGCCCGTGCCCATGTACAAGAACGAAGGCGTGTGGGAGCTGAAGTTCACGGGCCTGTCCAACGATATCTACTATTACCGTTTCATCGTGGACGGCGTGCCCGCGCTGGACCCTTCCAATGTCAATGTGCAGCTCCTTGCCTCGGGATACCGCAGTTTCTTCGTCAAGGACGGCCCGACGACCAGGTACTTTGCCCAGGCCGGGAGGAGGGGCAGTGTCTCGTACGTATGGTATGAGAGCGAGATCCTGGGCTCCAGCCGCCGAATGGCGGTCTATACGCCCTACGGCTACGAGATGGAAGAGAACGATGACGGGAAGGGAAGACGGATCAAGAAAAAGCCGAAGCAGTACCCGGTCCTCTACCTGCTGCACGACGAGGGGGGCGATGAGGAGTCGTGGCTCGAAATGGGCCGTCTGGCCCAGATACTCGACCATCTCATCGAGCAGGGCCGTGCCGTGCCTATGATAGTGGTCATGCCCAACTGCAATCCCGTCGAGCAGGCCTCGTCCAGACTCGGCCTGCCCGAGATCCGCAACGCCCGCACCACATCCACTTCGATATTCATCAGCAGTTTCATCAACGAGATCATACCCTTTGTCGAGTCGCACTATTCCGCCATCCCGGAGGATTACGGCCGTGCAGCGTGCGGCATAGGCACGGGCGGCACCACCGTCATCAACACTGCCGTGATGTATCCCCACATCTTCGACTTCCTGCTCCCGCTGAGCTGCGGCGTCAAGGACAACGGCAATCTTACTGCGGACTTCCTGCGCGTCAAGCAGGGCCGCGTCAGGCTGTTCTGGACCGGATGCGGGACAGCCGACCAGGAGGCCGCCGAAGCCTCGCGCGTCCTTCACGACGCGCTGCAGCACATCCATCTCGACCATACTTTCTACATGATGCCGGGCGGCCGGGACTGGGGGGTGTGGCGGCAGTTCCTCATCACGTTCTCGCCGATGATATTCAAGTACTACACCGACTGAAAATGAAAAGCCCCGCTGTCACAGCGGGGCTTTTCATTTTCATAAACCAACTTATTAACCAAAACAGTCTTATTAACGATCGATTTTACTTATTGCAAGACCCGTGCCAAACTATTTCACCCGCTCGATTTTCAACTGCTGAATCTTGCAGTCCCCATCCTTTACGTTGACGAAAATGGTCACGTTGAAGGTTTCGCCGCCTGCGTTGAGCGTGCCCAGGGCGTATTTTCTGGTGGGCCGGCCGGCAATGTGGCTGATTTCGAACGAACGTGGGGTATAGTTCTCAAAAAAAGTCTTCAGGATCTGCTTGGCCTGGCTCTTGCTCGAGTTGGAGAGCGTGGAGACGATGGAGATCTCCAGGTTGTCCGCGAACCAGGCGGACAGGCTCTCTGCATTGCCCTGCGCGAGATATTTCGATATGGGAACGAACATGTCGTTGCCGTCCGTCTGGGCTCTGAGGCAGAGTCCGGAAGTGAGGGCGATGATACAGGCCGCTATTTTAAGAAATGCTTTCATGTCAATCTGTTTTCCTTTGCAAATATTGAGCCACGTTGCTATCTTTGCGACCGGTACTTTTCCTTCCGATGAAGATCACGCTGCTAACCGTTGGCAGGACCGACGTCAAGTGGGTCAGAGAAGGCCTGGACATGTATGTGTCCAGGCTCGTGCACTACATTCCTTTCCAGGTAAGGGAGATCCCGGAGCTGAAAAATGTCTCCGCCCTGAGCCGGGAGCTGATAAAGACCAAGGAGGGCGAGCTCATCCTCAAGTCCCTCAGGCCGTCCGACGAGGTCGTGCTGCTCGACGCCGGCGGCCGGGAGTTCAGCTCCCCGGGCTTGGCGTCGTGGCTGGAAGAGCGTATCTCGAGGGGGTCCCGCGACATCGTTTTCGTGGTCGGCGGAGCCTATGGATTCTCCCCTGAAGTGTATTCCAGGGCCGATACGAAGCTGTCCCTCTCGAAAATGACCTTCCCGCACCAGATGGTTAGAACGATTTTTGCAGAGCAGTTGTACCGCGCGTTCACCATTTTGAAAGGTGAACCATATCATCACGAATAATATGGGGCTTAAGAGAAACTGGCGTGACTACGTATCCTGGGGGCTGATACTCCTGGGCGCGTTCGTACTGCTCTGGGCCACGGCCATCGACAGCTCGCCGGGCAATACCGACCAGGCCGCCAGGCGCATGGAGAAGTCCGTCTCCAGGCGCATGGCCAGGCTCGACTCTTACATGCAGAAAGCCCTCGAAGGAGATCTGTCGGAATGGATGGAGCTGGACAATCTCCCCTCCGACATGGTCGTGTACCGCTATGTCGACAACGCCCTCCAGTCCTGGGCCCACACCTTCATAGTACTCAACGACGACGTGCAGTCGCGGATGCTGTTCCAGCGCCTGACCGACCCGAACAACAATTTCGCTTCGCCGTTCTCTGGCCTTGACGACCAGACCACTTTCCTGAACATCGGCCAGAGCTGGTATCTGGTCAGGATGGTGGCGCAAGGGGAGTGCAAAGTCATTGGAGGTCTGGAAGTTACTGGGGCTTCTGACGGCGGGGACACCCCCGGCGTCAACCCCCTGCTGCACCTTGACGACCGCTTCACCATCGTGCCTCTGTCGTCCAGCGGCGGTTCTACCGTCTCGCTGGACGGACGCCCGCTGTTCAAGATACTCCAGGAGACGCTGGTGAGGGCCCCGGTGGCCGATTCGTATCTTGTCTGGCTGGCTCTGCTGCTCTTCGTCGGAGCCATTCTCTTCTCCCTTTCCACACACCGTACGATACCACGGCTCTGGGTGTCGCTGGCCTGCATAGCCGTCGCGATGGCGGGCCTCTATCTGTGGGGCCGCGAAGCCAGCAGGACTTCCGAACTCTTCTCGCCCACGCTGTATGCCGACGGGCAGTTCCTGTATTCGCTGGGAGCGGTGCTCATCATCAACCTTACCATACTGTCGCTCATCCTGTGCGTGTACCTCGTCCGCTTCGAGCTGTTCCGCTTCATACAGGTCAAGGTCCGTTCGCGGTTCATCAGGGCACTGTTCCCCGTGGCCACACTCGTGGCCATGGCCGCCATAGTCCTTTATACGCATAAGGTTTTCAGCAGCATAGTTCTGAACTCCAACATCAACCTCGAGCTCTACAAGTTGGGAGACCTGACGGTCTACAGCGCCGTAGTGTACGTGTCGTTCCTGACGATGCTGGTCACCCTTCCGCTGCTCGCGCAGTTCCTCAGGCCGACGTTCAAGCATCTGACAGGCAGGCACTACGACTCGTTCACCGGAATGAACAGGACCTGGTTCGCCCTGGCCATAGGCATCTATTTCGTCATGGTCGCGGCGCAGCTGGGATTCCGCAAGGAGCAGAACCGCGTGGAAGTGTGGGCCAACCGTCTGTCGGTCGACCGCGACATCACCCTCGAGCTCCAGCTCAGGCGCATAGAGCCGTCCATCGCCGGCGACTTCTTCATCTCGTCGCTCTCGGCGCTGAAGAGCGCGGCCCCGACCATCCTTAATCGCATCGTAGACAACTACATGTACAGCATCGCGCAGGACTACGACATCTCGGTGATGATCATGGAGCCTGAAGAGCGTGACGCTGCCCTTGTGGCGTATTTCAACGAGCGCATACGCTCCGGAGTCCAGATCAGCGACAACTCCCGCTTTGTCTATACCACTTCGATATCGGGCCATACGCGCTATACGGGCCTGTTCACCTACTTCAGCCAGCGGTACGGCATCTCGTACATGCTCGTGGGAGTGGAGCCCAAGTCCAGCCGCGAGTACGGCGGTTATTCGTCCCTCCTGGACATCACCGACCCCGGGCAGGTGAACCTTCCCCCGCGCTATTCATACGCCAAGTATACAGAGCGTAACCTCGTGAGTTACAAGGGCAATTACGCCTATCCCACCATCCTTTCCGACGAGATGATGATGGCTTCGGACTGGGGCTCGGCGAGCATGGTGCAGAACGGATTCGTGCATTTCGTCATCGACGTGGAGGACGACGAGACGGTCATCATCTCGCGCCAGAAAGAAAGCGTGATGAACTATGCCATCGCAGTGGTGTTCCTCGCGCTCTTCGCCTTCCTGATCTTCTCGCTCGTGGCGCTGACACGCAGGCGCCAGCGCATCTTCGAGACTTCCTACTACAAGAATCGCATAAGCACCGTGCTGATGGTCTCGCTGATCGTGACGCTCATCGCGATGGCCACCGTGAGCGTGTTCTTCGTGTATGAGCGCAACGATGCCAACAAGCGGGAGATGATGTCCGACAAGGTCAATTCCCTGCAGACGATGATGGCCGGAAGCTTCCGCTACATCGACGACTACCGCCAGATGAACGTCCAGGACCTGAACGCTCTCCTCGAGAACGCACGCAACATGGCCAAGGCCGACATTACGCTTTATTCTCCTCAGGGCAAGGCATTTACGTCCACCGCTCCCGACGTGTTCGACCGTATGATGGTCAGCGACAGGATGGATGAGGATGCCTACGAGAACATAGTCTACAAGCACGCCCGGTATTTCATCAACCGAGAGACCATAGGCCGGAAACGATTCTACTCGCTCTACGCCCCGTTCTTCAATGACAACGGCAAGATGGTCGCCATACTCTGCTCGCCCTACACCGACGAGAACTACGATTTCGAGATGGAGGCCGTGATGCATCTGGTGACCATCATCTCGGTGTTCGTGATCCTGCTGCTGCTGGCCCGTTTCATGGTCTCGACCGTGGTGGACAAGATGCTGGGGCCTATCGTGGAGATAGGACGCAAGATGCACCGCACGGACATCGACAATCTCGAGCACATCGAGTACGACCGCAAGGACGAGATATCATCGCTGGTGGATGCTTACAACCTCATGGTGGACGACCTTGCGGCCAGTACCAAGCAGCTGGCGCAGGCCGAGCGCGACAAGGCCTGGAGCGCCATGGCCCGCCAGGTGGCGCATGAGATCAAGAATCCTCTGACGCCCATGAAGCTCCAGCTGCAAAGGCTGATACGCCTCAAGCAGCGGGGCGCCGCGGGCTGGGAGGACAAGTTCGACGAGGTGGCGAAGGTGGTGCTCGACCATATCGACATCCTGACAGACACTGCCAACGAATTCTCCACCTTCGCCAAGCTCTATACCGAGGAGCCGTCGCACATCGACCTGGATGCCCTGCTCCAGGAGGAGATATCGATGTTCGACAACAAGGACAGCATCGAGTTCACGTACTACGGCATGGAGGGCGCTTCGGTGAACGGCCCGAAGCCGCAGCTGACGCGCGTGTTCGTGAACCTTATGACCAACTCCGTGCAGGCCATCGACATCCAGCGGCAGGAGGCCCTGGACGCCGGCAGGGAGCCGGAAATGGGCCGCGTGGTCGTGTCCCTGCGCAATTCAGCACAGGAAGGATATTACGATATCGTCTTCGAGGACAACGGCCCGGGCGTGAAGCCCGAGAACCAGCCCAGGCTCTTCACCCCCAACTTCACCACCAAGAGCGCCGGCACCGGCCTGGGCCTGGCCATCTGCCGCAGCATCCTCGAGAAGTGCGGCGCCGACATCACTTACTCCAGGTCCTTCGCTCTCGAAGGAGCCTGTTTCACCATCCGATATCCCAAAGGCTAGACCGTAACCTGCGGGCATTTCCCGCAGGTTGTGCCGAAAAACGCCGTAACCTGCGGGCATTTCCCGCAGGTTGTGCCCGAAAATGCCATAACCTGCGGGCACTAACGCCGGGACTTGACCTCGCAGTCCAGGGTGCCGTCGGAGAACATCAGGGAAATGAGCTCGCCTGGGGCGGCCGCGGCGGCGGACTTGAGCACGCGCCCGCGTGCGTCCGCCGCGAGCAGGTACCCGCGCTTCAGGATGGCGCGCGGGTCCGCCGCGCGGATGCGCGCTTCGAGCAGGTCGATGCGCGAAGACAGGGCGTTCACCTTGTTCGTGAAGGCCATCCGCAGGCGTGAACTGAAAGAGCTTATGCGCTCGTCCTCAGCCATATAGCAGTCTATGAAAAGGTCGGCCAGGGCCGTGGGGGTCTTGACGTAGGAGTAGGCGGTCATGTCGGCCACGTGGTGGTCGCGGTCGTGGCCAATGGCGGTATAGACGGGGATGGGACACAGGGCTATGCGGCGGCAAAGGCCGTAGTCGTCGAAGCAGGCCAGGTCAAGGACCGAGCCGCCGCCCCGGAGGATGAGCACCGCGTCGTAGGCGGTGCCGGAAGCCTCGACTGCGTCCAGGGCTTCCGAGATGGACTCCGGTGCCGAAGTCCCCTGCATCGTCGCTTCGAAGAGGTCCGTGCGGAATACGAATCCGAATTCGTTGCCGTGGAGGTGGCGGCTGAAGTCGCCGTAGCCCGCCGCGTCGCGCGCCGTTATCACGGCCAGCGCGTACGGCAGGGCCGACGCGGCGAGCTCTTTCTGCCTGTCCATCAGGCCTTCAGCCTCCAGGCGCGCTATCGTGCGCCGTTTCTCCATCTCCTGCTCGCCGAGGGTGAACTGCGGGTCGATGTCGTCTATGGTGAGGGCCAGTCCGTACAGCTCGCTGTACGTGACCAGGACCCGCACCAGCACCGACATTCCCGCCTGCAGCGGGGACCCCGTGGCCTCGGCGAAATACCGTCCCAGCTGGCCGTATTTCGACCTCCAGATCACGGCCCTGGCACGCGCCACCATGCCCCTTTCGTCGCTCTGCGAAAGGTCGAGGTAGCAGTGCCCCCCGGCCTTCACGCTGACCGACGCGATCTCCGCGCGGACCCATATTTTCTCGGGGAAAAGGTCTTCGAGTCCGAGTTTCAGACTGCTTTGCAGGGTGTACAGGTCGATATATCCGGTTTCCATGAAGAATAGGCTTTGATTCATGGCAAAGGTAGGAAAATAATTGCGGGAAATTTGTTATATTTGCACGCGTTTTAAAGAGGACCCCGATGAAGATCACCGACGCCAGCTTTGCGGGCAGCAGCACAAGAACGACACAGAAGCCCAAGCAGAAACTGCCTGAGTTCGCTTTCATAGGCCGTTCCAATGTAGGCAAGTCCTCGCTCATTAACATGCTTACGGGCCGCCGCAAGCTTGCCATCACTTCTTCCACCCCCGGTAAGACACGCGTAGTGAACCACTTCCTGATCAACGGCAGCTGGTATCTCGTGGACCTTCCCGGCTACGGATATGCCAAGCTCCCGCAGAAGGAAAGGGACGCGCTCAAGGACCTCATCCGCGACTACATCCATAATTCCGGGGAGCTCGTGATGCTGTTCGTCCTGGTGGACTCGCGCCACGACATCGGCAGAATCGACCTCGACTTCATGGCGGAGCTGGGAGAGAACGGCGTCCCCTTCGGCATCATCTACACCAAGTGCGACAAGCAGGGTCCGAACGTCCTCGCGGCGCAGATATCGCGCAACGAGGAGCTGCTCCTCCGGGACTGGGAGGAGCTCCCGCCCACCTTCCGCTGCTCATCCCAGACAGGCATAGGTCGCGAGGAGATACTCGGCTACATCGAAAATGTATTAACATCGCTATAGAAAATGAACAACGTACACAAAATGGAAATCTTTGCCTGCAGGGCCTCAAGGGACTTTGCACGCAAGGTCATAGACGGATTGAATGCCATTAAGTCCCCCGAGGAGCCGGAGTATTACCTCGGCGACCTCGAGGTCACTCCCTTCAGCGACGGCGAGTTCCAGCCCGCGTATATGGAGAGTGTCCGCGGAGCCACGGTGTTCCTCATCCAGTCCACATTTCCACCGGCGGACAACCTCATGGAGCTCCTGCTCTGCATCGATGCCGCCAAGCGTGCGTCGGCCGACAAGGTCATCGCCGTCATCCCTTATTTCGGCTGGGCCCGCCAGGACCGCAAGGACAAGCCCCGCGTCTCGATAGGAGCCAAGCTCGCTGCGAACCTCCTTCGCGCCGCCGGAGCCGACCGCGTGATGACCTGCGACCTGCACGCCGACCAGATCCAGGGTTTCTTCGATTTCCCCGTGGACCACGTATATGCCAGCAAGGTCTTCATCCCGGCCATCAAGGCCATGAACATCCCCGAGCTCGCCATCGCGGCTCCCGACATGGGCGGTGCCAAGCGTGCCAACGCCTATGCCAAGGATCTCAGGTGCCCCGTGATCATCTGCCATAAGTCCCGCGCCAAGGCCAATGTAGTGGCGAACATCACCGCCATCGGCGAGGTCGAGGGCAAGAATATCATCATCGTCGACGACATGATCGACACCGCCGGCACCCTTACCAAGGCAGCCGACGTCCTCATGGACATGGGAGCTGCCAGCGTGCGCGCCTGCGCCACCCACGGTATCCTCTCGGGCCCCGCATACGACCGCATCAACGCGTCGAAGCTCACCGAGGTCTTCATCACGGATACCATTCCGCTGCCGGCCGACCCTGCCATCGACACCCGCAAGATCCGGGTAATGAGCATGACGGACACCTTCGCGTCCATCATCAGGAAAGTGTATAATTACGAGCCCATCAGCCCCGAATTCATCTTCTAGGCCGTCATGAAAGTCTTCCTCCTCACGCTTGCCGTCATCGCGCTCTGCGTCTTCGGGATGTGCTTCAACATCATATTCCGCAAGGACGGGGAGTTCCCCGAGTACGAGGTCAGCAAGAACAAGGACATGCGCCGTATGGGCATACGGTGCATGCACGAGCAGGAAGCGGAGATCCACGGCAGGAAGGAAAAGGCTCCCGAGCACTGCCAAGGCGAGGTGAGCGAAGCGTGCGCTGGCTGTGCGCTCTACAAAGAAGAACAGAAACTATGAGTCTTGTAGCAATAGTCGGGCGACCTAACGTCGGAAAGTCCACCCTCTTCAACCGCCTCGTGGGCATGAGGAAGGCCATCGTGGACGATACCGCCGGCGTCACCCGCGACAGACATTACGGAAAATGCGAATGGTGCGGCTCGGAGTTCTCCGTGGTCGACACCGGAGGCTATACGTCCAATTCCGAGGACGTGTTCGAGAAGGCCATCCGCCGCCAGGTGGAGATAGCCATCGACGAGGCCGACGCCGTGATCTTCATGGTCGAGGCCGCCACCGGCATCACCGACTACGATGCGGAGATAGCCGACGTGCTGCGCCGTTCCAAGAAGCCCGTCATCCTATGCGTCAACAAGGTGGATACGGGCGAGAAGATGTACGACGCCTACCAGTTCTACAGCCTGGGCCTCGGCGAGATCTGGAGCATCTCGGCGGCCAACGGCTCCGGGACGGGAGACCTGCTCGACGAAGTCGTGCGGGTCCTCCCGAAGGAGGAGACTCCCGCCGCCGACCCTTACGAAGGCATCCCCAGGATAGCTATCGTCGGCAAGCCAAATGTAGGCAAGTCCTCGCTGACCAACGCCCTGCTGGGCGAGGAGCGCAACATAGTCACCCCCGTCGCCGGCACCACCCGCGACTCCATCGAGACGCATTACAACAAGTTCGGCCACGAGTTCATGCTCGTGGACACCGCCGGCATCCGCAAGAAGTCCAAGGTCCACGAGGACCTCGAGTTCTACTCCGTGCTCCGTTCGATGCGCGCCATCGAGCACGCCGACGTCTGCATCCTGATGATCGACGCCACGAGCGGCATGGAGGCCCAGGACATGAGCATCTTCAACGTCATCCAGAAGAACCGCAAGGGCTGCGTGCTGGTCGTGAACAAATGGGATCTCTTCATCAAGGACCAGAATACCCTGCGCGAGTACACCGAAGGCCTGCGCGCCCGCATCGCCCCCTTCGACGACGTGCCCATCGTGTTCACTTCCGTGGTGAAGATGCAGCGCGTGATGGACGTGCTGGACGCCGCCGCCCGCGTGTCGGAGAACTACCGCCGCAAGATACCCACCGCGCAGCTCAACGACGTGCTGCTCCCCATCGTCGAGGAGACCCCGCCGCCGGCCTGGAAGGGCAAGTACATCAAGGTGAAGTACATCACCCAGCTGCCCACGAAGTTCCCTGCCTTCGCCTTCTTCTGCAACCTCCCGCAGTACATCAAGGAGCCCTACAGGCGCTTCCTCGAGAACCAGCTGAGAGACAATTTCGACCTCACCGGCTGTCCGGTCCAGATCTACTGCAGGAAGAAATGACCATGGAAGGCTTTGATTACCAGAAGGCTCTCGCCACCCTCGAGGAGATAGCGGAGAAAGTGGAGGACCCCTCCACCGGCCTCGGGGACATTGACCGCTATGTGAAACAGTCCGAGGAGCTTGTCGCCCAGTGCCGCGCGTACCTGCGCAGCGTGCGCGAGAAGGTCGACTCCTCATTTGAAAAGTGATGCCATGAAGAAAAGGATGATCTACGACACCGACCCGTACCTGATGCCGTTCAGGACGGCCATTGACGTGCGGCACGCCCGCATCCTTCAGGAGCGCGACGCCATTGCCAAGGGAGGCTCCCTCTCCGCCGGCGTCAACAACCACCTCTACTACGGTCTCCATCACACGGAGGACGGCGGCTGGGTGTTCCGCGAGTGGGCCCCGAACGCCACGCGCATATTCCTCGTGGGCGACTTCAACAACTGGCACCGCACGGAAGGGTATGCCCTCAGGCCTACGGGCGGCGGCAACTGGGAGCTCACCCTCCCTAAGATGTTCCTCTCGCACGGCGACCTCTACAAGCTCTACATAGAGTGGGTCGGCGGCGGGGGAGAGCGCCTTCCCGCCTACGTCACGCGCTGCGTCCAGGACCCCGACACCAAGGCTTTCTGCGCCCAGGTCTGGGACCCGGCCGAGCCCTATGTCTGGAAGCACCGCAGGCCCGGCAAGCGTCCCAATCCCCTCATCTACGAGTGCCACATAGGAATGAGCGGAGAGAAGGAGGGAGTCTCGACTTTCGCGGAGTTCCGCCGCGACGTCCTGCCCAAGGTGGCGGAGCTGGGATATAACGTCTTGCAGATCATGGCCTTGCAGGAGCATCCATACTACGGGTCCTTCGGCTACCAGGTCTCCAATATCTACGCCCTGAGCTCGCGCTTCGGCACTCCCGAAGAGTTCAAGGATCTGGTGGACGCGGCCCATGCCAAGGGCATCGCCGTAGTCATGGACATAGTCCATTCGCACATGGTCAAGAACGAGGCAGAGGGCCTGAGCAATTTCGACGGCCACGACACCCTCTACTTCTATTCCGGCCCGCAGGGCCACCATCCGGCCTGGGACAGCCGCTGCTACGACTACGGCAAGTCCGAGACCAAGTACTTCCTCCTGTCAAACTGCAAGTTCTGGATGGAGGAGTACCACCTCGACGGCTTCCGCTTCGACGGCGTGACCAGCATGCTGTACTGGGACCACGGCCTGGGCAAGGACTTCGTCGGGTATGACAACTATTTCAACCATGGAGTGGACGAGAATGCCGTCACCTACCTGGCCCTGGCCAACATGCTCATCAAGGAGATCGACCCCAATGCCCTGACCATAGCCGAGGACGTCAGCGGCATGGCCGGCCTCGCCGCGCCTTTCGCCGCGGGCGGCGTCGGCTTCGACTTCCGCATGGCCATGGGCGTGGCCGACCACTGGATCAAGTGGATCAAGGAGAAGAGCGA
>Ga0310696_10008273_pt1 | contig 12145 bp, 8 predicted proteins | sample AusTroGonzalo_MG_4_FD_203885 | JGI IMG/M metagenome (GOLD analysis project Ga0310696, IMG submission 203885) | Bovine rumen microbial communities from tropical cattle in Woodstock, Queensland, Australia - Gonzalo_02 (v2) (version 2) | ecosystem: Host-associated > Mammals > Digestive system >... | reverse complement strand
GGGTGCATAACGGCAGTGCCAGTCCCTATGAATTTGACATTGCAAATGGTTATGCAAGTGCGCTGCGCGTGGACAATTATAGCATCCCAGGCTTGCGTATCGGCGTGAGCGGGTATTATGGCAAGTGTGGTATCAACTCGCTGAAAGATTACAAATACCGCGATGCGGGTGCCGACGGCAACCTCCTGATTGGCTCGGTCGATTTCCACTACGATGGCTATCATTGGGTAGTGCGTGGTAACTTCGACTACGGACATCTTTCGGATTCGGAGTCCATCACACGCATGAACAAGACATTGGGCAACAATTCGGTATCTCCCCAGACCTCGGTGGCCAGCGATGCCATTGCAACAGGCGTGGAAGCCGGATATGATGTGCTGTCGCAGGTCGTCAAGGCACGTGAAGCGGGACAAAAGCTTTACGTCTTCGGACGCTATGACTATTATGATTCGATGTTGAAGACCGAGGGCAGTGTGGTGGACAATCCATGCTGGGGTCGACAGAAGGTCACCATGGGCTTGAACTATCATCCTATCGATGCAATCATCATCAAGGGCGAATATTCCTATCGCCTCTTCAAGAGCCAATTCAACGATGAGCCGACATTGAGCTTGGGCATCTGCTACAGTGGTTTTTTCAATTGATGAAGAAACTAAATATCATGGCTATTCAGAAATAAATAAAACATCAACAAATTAATAAAACATCAACAAAATTATGAAGAAAATCTTTAAGTATGCATTGATGGCTTTCGCTGCCATCTGCGTGAGTGGAAGTATGGTAAGTTGTGATGACGATGATGACAATGGTTCAGCGAATGAAGTCGATAAGACACAACAGGCCGTCATCTCGAACTATGTGAACGAAATCGTAGTTCCTACTTATAAGAGTCTGGCCGACCACGCTATTGCTCTGGCCGAAGACTGCGAGGATCTTTCGACACAGACTAAGGTGGATAAGGCATGTGCCGATTGGGTGGAGGCCCGCAAATACTGGGAACGTTCGGAGGCTTTTCTCTTTGGTGCAGCTGCCGATTATAATATTGACCCGCATATCGATTCATGGCCTCTCGATCTCTCCCAGCTGGCAGAGGTGCTTGCTGCTGGCAACATCGAATCGCGCATCGATGCAGGCACTGCAGGCTACGGTTTGCTGGGCTTCCATGCCATTGAGTATGTCCTCTTTCTGGAGGGGTCGAAAGGCGACGCATCAAAGCGCAACCAACCTGTTGAAAATATCACCGAAGCGATGGCTGAATTTGCAGAAGCTGTAGCCAGCGATATGCGTGACCAGTGTGTTCTGCTGGAAGCAGCCTGGGCAGGCACTGATCATATCACAGCCGCCAAGCGCGCTATCTTGGATGATGCTGAACTTGCCCCATCGTTCAACTATGGCGAACTGCTGATCAATGCAGGACTTTCGGGTAACACCAAGTACAAGACGCAATCAGCTGCTTTTGAGGAAATCATTGTCGGTGCGTCGGATATCGCCAATGAGGTGGGCAATACCAAGATTTCAGATCCCATGAACTCGCATCAGTGGAGCGATGTAGAGTCACCTCACTCGTGGAACTCCGTGACAGACTTTGTGGATAACATCGTTTCGGTACGCAATGCATATTTGGGCACTCTCGATGGCTCGCGTTCGAGTTTTTCGGTTTCAGCCCATGTGGCTTCGAAGAACAGCAATATCGACAATAACGTGCAGAAAAAGATTGAAGCAGCTATTGCTGCCCTGGAGGCTTTGCCACGTCCATTCCGCAACTATATCTATGTGGATACTGATAGTGCTTCGAAGGCAAAGATCCAGGCCGCAGTTGATGCATGCAATGAATTGGTGGATGCACTTGATGCCGCACAGGAAGCCGTTAATGATTAATTGTTCTACACGATTATTATGAGGATTTTTTTTATTGGATTGGGCATCGTACTTTTTTCTGTGTCGTTCACGGCATGTAGCGATGACGATGATGACAACAAGACACCAGGTGGTGGAGTTGTCAATGACGCGTCGGTGAAAGAGCAATACTATGCGGGCGGACAGCTTGGTACAGCATTCATCAGCACCTCGAAGGCCTACGAACAACCTACACCTGCTGTGGAGAACAGCGGTATGTTCCTTGCCTTCAACCGTGGCGAGAAGATGTTCGAAGAGATGTTTACCGCCAATACCAATGGAGGTGAACGCGAGGGCCTCGGTCCCCTCTATGTGCGTTCGTCGTGCATCCATTGCCATCCTGGCTATGGACATGGCAAGACACAGCCCGATGGTTCGTTCAATACCGTCGATGTCGGTAACGGTTATCTGCTCGTTGTCTATAATCCTGAGAATAATGCGTATGTGAGCTGGCTGGCAGGCATGCCGCAGAGTCATGCTATCGCGCCTTTCAAGGATCCGCTTGACGAAACCAAGATTACCATCAAATGGGTTGGTTATACCGACGAATGGGGCAACAAATTCCCCGACGGAGAGACCTACAGCCTGGTCTATCCTGAAGTCAATCTGCCTCGCGAAGCCGTCTATGTCATCAATCGAGGTTTTGAGGATGCCACCACGACCAACTACGAGGTGCGCCTTGAGAATACGATTGGCATCTATGGCACAGGTATAACCGATGCCATCCCCGACGATTCGATTACTGCGCAGTGGAAGCGAGAGGAGGCCGCCTATCAGGCAGGCTACCTGAAACACTGGAATAGCGCGTGGTTTGAGAACGGCGAGTGGAAGAGCTTCTATAGCAACAGTCGGCAGGGTGATGGCACGAAATATGTGCGCCGCTATACCTACGCCATGTCGCGTGGCCCTATTCTTGATGCTGCTGGTGCCAATGCGATTTGGAACATCACTAATGTGACACGTTCGGATCGCAGATATCACTACTTGGATCTCAACGGCAAGATCTACGCCACTTGCGCTTCGCAGGATCCTGATGTACAGGCTGGTTTCGCTGAATACATCAGTAAGATCTCGAATGCCGATGAGCATCCAGAGTGGTTCACCGACAATGTGGAGGAAAACATCTACAATTACCTTACTTCGACAACCTTGCCCGTAGAAATGTCGGATGACGACTACATCAACTTCATGGTGTGGCATCGAGGCCTAGCTGTTCCTGCTGCCCGCAATATCGACAATGTCACTATCCAGAAGGGCAAAAAGATCTTTGAGCAAATCGGCTGTGCACAATGCCATCGTCCCAGCTGGACCACGGGTCCGGACAATGTGCAAGACCCCAACAACTTTAAAGCTGTTGACTCAAAGAGTGCCAACTATGGCAAGACACTCACCGAACTGATGCCACGCTATCCGAACCAGAAGATCTGGCCTTACTCGGACTTTGTGCAGCACAAACTGATGATGAAGAACGATATTCGCACGGGATGGTGCCGTACTACACCCCTATGGGGACGCGGCCTGCATCAGATATGCACGGGAGCTGCTACTTCGGACCGCTTGCATGATGGTCGTGCTCGCAACGTGATTGAGTCGATCATGTGGCATGGTTCTGCTGATTCGGATGCACGTGCTTCGGTCGAAAAGTTCCGTTCCCTCACTAAGGAAGAACGCGATGCTGTGGTTGAATTCATCGATGCAATTTAATTCGTTAATGGAGGGCTTGTGTACAGAATACCGGTCCACTCCAAAGCCTTTTTATGAATTACATGGGAATCTTTTCCTTCTTATTGATGGTTGCAGTCATTATTGTCATGATGGCTGCAACCGTCGTTGAACAATCTGTGGGAAGTGCAGCCTACATCTATGGTTCGTGGTGGTTTGCTTCGCTATGGACGTTGCTTTGTGTCTGTGGTTTGCTTCACTGTTTTCGACGCAAACTCTACAAGCGTCCCGTTGTACTGCTGCTCCACCTCAGTTTTGTCGTGATTCTTGTCGGTGCACTAGTGACCCATGTCTTTGGCCAGCAAGGAGTGATGCATCTGCGTGTCGGACTGCCAGCAAGATTTTTTCTTACGAATGATGATGAGGTAGTGAAACTGCCATTCGAGCTCATGCTGTCAGACTTTGAGGTCATCGCTTATCCAGGCACACGTACACCGATGGACTACAAATCGAAATTGCTTGTGGATACCATGGCTGGTGAAGGAAAGGACACAGTTAGTGTGTCGATGAACAGAATAGCCGTACTCCGAAATTATCGGTTCTATCAGACGAGCTATGACGAGGACATGATGGGTTCTGTCCTTTCGGTTAGTCACGATCCCGTGGGCATTGGCATCACTTATGTGGGCTACGGTCTGCTTTTCGTCAGCATGCTTCTCCTGCTGTTTCTGCCAGACGAAGGTTTTCGTCGTGCCTTGCGGCGACTGATGGTGATGGCTGGCTTGCTCGTACTCTCTACAGGTAGTCTTTGGGCATCCCCCAAGGCTTTGTCGCAAGACGAAGCACGTGCCTTTTGTTCGCTATTTGCCTATTATAATGGTCGCATCTGCCCTATGCAGACCATTGCCAAAGATTTCACCACAAAACTCTATGGCAAGGACCATTATGGCGAACTATCGTGTGAACAGGTCTTTACTGGATGGGTGTTTTATCCCTCGTCATGGATGAATGTGCCCCGTAAGGAGCGCAAGGCACGTTATAAGGAAGAACAGGATGCCGTGGTTGAGATGTTCATGGCCGAAGAATTCCTGCGCATCTTTCCTTCGCGCAGTGTGATTGCCGATGGCACGTTGGTATGGCTTAGCCCGTCGGATTCCCATTTATCGGAATTGCCCGACGACGAGATGTTCTTCGTCGGAAAGTCATTAAACTACGTGGTGGAGTTGGGCGTCACTCGTAATCATGACAAATATCTCGAGACGGTGGGGAAGATACGGTGCTATCAGCAAAAGGTGGCGGGAGATGTGTTGCCATCCGATCGGCATTTTGCAGCAGAGATGTTCTATAACAAGGCGGACTACACGCGACCATTGGCGATGGCATTTGCCACACTGGGTATTGTGCTGTTTCTCTTTTTCGTAGTTCGTTTGGGCCGAGGACGACAGGTGCCTTCGTGGCTGGTCAATTTGTGCGATGTGCTGATGGTGCTGGCATTTGTTTATTTGTTGCTGCTTTTTGGCCTGCGTTGGTATGTGAGCGGACATCTGCCTTTGGCCAACGGATACGAGACGATGCAGTTTATGGCGTTGAGTCTGTTGCTGCTCACGTTGGTGATGCAGCGGTGTTTTCAGTTGGTATTGCCCTTCGGCTTCCTGCTCAGCGGTCTGACGCTTCTGGTGAGCATGATGGGGCAGAGCAATCCACAGATCACGCACCTGATGCCTGTACTGCAGTCGCCGCTGCTGAGTCTCCACGTCTGCGTCATCATGATCAGTTATTCGTTGTTGGCTTTCACATTCCTGACAGGCTTGGCCGCGTTGCTGTCGCGACAAGAAGCGTTTGTGCAACAGTTGGCCGATGTGAGCCGTATGCTGCTCTATCCTGCTCTTTTCTGCATGGCAGCAGGCATATTCATTGGCGCCATCTGGGCCAATGTGAGCTGGGGCCGCTATTGGGGATGGGATCCAAAGGAGGTTTGGGCATTGATTACACTGCTGGTCTATGCTTTTGCACTTCATGGGGAGACGCTTCCTGTGTTCCGAAGACCCAGGTTCTTCCATATCTTCATGGTGCTGGCCTTTCTGTCGGTGTTGATGACGTATTTCGGCGTGAACTTTGTATTGGGAGGAATGCACAGTTATGCCACGTCATAAATACGACCTCCGCCATTTTACCACTATCAGGCAATAATAGTGGGGTAATGTGCAAAAAAACGGCCTGGGGGACCCCCCCAGGCCGTTGCTAATGATGTGTGTTTGGTATAAGAGATTATTTCATATTGTAGGTATGTACGCTTTTCCCTTGAGCTGAAGGGAGATAATTGATGCCCCACCAGCACATCTGCAGGCAACAGAAACTGATGATGATCAGACTGATGGATACCTTGCTGCGGAAAGCATTACGCGGAAGTCGGCGGTAGTGGATATAGACAAGGAAAGAAAGCCAGGTGATGCCAGCCCATGTCTCCTTGGGATCCCATGCCCAGTAGTGTCCCCAGGCCTCCTTGGCCCAAAGTGCACCGAAGAGCATGCCGATGGTCATGAACGAGAGACCCACATAGACGAGGTTGTCGAGCATGTTCCAGATATTCTCGTCGTCGCGCTTAGACTTGACAAAGAGCAGATAGAGAGCCACGGCGAGAGCTGCGCCAAAGAGGGCGTAGCAGAACATATAGACGATGACATGGGGAGCGAACCAGGGGCTCTGTAGGGCTGGCATCAGCGTGGTGTTGTGGATCTCGGGCTTGAAGAGATTGACACAGATGAAGACGAGGGCCATGACGGTAGAGAACGAGAGTATCCACCTGTACTTCCATCGGCTCCAGATGATAATGCCTGCGACGGGAAGGAAGAAGGAGTACCAGAGGCGTGTCTCACCCATAGTGCGCAGAGGTGGACGCTCCAGGCTGATCCACAGACCACAGATGAAGGCGAAGAAGAGGACGATGCCGAGCAGGGTGAAGGTGGCGGTGAGCATCTTCTTCTCGCGGAAGGAGTAATACGCACCAAGTGCCCACAGCAATACCGAGGGGATGGCGAAATATGGGAATTGTTGCCAGGAGATGAGCATAACTATTTTTTGTTATAGCCAGCGGTGATGAAGGTGAGTACAGCGCCTGCGAGCATCATGTAGATGCCTGCATATACCCAGGGGAGCCAGGGGTCGCGGACGATTTCAAATACGGAGGTATCAGACCAACGGCCCATAGCCTGATCGTAGGAAACCTGATAAATTTTCCATCCCTTGATTTCAAGAGGCTTGTTGACTTCGATAATCCCATCCACCTTCTGGTCGTTGGCCGTATATACGGTGACGTCGGAGGCATACCGTTTGGGTTCGCGGTCGGGCATGACGGCACTATAGAGCGAGTCGAGACATAATGCCTTGTAGGGGAACATGAAACTACCGCAGCTGACCCAACCCTGCTTAGTGTCGAGGGCTGTGCCTTGGCCATTGGCAGCTTCTTCGGCTGAAGCATATCGGGTGGCGGTGATGAAGCCCGCTGTACATGCACCCATCGAAGGCCACTCCACATAACGATCCATATCCTGGTTACCGAGTGAGTCTTTTCGTCCATAGACGATGGCGGCATATTCCCAGATGGAGTCCTGCTGGATACGCCATGGACTATCGGCAACAATCATTCCCGTCTCGTTGTCAATGACGACATACTTGGGCGGGTATTCATCAATTGTGAAGTCGTGCAATTCGATGGCCAAGGGCAGTTCGACGACCTTGGGAGGCATCTGCGTTCCCACCAGATCGATGGCTCGCCATTCGGGCTGATCGACCTTTGCCGTGAGGCGGTACTTCTGCATGTCGGCATATCCGAGGGTTCCACAAACCATGGCCATGAAGAAACCGAGGTGATTGCAGATGAAGCAGAGGTTGCGAACTTTGCCACCTCGTGATAAGTGGAGGATGCGACGGATGGAGATGAGGCCGAGGATATTCATCAGCCAGATATAGACCAATGTGAAGGGCCATGAGCGAAGCATCTGGTCCCAATCGAAGAGTCCCATCAGGAGGGTGATGAGGACGCCATAAGCCAGAGCGGGAACGGCAGCATAGACAGTCATGGTCCACTCAACGACATAAACATGCTTGCGCACGGCATAGAGGATGCCGAGCACAAGCACATAGATTCCCAAAAGAATCACGTTGAGAGGATGGGCGAGCAATCGCCAGTCGATTGAACCGATGGTCACTTGCAGCATCAGACCCACCAGGATGAGTCCTGCGCCAATGGTGATGCCTTCCGCGAATTTCCAGGGTTTAGACCACACGGATTCTTGGATTAATTCATTGACAATTCCTTGATGTCATCCTTATAGGTAGGCATGTAAGCGTCGTCGGTAACCTTGCCTTTCGACTTGGCATCCTGCTGCCACTTCGGAACAATTTCCTCGAGGAACTTGGCCTTTGCAGCGCGCTTGCCCGCCATGTCGAGGCCGATGTAAGCCTGAGCCTTCTCCTTGGTCGAAAGGTCGGGCATGGGCACTTCTTCGTTGTGGCCGAGTTTTGAGAGGGTCTTGCGGATCTCAAGACGGGCCTGGAGTGCATAATCTACCGAACGGCCGAGGATACGGGTAATCTCCTGTGGGGCGTGGAAGAACGAACCATGACTTGCTACAGCATAGTCCCAACGCCACTGACCCTTGCGGATGAACTGGAGGGCGGTACGCATCTGATCTTCGGTTGCACCGTTATCCCAAGCATACTTGGCTTCGATGTGAGCCTTGACCAGTTCGGCTTCTGCACGTGTGCGCATCTCTTCCACCTTGTGCTGGCGCTCGAATACGTTCTTGAGGAGGTCTTCCTTGCTCTCGCGATGGCAGGTGAGACAGGTGCGTTCCATGTTGGCCAATGGGCTGACAATGTGGTGATCGGAGAACTTGACGCCACCGGCGTTGGTGTAAGGCATGTGACAGTCGGCACAGCTCACGCCACGCTGTCCATGGATACCCTGCTTGTTGGTCTCGAAGCCCGGGTGCTGGGCCTTGAGGATGGGAGCCTTAGAGAGGGCGTGGATATAATCGTAATAGCCGGTCTCGTCGAAGTAAGCCTCGGCATCCTCGACGGTGAAGCCCTTGTCCCATGGGAAGGTGAGATACTGGTCGTGCTCAGGAGTGTTCGGGTCGTTCTTGAAGTAGTACTCGACGTGGCACTGGCCGCAGACCAGCGAACGCATCTCCTGCTGTGTTGCCTTGGTGATGTCGCGGCCCTGACGCTGATAAGCCTCAATGAGGGCAGGACGGCTGATGCGGAGGTCCATGGATTCAGGATCGTGGCAGTCGGAGCAGCCCAGTGGGTTGGTGATTTCGTTGCCCCACATTGCCCAGTTTGCCTTGTAGTATTCGGCAACGCCCTTCTCGCTCATGACGCGTGGCACATCGGGCGACTTGCAGGTCCAGCAGGTTCCAGGCTGGTTGGAGCCAGTGGTCTCGGTGTCGGGAGCACCTGTGCGGAGAGTGCGGGTCATGTCCTCAACAGTGTGCATGTGTCCGCGTGGGGTGGTGTAGTCCCAAGAGAATGCATAGCCTGCCCAGAGCACTACCATGTTGGGACGATAGGCGAGCACGTCGGTAGCTTCGTTTCCGTTGTGGTACATCTGAGGCACTACACCTTCCTTGTTGGGATTGTTGACGTCAAGAGGTTTCGAATCGAAGTTCGTCTCGAGAGTCTGGCGCCAGGTGTCGTACTCTCGTGGGAAGTCGGTCCGGAAGTCCTCGTTCTGTGCATGAATGGTCTCGCCAGTGAATGGGGCTTTGCGGTTGTTGAAGATGCTGGCGACCTCGGCACGGCGCTCCATCAGTGCGCTGGTAAGCAGGCCAAGACCGAAGACCACCACCATGGCAATGATAAACAATGCCCATGCTTTGCCGCTCGATAACTTGTTGTTGTTTTCCATAATTATTTTCTGTTTTGTAATATTCGTTGATAGATGGTATTTCCGACAGGGTTATTTCAGCATTTTCTGGAGCCAGGATGGCACAGGGCTGTCAGGCAGTGGTACCTTGGCATCGGGTGTGGCTGCGAGGTTGGAGCGTCCTCCATGAGGCACGTTGCGGTGGCAGTCCCAGCAGACCTTGCCTTCGCCAACAGCCGTCATCATGTAATCGACCTTGCCTGTATTGACCAATGTGGTGTTGAGGTCGGTGTGACAGCGTATGCAGTTGTTCATGATTACCTGGTTGGCAGCTTCGCCTGGACGTGGAGCCTGACGTTCGAGGTGGGTGACAAACTTGGATACGTGGTTGAGACCATCGGTTGCCTTGAAGAAATACTTGCGTGCAATGTTCTCGTGAGGCACATGACAATCGTTGCAAGTGGCATTGCGAGCATGGCTCGAATGGAACCAGGTGGCATAATAAGGCGTCATGATGTGGCAGTTGACACATGCCGAAGGGTCATCCCCCAGATAGCTGTGTGCTCTCAGGATGTACAGGAAGAAGAGCCCACATCCAACCAGCGCTCCCAGCAGGATAAGGCTGACACACTTCTGACGACGTGTGAGCCGGTCAATAAATCGGGTTAGAATATTCATAATGCCTTTATTTTTTCAACGAGATAGGGTACTTTTTTGTATTATAGTGGTACTAAGTGATGGAAAAAGGGTTTTTTTCATGTGTTTTCTTGTTTCCTGTGCAAAAATACATTATCTTTGCGACATAAAAGGTAACCAAGAACTATAATTTTAAGGAGTCCAGATGCTCAGACCATTCACTTTAGAACTCAACTTTCAGCTTGATAATAAGGGAATTCCCATGTATCAGCAACTAGCCGAGGGAATCCAGAAACTCATCATTTCTGGTACCCTAAAACCTGGCGATGCGCTACCTGGAAGTCGCGAAATAGCTTCACAACTGCATATTAGCAGGAAAACCGTCGTTTCGGCGATGGAATTGCTGTTGTTCAGCGGCTGGCTCGAAAACCACGAACGTGTTGGGTTGTTTGTAAATATGAAGTTGCCTATAGAGAATAATAGGCAAAATGGTAAATTGTCAATCGAAAGTGACAAAAACAAGAGCAAAACGCCCGAGCCTGATAATAGGCAGTTGCGGCTGGTTGTCAATGATGGTTTCCCAGACACCCAGCTGACGCCATACGAAGCGTTGAGCCGTGCCTATCGGCAGTTGTTCAATCGTGCTGCACGTTGGAAGATGATGGGCTACAATGATCCAAGAGGCAGCAGCAAGTTCCGTCACTCGTTGGCTCAAGAGATTTGCCAGGAGCGTGGTTTGCCCATCACTGAAGATGAGGTAATGGTGACACGGGGAAGCCAGATGGCCCTGTACCTTGGCGCACATGTGATGATCCGGCCAGGAGAGGCTGTGGCCATCGAGGATCCCACTTATGAGAATGCACGGCTGGCGTTCGAGAGCGCAGGTGCTACGGTGTATCCGATTCCGGTGGATGAAGATGGCCTACGGGTGGATGTTCTCGAAGAGACCCTTGTGCAGCATCCCGAGATCAAGGGACTCTATGTGACGCCGCGCTTCCAGTATCCTACTACGGTGACCTTGTCGGCAGCTCGTCGTCGTCAGTTGTCAGACCTGGTGGTCAAGTATAACCTGATTGTTTTGGAAGATGACTTCGGACATAACTTCCATTTCACATCTAAACATCTGATGCCGCTTTGTGTGATGCTCCCGAAAGCAAATTGCTTGTACATCGCCACTTTCAGCAAGACCTTGGCCCCGGCATTGCGCTTGGGGTTTGTCACTTCGTCGGTGGAGGTGATTAACCGATTGGCAAGCTATCGCAGAATCATCGATATGCAGGGCGACGAAGTGATGGAACGCTCGGTGGTCGAACTCGTGGAGAGTGGTGAGATCAAGCGGCATATCCGCAGGGCCAGGAAGGTCTATCAGGAGCGTTTGGACTATATCAGTTCACTCATTGAAACCAGGCTGAAGGATAAGGTGAATTACAAGCGTCCCCATGGTGGTCTTGCATTGTGGATGACCATGGACAAGGATCCGAGACATGAGTTTGATATTCGAGGAATCAAGGCACCTGTCTTTGCCTTGGCTGATGGACGATTCGGCATCCGTGTCGGTTATGCTTCGATGCAGAGGGAGGAAATGGAGTTTCTCGTCAACCTGTTGGAAGATTTGTTGTAGATTTACTGGTAGAGACTAAAGTGCAGTCCGTTCTCATTGTGAGCGGACTGCACTTATTATGTGGGTATTGGTTTATTCAGCAGTGAGCTGGAGGACACGGCTGGCCCAGTCGTTAAGCTTGTTGTGATCGACATCGTGGGTGTAAGGCATCTCAAGACCCGTCTGCATCAGGAAAGCACCACTGTAGGACTTGCCTTCGCAGGACAGAGGCTTGTTGTCGATGCGATTGAGTTCATGGACGGTGTAGTACTTATTGGGATCGAGACCGGCCATCTTGATGCGTGGAACATGCTGGTTCTTGAACGTCTCGAGCTTCCACCAGAAGAAGACAGCTTGCTGTTTGTCTTGACTGACGTACATCAGCGAGGCGAGGTTGTCGCCAGCGTAAGGGGAATGGAGGCGATAGAGGTCGCCAAACTGAATGACGGGGCGCACACGCTTGTAATCGGTGATGACCTGGC
>Ga0310696_10008272_pt1 | contig 12147 bp, 5 predicted proteins | sample AusTroGonzalo_MG_4_FD_203885 | JGI IMG/M metagenome (GOLD analysis project Ga0310696, IMG submission 203885) | Bovine rumen microbial communities from tropical cattle in Woodstock, Queensland, Australia - Gonzalo_02 (v2) (version 2) | ecosystem: Host-associated > Mammals > Digestive system >... | reverse complement strand
GGATGGTAACTTCCGTGTCAGCGTCAGAAAGGTTGGCAGAAATGACTGTTGCCGTCTTTGCACCAGTCAGATACTCATAGGTAATCCTGTTGATGGTTGTTTCCAATTTGGCTCCCTCGATGTAGTGCTCAAACTTCTTCCAGCCGTCCTTTGCCTTGTATGCGGCAGTTGCCGTTCCGTGGGGCTCAACGAAAGGAATAGATACCGTTGCTGTTGAGTAAACATTGTCAGGGAATACGTTCTCGTTGAACTCCAGCAGATTTTCATCACCAGCAAGACCACTTTTGATAGTCGTAATCTTGGTACACTGGTCGAAGGCATTGTCGCCAATGCTTTCCAGCGAAGCGGGGAGTGTTATCGTCTGCAGGTTCGTACACTTTTGGAAGGCATTCGCGCCTATCGTCTTGATACCTTCTGAGATAGTCAGAGTAACGAGTGTCGTCTTATTGGCGAATGCCGACTTGCCGATGGTCGTTACTGCGATATCTTCCGTACCTGGAACGATGTTAGGTATAGAAATCTTGTCTTGTGAGGAACTGCACTTCGTCAGCGTGGCTGTGGTCATGACGTTTTCTCCCTCACCGGTTCTCAGAATCTCGAATGTCATGTCATCTCGAGTAACCACATCGACCAAATATGCTTCAACAACTTCTGAGAAGCGATACCAGGAATCCTTGCTCTTGTAGTCGGCTGAGGTTCCTTCCGGAACATACAGTGTGGCAGCATAAGATGAGAAGACGTTCTCGTTGAAGGTGAAGACATCGTCCTTCTTCTCGGTGCAGACATGGGTAATGTTCTTACAACCGTCAAAGGCATACTGGCCAATGGTTGTCAGTGACGCTGGCAGCCAAATCTTTTGCAGGTTGGTGCAACCCTGGAAGGCATTAGCTCCGATGGTCTCGATGTTCTTGTCAATCTTCAGATTCACGATACCTGTCTTGTTCTTGAAGACGTCCTTGTTGATGGCGAGGACCTTATACTCTACATCCTCCTCTCCTTCTTTTATCTTGAAGGTGCCAGGTATGAGAAGTTCCGTATCAGCGTCAGAAAGGTCGGCAGAAATGACCGTTGCCGTCTTGGCACCTGTCAGATACTCGTAGGTGATGTTTTTAATAGTAGTCTGCAATTTCTCACCCTCAATGTAGTTTGTAAAGTTCTTCCAACCGTCTTTTGCCTTGTATTGGGCTGTCATCGTTCCGTAAGGATCAACAAACGGAATATATACCGCTGCCGTCGAATATGTGGTTTCCGAGAACACGGTTTCGCTGATGTTAAACGGAGTGGCAATGTTGGTGGTAATGGTAGCAATCTTAGTACACTGGTCGAAGGCATAGTCGCCAATGCTTGTCAGTGAAGCAGGGAGAACTATCGTCTCTAAGTTCGTACACTTCTGGAAGGCATACATTCCTATTGTCTTCACATTCCCTGAGATAGTCAGGTTGACCAACGTTGAGTTGTTGGCAAATGCCGACTTCTCGATAGTTGTTACCTTTTTGTCTGTACCAGGAACCACCAGAGGGATAGTGACATCTCGTGTCGTGGTCTCACCCTTCGTCAGCGTAGCGTTTTCTTCTCCTGTAGCATAGACGTAAGTCATACCATCGATGGACACTTCCACTCTTTCACCTTCATGGATATTTGTCATACTGTTCCATCCTGGAGTAGTCGTATAAGCGTCCTTCTTGCCAATAGGTACAAACAAATTAGCATCCTTATTGGAGAATACGTTGTTTGCGATGTCGAACGGCGCATAAATCTTGCTGATGATGTTTGTCAGGTTCGTGCAACCGTTGAAGGCATTCTCGCCGATCGCGGTCAGCGTTGCCGGCAGTGTCACCTTCTTGAGTGTTGTCTTGTCCTTGAATACCGATGCAGCAAGAGCTGTCACCGCATATCTCAGGTCTCCATAAGTAATAGAATCTGGAATTACTAAGTCACTTTCAGCAAAGGTGCTCTTTGTCAGTGTAGCTGTCGGTATGGCGCCCATGCTCGTACCTTTATTTATTATTTCATACGTGAAGCTACCCTGTGTTGTCACGTCCACCAGATAACCCTCCACCATCTTGGGGAATCTGTACCAAGTGTCGGTGGTGTTGTAAATGGTAGTCTTTCCTTTTGGGATATACAATGTAGCCGTGTAGGACGAGAACACGTTTTCATTAAAGATAAACGGACTCTCTACCTTACTGCAGACGTATGCTATCTTGTTGCATCCGTCAAACGCCTTCTCTCCGATAGCATTCAGCGTTGAGGGCAGCCAGATCTTCTGCAGGTTGGTACATCCCTGGAAGGCATAGGCTCCAAGGCTCTCGATACCCTCTTTAATCTTCAGTGTCACCAAGGCCGTCTTGTTCTTGAAGACGTCCTTGTTGATAGCAGTAACCGTATAGTCCTCGCCGTCGATAGTGACATTTCCTAAGATGGTGAGTTCTGTTTTTGTATCAGACATTGTTGTACCTATGATGGTAGCAGTCTTGGCACCAGTCAGGTACTCGTAGATTATCTCCCCTACAGTTTTCGTTAGTCTCTTTCCTTCAATGTATTTCTCAAAGCCAGACCAACCGTTCTTTCCTTTGTATAAGCTTGTGGTTCCTTCTGGGATGAATAGTTCTGCTGTTGTCAGGATAGTTGTTGGGAATACGTTTTCGCTGATGTCAAAGGGGGTTGTAATGTTGCTGATTATAGTGGTAATCTTGGTACACTGGTCGAAGGCGTAGTCGCCAATACTTGTCAGGGTGGAGGGAAGAATCACCTTTTGCAGGTTCGTACATTTTTGGAATGCGTACATTCCTATCGTCTCGATGCCTTCTTCTATGGTCAGGTTGAGCAGTGTCGTGTTGCCCGTGAATGTCGACTTGTCGATGGCCGTCACCTTGACGTCAGTAGTTCCTGGAACAATCGCAGGGATGGTAACATCTGGAATCGTAGTTGCTCCCTTAATCAATGTGGCCTTCTTTTCGTCTGATGCATAAACATAAGTAAGACCATTGATGGTAACTTCTGTTCTGTATCCTGCACGGATGTTGGTGAAGCCACTCCAACCGGCAGCAGCCTGATAGGCTCCAACATTTTCTGTAGGCACATACAGTATAGTTGAGTAGTTCGAGAAAACATTATCAGAAATAAGGGGTGGCGTTGTACTCTTACAAATGATGTCAGTCAGATTGGTGCAACCATTGAAGGCATAGTCGCCAATACTTGTCAGCGTTTCCGGCAGCTCTAGTTTCTTGAGAGTCGTTTTGTCTTTGAAAACAGATTCAACAATGCCAGTAACATAATACTTATCACTCTTATATATTATAAAGGGGGGGATGACGACATTGCCATTATCGGGAACTGTTCCTTTGGTCAGGATGGCTTCATTCAGATTTCCCTTTTTCATGCAGTCATAAGTCATATTAGCAGAAATGGCAACTTCTACAAATTCGGCCTCAATGACATTCGTAAACTGGCCCCATGCCCCTGTTTCACTATAATTCGTTGCTGTGCCTATAGGAATAAACAACTTGGGTTTGGTATAGTTAGAGAAGACATTGGCATTGATAGCAAACGGATTTGCTATCTTACTGCTTATGTGGGTGATGCTTGTACAACCTTTAAATGCGTTCTGATCAATGGATTTCAATGAGTCGGGCAGCCAAATCTTCTGCAGATTGGTACATCCCTCGAAGGCATTGGCTCCTATCGTCTCAACATTCTTTTCAATCTTCAAGGTCAAGAGTCCAGTCAGGTTCTTAAAGACAGAAGGGTTGATAGCTTTTACTGTGTATGGCTCATCGTCAATAATGACTTTGCCTTCAACAGTAAGCTCCGTATCAGCACTACTCATAGTTGTTCCTATGATAGTAGCCGTATGGGTTCCTGTTATATATTCATAGTTAAACTTTCCTATCAGTTTTTCCAGTTTCTCGCCCTCAATAATGTTCTGGAACCTATCCCAGTAATGCATATTCATGTATTTATGGTAGGTGGTTTCTGCAGTAGTGCTAATGGGGACGAATAACGTTGCATTCTGGTAAGCTGTTGTATGGAACACGTTTTCTGCAATATAGAACGGTTCTTTTATATTACTCTTAATTTCCGCCAGTTTGTCACAACCCTTAAAAGCCTCGTCTCCAATAGCTGTCAACGAAGCAGGCAACGTTAGCATCTGCATACTGGAGCATCCTTCAAAAGCATTCTGTTCGATAGTTTGAATGCCCTCACGGATGGTCAGGTTCAAGATAGACGATTTGTTTTGGAATGCATTAGCTGCAATGGTCAATACATTGTACTCATTCTCCTTGGGAGAAATGACAGAGGCAGGAATCTCAACAATACCATTACTTGTTGCTTTTCCTTCTTTCAAGGTGGCTGTCTTCGAAGTTCCTTTTATAATGCCGACATAGGTCCAACCTTCCACGGAGAATCTTTCCATGTCGACACATTCGTCAATATTGCTAAAATCTTTCCAACCGGCCAGTTCTAAGTAGGTGCTTCGCATTCCCATTGGAACATATAAGGTAGCCGTGCTCTTGGCAGTACCGCCAAATACATCTGAATTGAGGCTGAAAGTATTTGTTATTTTATTGACAATATAAACTAATTTGGTACAATTGTCAAAAGCCTTGCTGCCAATAGCCTGAATGGATGAGGGCAAATACATCAGGTCTAAGTTACTACAGTAGCTGAAAGCCTCTACACCAATGCTTCTGCATTCACTTCCATCCTCGAAGTTCAATGTAATGAGCTGAGCATACTTAAAAGCCTCTTTCCCAATGGCAATAATCGTGTATGTAGTTTCGTTTTCTTGAATTTGACGGGGGATGGTAATGTCGTTAATAGTTTTATTTCCCGTAGTCAATATGGCTTCATGACTTTTTGTTGAGCAAAGATAGCTCATTCCATCATATTCCACTGTCTTGGACTCGCCTTCCATGATAAAGGCGAAGTGTCTCCAGCCGTCAGTCTCGCTATAAGCATTTTTTGTGTTGGCAGGAACAAAAAGAAAGTTTTTGCTGCTGAACACATTCTCATCAATAGCAAATGGCAGCGCTTTTATAATGACTTGCATCAAATTGTCGCAATTGGCAAAGGCATTACTATTGATACTGGAGAGTGTTTCTGGAAGTGTCACCTTTTCCAGTTTTGAACAGCCGTTAAACGCGTCAGGACCTATTATCGTACCACCTTCAACAGTTACGGTTTTGATGTTCGTGTTTTGATTGAATGCCCGTCTGTCAATACCTGTTACGTTATAGTAAACCCCACTATCATAAACAGTAGCCTGAACAGTAATCTCTTCATCACTCTTTCCTTTACCACTATACAATGTTGCATCATGGGATTTAGAAGCCCCCAGATAAGTCATTCCATTATTTTCTATCTCATTGATGACACCGCGGTAGATGCGTGTTCCAAATCGTTGGCTCCAATATTCGGAATTGCTGTAAGAACTTTCTGAACCATCTGGTACATAAAGAGTCATCATGGCGTTCTTGGGAAAACTGTTGTTCTCGCGAGAGAATAAGTCAGGGCTACTAACTTGACATTCAACGTGAATCAAACTTGCACAATCGAAAGCTTGAGAGCCAATAGTTCTAATTGTGGAGGGAATCTTCAGTATTTCAAGGTTCGTGCCTTGAAATGCCATGTTACAAATCGTTGTGATGCCCTCGGCGATGGTTACGCGGGTGACGGCACTATAGCCGTTGAAAGCGGATCTGCCCACAGCAACAACGTGATAGCCGGAGAATGAAGCAGGTATTTCTATGCTGCCAACATTCTTTCCTTTCCATAAGGTAGCCTCTTTGCTTTCACTTGCACAGACATACTGTATTCCGTCAAATGACTTTATCTCCAAGTCACCTTCGTAGATTCTATCTCCGAATTTGTCCTTCCATGTACTGTTAACGTAATCACTCTTACTTCCTGCCGGGACGTAGAGTGTCATCAGGCTATTGCTGGGAAGTCTTGAAGGGTCGAAACCGGCAGTGTTGGCGTTTGTCGTGTAGACATGCGCTATGCGTCCGCAGCCGGAGAATGCTAACTCACCAATAGTGACAGCATTGCCAGGCAATTGTAGGATTTCAATATTTGTACAATTGTAGAACGCTTTTATTCCAATGTCTGTAATCCCATCAGGAATAATCAAATGCACGAAACTACTGTTTCCACTGAAGGCGTCATCTGCTATTTTCGTAACATTATATGCCTCTTCGCCCACTTGAATAACAGAAGGAATATTGAATGTCGTATGGTTAATACTCTTTCCGTTCGTTAATGTCGCCTCATGTGTACCTGTATCATAATTATAGTAAATACCATTTATTAGAATTTCATCAGCCTGCATGGCCATTGAGGTCATGATACACAACAGGGAAAATAGAAGTTTTTTCATCATCGTTGAAATTTAGATATTTGGGGCAAAGGTACGTAAAAACTCCGAAATGACCAAATATTTCGGGGTTTTTAATATAATAAGGTGTAAGTTGGCTCCTGAGGAGGTAGCTCCTGTGTGCTGTTTCTGTGGTGCTCGGAGGTTATTTCAGCCAGAAGACGAGGGCTGACTTCAGGCCGATGTATTTCAGATAGCCTGAGCGGAGGGCGCGCCAGAAGACGGCGGGTTTCTGGCTAAAGGGGATAAAATGACCTGTATAGAACACCTTGCTCAGCGTGTAGCGCAGGAAATAGTGGATAATGGGTGCCTGGCTGAACTTCAGGAGTTCATCGGCTACGGTCAGGTAGCAATTCATGTTCTTCTTCGTATAACGCAGTCCCATGGTAGATGCCGAACGAATGCGGTGTCCTACAAGGCTGCGCCTCAGACAGTAGATGTTCTTGCTGCTAAGGGTGAGGATGGTAGTAAACAGCTCGTCCTCGTGGATGATGCCCTCGTAGAAACGCAGTTCGATACTGTCGAGAAAGGCCTTGCGGATAAACAACAGCCACACCACACAGTTGTGTTTCTTTGTATCTAACATTAGCTTAAGCAACGTCTCACCATCGTAGCGCTTGTTTTCTTCAAGAAGATGTGTACGCTGATAGTTCCACGCTACAGGATTGGCCCCGTCTTCCATCAGTTTCTCGCCATCAAAGAAGATGAAGTCGGCTTGTGTTTGTTGGGCATAGTCATAGCAAAGCCGTAGCAGGTCAAGGTCAGCCTTGTCGTCAGAATCCATGAAATAGATATACTCTCCCGTAGCATACTTCATTGCGTGGTTTCTGGCTGCAGACTGTCCTTGATTGGGCTGGTTGTAATAGCTCACGCGACAGTCTTGCTGCTGATACTTCTTGAGGATGTCCTCGCTATGGTCTGTCGAGCCGTCGTTTACGGCGATAATCTCTATATCGCTCAGCGACTGGTTGGTTAAACACTGTAGGGTTTCTTCGAGATAAGCCTCGACATTATATACGGGAAGGATGACACTGACTTTCATGGGCTTATAATTTGGACTCTAAGGCATTGAAGAAATCACGTGCAAAGCGTTCTCTATTGTATTTGACCGCATTGTGCTTAGCAGCAATGACCATGTCGGAACGTTCCTTTGGAGTGTTGAATAACCTTCGAATAGCATTGGCCAAGCCTTCAACGAAATTTTGTTCGGTGGGAACGATGATGGCACTCTTATCAGTGACTTCTTCAGGTATTCCTCCACGATTCGTAGCGATGGTAGGTAGTCCCATGGCCTGAGCTTCCAATATGGTCGTCGGGAAGGGGTCATCCCATACTGACGGAACGATGGCAATATCCGCCAGCTGTAGGTAGTCCGGCATATTCTGGTAGGGAACAAAGCCGGTAAAAACGATACGTTCCTTGATAGCAAGGGCTTTCTCTTTTAGTGAGCATACGAAACTATCTTCATTTGAGGCATTGCCAAAAAAAGTGCTGCCAAGAATCATTAGTTTGATATTGGGCAAGTCTGTCAAAAGCAACATGGCCTCAATAAGTTTGTCGATACCCTTATCTTTATTGAGCCGTCCGCTGAATACGAGCACAAAGTCTGTCTCACGAAAACCAAGCTTCTCTCTGTTTATTATCGGATTCTCCCGTCGGGTAAAGTTCTGCAGGTTGATGCCGTTATATACAGTTATCGTTTTATTATCAGTTTGTGTCGGGATGGTTTCTACTCTCTGTTTGATATAATCTGATACGGTTATCACCTTGTTCAGGTGTTGATATATATCCATCGCATGTAGAGAAGTACTATTCAACAAATCGTTGTGAAGGTGGAGAATAAGGTTGGAGATGCCCCGTTGACAAAGCTTACAGGCATAACCAGGACGATTCTCTAACACGATATATTCATAATTCTCTTTTCGCAGGTGCTTGTAAACCTGTTCAAAGAAGTATTCAATGAAATAGTTGTAGTATTCATTTGAATGTAATAACTTATGGACTCTTCTGAATACTTTGGCCCCGAAACAGCTGGTGTTAATATAGTAATAGTGATTGACATCTGATGTGACGGCAGGATTCTTTTCAACATCAGGATGCCATACACTATAGACCGTAATGTCATGTAGGCGGTGCTGCTGGTTGTATTCTAAATAGAAATCAATAAGATTCTCTACTGCTCCTCCTTGTACAGCGGGAACAGGCAGTATGCCGGATGTGAGTATTGCAATCTTCATATTTTTTACCAGTCTAATATTTCTTTGCCATTTTCAAAATGAAAATAATCAATAATAATTGAAAAACAATCCTCAGCAAATTGTTGCTCCTTTGTTTCAAGGAAGCATAGGGGGACCTCACCGATGAACGACGCCCAGCGTGAGTAGCTGCTGAAGGGGCCAATAATGCGGTCGCAAGCGGCAAGGGTATAGAGGTCGAGTACGGCTCCCGAAGGTTCGCGGCCGAAACGGCGGCAGAGACAGCCCTCAAAGATGTCCAGTGAGAAGTCCTCATTACTGCTGATGAAGAACGCTACGCGGCGGTCGCTGTAGCACTGTTGTACGCGTAGCATGAATTGGTGGTACTCTTCCAGAGAGTATAGAAACCGCCCGTTATTCCATGTGGCATAGTCGCCGCGGCGGATATGTACGCCTACCACTATGTCGGAATCTTGACGCAGTTCAGCTATCATTGCTGCTGCGCGGCAGGTGATATCCTGGCGTGGTGTGTACAAGCGTTGTATCTCGCGCTTGGCTTGGGCTATGTAGCGTGTGTCGCGACGGGTATGCCAGCCTTTGACGAAACCCAACGCATGGTAGATGCGGTCAAGACGGGTGTTGTGGGTGGCCTTCCATGTCAGACCCTTGTAGTTGTTCCACCCATTACCGCGCTCCAAATACCACTTGTGCCACAGGGGAAAGTAAATCCATGGGCAGTGCAGAAGGTTGGGGAAGTCCTCGATGGTCCAGTCATAAAAGATTATCATCAAGCGCTTCTTATTGACAATACACTCGGCAATGGAGGCAAGGTAAGACCAAAGCCTGTTGCACGTTTGTCCGGGGGCATCACAAATTACTCTCATTGTATCTAATATAATATAGTTAGCAATTATCAATACTCATAGCCATTCTTTCTGGGCGGTGACGTATGGCAGGTATCGGCGGCAGAAGGGAATGATGGCAAACTGGCATGCCATTATGACAACAAACACCAGAAGGGCGGCGTAGGAGTCAACCACGGGCAGAAAGGAGATAATGGCTTTTAGGATGAGCACGTGTGTGCATAGAATGATGATGGAATAGCGGCCGAGGTAGGATATCAGCGGCAGGCGGCCGATGTGCTTTGACAGAAGTATTACCATCATGGTTCCTGCCATTCCGCACAGGTGGGCGGTGAAGTAGGAGGAACGATAGAAAGAATTGACGACATACTGCACATGCCGTGCCAGTAGCAGACATATTAGCCCGCAGAGAGCCGAGAGTAGCAGGAGGTGACCGTCGGCTTTGGATTGGTATAGAATCTGTGTGTGGTTGCGGACATAGAAACCAAAGCAGAAGAACGGCATACAGGTGAGGGCAGTGTCGAGCGAGACTGGGAGGCGTATCTCGAAATAGCTGAGTAACAGTCCGGCAATGCCAATGACAGTGGCGCTTGCAACGATATGGTACTCATTGCTGAATAGTTTGTTCAGCATAAAAAACATCGTGTTTATCTCGAACAGGCAGAGAAGGAACCACAAAGGACCGTTCACCATCTGGGAGTTGTAAAGGAAGTCCATAAGCAACTGCGGTACCGTGGGGATTCCGTCTATATATGGCAGGCAACCTCCTAAAGCGTAAATAGCCCAGGGGACTGCAACAGAGAATAATAGGAAGAAAAATAGGTAAGGGATTAGCAACTTGTTGGTTTTCTTCCTTAGAAAGGGTATTAGACCACCGTATGTCCTGAAAAACAATCCAGATAGAAAGAAGTACAACGGCATGCGGAAAGCGCTGAGGAAGTTGTAGTAAACGGTAGGCACCTGATCCTTCAGTCCACAGTATAGTATCACGTGGTTCAGAACGACAAGGGTGATGCATATTCCTTTGGCGGTATCTATCCAGTCGATATGTGGTTTGGGGGTAGTCATGGTGAATGGTCATTTATGGTTTTTCCTTACAAGAGGTTTAAGTAGACGATGGACTGAGGGCTTGCGTGCCACGAAGTACTGCATTCCGCGAGTGAGCGTGAAAAGAGTAAGGAAATATGCTGTTAGCATGGGAATGAAGGCGAGTGCGCCGTAGGCTACAAGCAATAGTAGTGACGAGACGTGGCTACTAATGAACGTGAGGCTGATCCAGACAGCTAAGACTGTATATAGAGCAAATAGCAGATAGTAGATTGCCATGCCGCGCCAATATATGAAGACACTTTTGTGCAGTCCTTGCGAGAATAGAAAATATGGTTTCCAAAACATAGAGATGAAAAACACGCTAATGGTCTTGCCCAGGAGTATTCCAATAATGCCCAGGCTGGGAGCCAAAGCCAGGGTGATACCGATGTTAAGTATTAGTTCCGTCCATGCAGTCCATACGTCAGAGAACAGACCATGTGCAGATATATACATCTCCACTACGCCTCGAGAGAGGAAAATAAAGATGTTAAATACAAGTAAATAGACAATTATGTCGTCTAACCGATATTCCTGACCAAACCAACAGGAGACAAAAGGCTGCAGGAAAAGCAGTAGACCGAAAACTACTATTCCGACTATGAAGAAACGGATTGCAGTCAGTTCCCAAAAAACTTTCATAGTGTTTTGGTCATTGCCTTCTGCAATTAGATTGCCGATGCCGGCATTCATGCCGTCACTGAGGATATTGACCAGAAAGTTAAGTTTATTAGTGATTATGGTATAATTCCCGTAATACGCAACCTGTACAACAGAGACGAACATACCGACTAATAATTCATCACTCCTATATAGGATGAAATTTTTGATGCGTTGAACAAAGATTTGTCTGGTTTTCTTCAAGACCTCTGGATATTTCTTTAGATTGGCTTTTCCTTCTTCAATATTTATTACGAGCCAGGGGTACAACTGGCGGATGCGGATGTTGAAGACGATGATGCCGATGACGGTAAACACCAGTCCTACGACCACCCACAGCCACAGGTTGCGGTAGTAATAAGCCAGCAGAATCTGCGTCAGGCTCTGCGCAATGGCGATGCTCTGGAAGTAGGCGTTCACCAAATACTGCTTCTGGTTGGCGCTCACCAGCAGTTGCCTGTAGTTGAACACGTAGCCAGCCACCGACGAGGCCAGGAACGAGTAGAAGGCGAAATACACCAGTGACAGTCCTGTACTGAGGTCGCCGAACCACCAGGGGAAGAATATGCTGACCACCAAGCCGCCACAGCCGATGACACAGCCAATGCAGCGGTAGAGGAATGCCAGCATCGACATCACCTCGTTGATTTTCCGGTGGTCGTCCTCCTGCAGCGGTTTGTAGAGGAAATAGACGATGCTGGTGCCAATGCCCAGCTCCGCCACGCTGAGGAACGACATGATGTTCATCAGCATGCCTGTCAGACCTATGAATTCAGCACCCAGGCAGTCGAGGAATATCTTGCGCGAGAAGAAAGCCAGAAACAAGGAAAGGACGTAAAACAACATCCCCACCTTGATATTCATCACACTTCTATGTACCCGCTCGCTCACTTGTCAATTATCAATTATCAATTGTCAATTATCAATTATCAATTATCAATTATCAATTATCAATCGTTTTTCA
>Ga0310696_10008271_pt1 | contig 12150 bp, 10 predicted proteins | sample AusTroGonzalo_MG_4_FD_203885 | JGI IMG/M metagenome (GOLD analysis project Ga0310696, IMG submission 203885) | Bovine rumen microbial communities from tropical cattle in Woodstock, Queensland, Australia - Gonzalo_02 (v2) (version 2) | ecosystem: Host-associated > Mammals > Digestive system >... | reverse complement strand
TCCCTAAAAACGTGGATTTCTAAAATTATAAATTTCTTTAAGTCGGGTTTTAATTTTGATAACTGTTCAAATTTACAGAAATTTGTGATTCTTAACGGAATTGCAGCGCTTTTAACATTACTGTTTTTCTCTGCATCAAGTTCAAAACTCGTAACTTATATTTTGCCGATATATCCTTTTCTGGCTTGTATGACTGCAGTAATATTCACCTGCGAAAATAATGATTACGACAGACCTGTCAGAGTTTCTGAGATAATTTTGGGTTCAGTATTCCTTACAGCAGGCATTATTCTACCTTTTGCGTATTTGTTTTTTATTAAAAAATACGTTAATTTCCCGCTTGATTATATTGTCGTTTTAATTTTGATTATCTCTGGCGTTTTTTTTATTATCAGAAAAAATTTCGCAAAATATGCTTCGTTTGTATTTTTTATGGCATCATTATCTGCTTTTGCAGTCCCTTATGCTTTTAATATTGATTATTCATTCGGTCAGGACGACTTGATGAAGTATGCAAAAATTGCTGATAATAATGATTATACACTTTCTTCATTCGGATTTGGTAGAAGATTTTCTCTGAATTATTATTACGGAAAGCACGTGATTTATGAACCATTACCGCTTTATGAAAATCTGAGAGAATTGTTAAAAGACAAAAATACTGTTGTTGTTTTGAAAAATAAAGAAATAGACGAAATTCAAAAAAATGCAGATTTTCAAATTATAGAAAAAGGGGTAAAATATTCACTTGTAAGAGGAAATTAGAATGGATATAAAAGTCATTATAAATGCTGATGATTTCGGAATGTCGGAATCTGTAAACGAAGCAATTACAGAGGGTTTTAACAACGGAATAATTACATCAACTTCAATTATGCCGAACATGCCCGCATTTGATGATGCTGTTCAAAAATTATCCTGCGTTCAGGGAATAGGTCTTGCAGTCCATTTGAATATTGTAGAGGGTAAGGCTTTAATTCCGAATTCTTCCCTATGCGACGGAGATGGAAATTTTAACCTTTCTTTCGGTCAAATAATGATTAAATCGTTATCTCCAAAATTTTTAAAAGATGTTGAAAATGAGTTCAGAGCGCAAATAGAAAAAGTGCTGAAATCTGCAAAACCTGATAACCTTGATTCTCACGTTCATGTTCACGCAATACCTCCAATATTCAATATTGTTTGTAAATTGGCTAAAGAATACAATATCCCATGCGTCAGAACTCAATACGAACATCTGTATAATACCCCGGGCCATCCAGAAAACTTCTCAAAAAAACATTATATTAATTTCATAAAAGTCTTTTTGTTAAACTTTTTAACACGAATTAACAGAGTTTTGGTAAAAACCTATAAATTGAAAACAAATGATTGTGTTATAGGTGTGGGATATACTGCAATGATGAATGAGCAGACAATTGATTTCGGGCTTAAAAAACAGGAACGGAAAAAATGTTTGCTCGAAGTTATTTGTCACCCCGATAAAAATACCGACAGGGCATCAAATTTTAACGAATATAATGCTGTTCTGAGCAGGAAACTGAAAAATCTTATATACTACTTTAATCCGACAGATTTTTCAAAGATTTAGCCGTTCGTACCAAAGTTGTATATTTTGTTAAAAAATAATTTTCCGTATTCCTCCCGAGTATATTTTTTGTGTATGTAACTTTGTTTTACTATTTCATTTTTGGCAAATAATGCAAAAATTCCGTCGTTAAAAATTTCTTTGTAGTTTCCTTTTTTTGCTTCGTTAAGCATATTTTCATAAGCCATGAAATCCTGTCTTACAATTACATAATCTGCACCGCCGCTGACTTTTAATGTTTCTGCCCAGTTATCATTAGGAATGTAAAAATTATCATTCTGTTTGACAGAAATATCATAATAGACTTCTTCATATCTTCCGTCAATAAATATTAACATTTCGGGATAAAGCTTGTATGCAATATAGCTTCCTGTCCCGAATTCGTTTAAGATTTTTCCTCTCAGGTTATTGTCTTTAATAAATTCCATAGTTTTGTAGGGAAAATATCCAATGTTTTTAGGAACATTGCTGCCTGTGAAGATTAAAATTACGGATATTGAAATAAAAAATATATAAAGTGTTTTCATTAATAAATCCCTGATAACACTATTTGTGTTTTTGATATTCTGTGTGAATTTTGCTCTTTCATACAAATGACATAAATCTTTGTATAAATATGCTGTTGCAACTATTGCAACGAATGGTGTTTGTTTGATGTGAGCCAGTCCGAGATAAATGACGGCTAAAAGGGTTATGTATTCCGTATAGTCGATTTTACCTTTAATATCTCTTGTAATTCGTTCAATAAAAAGTAATATTGTGCCGGTTATGAAAATTTTAAACGGTAATAAACTTGTAAATGATGTTGAAAACAAAGGCTTCCATTCGTTTACGTCAGCTCTGTTCATTGTGGTTGCCATCAGAAGAAATTTAACATATTCTATTCCGTAAGGATTTACGAATGTTGCCAAAAAACACAATAGTGCAGGGAGAATATATTTTACGAAAGGTTTTTTATTTAATGCCTCTCCGACAGCATACATTACAATAAGTCCTATCCCGGAAACGCATCCTCCATGGATATTGCACCAAATAATCATCATCAGCGGCAGTATGTATAAAAGTTTGGTTTTATTTTGTTTTCTGACGAGCTCAAGAATATACAGGAAAACTGTAAACAATAAAAATGTAAAAAAATGGCACCTTATGCCGCTGACAAGCAGTGTTTGAAATGCGTATATCAGGAATATACAAAACAGTATGTTAATTGGCTTTTCTTTCATTTTTTCATTGAGGTTAATTATTTTGAAGGAAAAGAATATAATTAAGAAAAGAATTATTGCTTTCAATAAAATTTGACCGCCGTAGCCGAAAATATTCTGAACAAATGCAAAAATTACGCTTGAACCCCATTCGTGGTCAATCCATTTATGAGTTTCAGTATATGAAAACGGGTCATTAAAGAGAATATGTCCTGTTTGCCAAAAAGCGTCACCCTGCATAATTCTTGCGAAAAAATCAGGGTCAACAACGTTAAACACGAAGCATAATGCAAGTATAAAAAGAAATATTGTCGGATAAAAAAGTTTTTGCTCAAATTTATTCATAATATTTTACCTTTAAATTATTTTAGCAGAAAAAACAGGTTATGAGATTATTTATTTTGCTTGATAAAAGAATATGTATGCGTTAATATTAAGAAAAGCAAAATTAGTATAAGCCTCTGTAGCTCAGTTGGATAGAGCGGTTCCGTCCTAAGGAAATTGTCGTAGGTTCGAATCCTATCAGGGGCTTTTGGTTTTTAATATGTTAGCTACAGTAATTGCAGTAATACTCAGAATATTTTCTAATCCGGTTGCAAACATGTTTCAGAAGAAGCTTTCTTCTTCTGCATTATTTACGAATTTTTATTCCTATCTTTTTATGTCACTCGGATGTATTCCGTTTATTTTCAGAGTTGATTGGAGCGGATTTTCCGCAGAATTCTGGATATATGTTTTTGTTGCAGGTTTTTTGTGTTCTGCGGGTACAGCTTGCTCTATAAAAGCAATACAAATCGGTGAGCTCTCTGTCTTGGGACCTATTAATTCTTATAAATCTGTTGTCGGACTAATTATTGCATTTTTATTTCTGAAAGAAATTCCCTCTCTTCAGGGTGTTATAGGAATGTTTTTAATAATTTACGGAAGCAGATTTATTTTTGATGCAGCAGGCAGCGGTTTTTCTTTCAGTGTTTTTAAAAGGAAAGATATCCGGCTCCGGTTTGCTTCAATTTTAATGACAGGAATTGAAGCGGTCATTCTTAAAAAAATAATATTGCTTTCAAGTGTTGAGATTTCTTTTTTTATGTGGTGCTTTATGGGTTGCTTTTATTCATTAGTTTTTATACTCGCGTCAAAACATGAGTTTGTCCCTATATTGAAAAATCAAATTTCTTATTATTTTATGATTTGCCTGGGGTTAGCAACAATGCAGCTTTCGACAAATTTTGTGTTTGAAAGAATAAATGTCGGATATGCTCTTGCTTTTTTCCAGCTTTCAACAATCGTAACACTTTTTTTCGGAATAAAATTTTTCAGAGAAAAGAACTTCGGCAGAAAGCTCCTTGGCTCTGTTATTATGATAATTGGCTCAATTTTGATTATTCTTTAAAAATTGAATAAATCAAATACCTTGAAAATAAAAAATATTCTTGGTATATTATTTGTAAATTTTTACAGATTGTTTTTCATAGTGCGCGTGTAGCCCAGCTGGATAGAGCGTTTCGCTACGAACGAAAAGGTCGCGAGTTCGAATCTTGCCACGCGCGCTTTTTTTATTTAAAATAACTGGATTTATTTTGATTAGCCGATATTGTTATCATGACCGCAAAAACACTATTAGTGTTATATTTTTGTATTTAAATTACTTTAATGTCTTATAAAGATTTCTAATCTTTAAACCGATTCTTAATTGTAAATATTTGTAAATATTAAATCGGTATTAAATTAAACAATAGCAAATATTTTCATGCCTTTATGTTATATTAAATATAGGTAATTAGGAGTATATATGTATATTAATGGTTTAAATGCAACTAATAATGTTGCAAATAACGTCCGTTTTACGACAAAACCAATTGAGCATGTAAAAAAGGATAATGCAGACGGATATGCTCCTGTTACTGCAAATCTCTGGGGAGAAAAAACTTCATCAACTCCGGTTTCGATGTTGAATTTTGGTTCTTTCATTCCCTCTTTTGGAGCTTCAAGAGCAACTAACAATCCTGCTGATTTAGACCCTATTGAAGCTGATACTCAAAGCAAATTCAGATTGAGCAGTCTTGATTTTCCTATGATTTGTCCTGATTGTGGTCGTCCTATCATGACTAAACCTATATTTGCAGGAATTAAAGAAGAACTTGCTAATGCAAATGAAAAAACTTACTTAGATGTTGTTGATAGTCACAGAGAATTTTTGTTCCCTCAGGAAGAAAAAATCTTAGATTTTCTTCAGGAACAAAAAGCTAAATATCCTAATAAATCTTTAATTCGTATCGTCCGTTCAGAAAGACAAAAAAGAATTGGTCAAATAGAAAAACAACAATATCAGGTAATGGATGCAATCGGTAAATTTTCTGAAACTTTGCCTGATTCTGAAAGATTAAAAGTCAGAGGTGTTTTGTTTGCCTCCGGTGATGAAATTTTTAAGAGAAATTATGATTTTGAATATCAAAGATATGAATTTATCTCCAAAATCGGAGAAATGGATATTAAAGATAAAGCTGCTAAAGAACAATTGATGGCTCTTGCTGCAAAAATGCCGAGTGCGGCTAATGATGAATCCGCATGGTTTGTTAAATACGGCGGATATACAAAAGGCGGAGAATTAAGAACTTCCGAAGAAATTGCACAAAAGTTACTTGCTCCTGCTTATACAAATACTGATCACGTTCATCCATGGAACAGAGGTGGTTTAGATACTGTTAACAATTTCTGGCTTATGCATGCAAGATGTAACATTATCAAGACTGACAAACCTTTTGTAGAATGGCTTGACGAGGACAGAGAAAACAGAGTCGGCTATATTGAACAATATTTAACAGATGCTCAAAAAGCAATTGATGAATCGGAAGATCCTAAAATGCACCCTAAATATGATTTATATGCTGCAAAATTAGCTAAGACTATTTACTATGAAACAAACGGTGAAGTTGATTTTACGGAAAAATTCCCTCTTCCTGACGGATATGACATTCCGATGCCCGCAGAAGAAGCTTAATCTTATATTTCAGCAGTTCGCTTTTTAGTCTTTTTCCTTTCTGTTTTTGCGAGGGAATAGCTTATATCAATTTTTTTTTGGATATCCTGAAAAGAAACTTTTCCGTCTAAGATTATGCTTATCCAGTGTTTTTTGTTCATGTGATATGCCTGAAAATAATTCACATTATCAACAATATCTTCTGTGTTATTGCTCTTCAGATTGATAACTTCTACAGTTTCATCAGTGCCTTGTGTAAGACGATTCCTGTTAACGGTTAAAATTGCAGCATACCATTTGTTGTTGTCTTTTCTTCTGAATATTGCGTTATTTGGGAATTTTTCCCATAAATATTCCGGACTGTCTCCATATTTTTTTTCTGTGTAATCAATTATTTTATATGTGTATTTGCTTTTAAAAACATTTTCATCAAAACAATTTTTAATAATGTTGTTTATAACTTTTTCAAATTCTTCTCTTATTCGTGCGATATAGCTTCCCTCAGCTGTATCAATAAGATGCAAAAAATATAATTCACCTGATGAATTGTCGATAAGTTCTGTTTTTAATTTGTTTTCCCCATCAACAATTACACGCAATAAAAATTCTTTTTGAACAATGTCTGTTATATAGGTGTATTTGTTCTTTTCTTTTATAAAACCATAGTTTATTAGTTTTTTAAAGTTCGGTTTTTTGTATTCTGAGTTAATATTAAGCATGACAAAAATTATATCATTTATAATTGTTATTACAATGATATTTGCCCTGAATATTGATATAATAAGTTATCAATGGTATTATTTTTCATAGTTTTCGGGTAAATAAATGAAAAAAATTGTAATATTAATTTTATTGTTTATTATATATACGATTCTTGTCTGTTTTTTCCCTCAGGTGACAAATTTTGACACTGAAATTATTATATGTTTACAGTCAAAGTTTCGGAATATTCCTTCATTTATTCCAGTCCTTATGGATTGTAAGGTTTATTCGGCACTCATTGCTCTGCCTGTAATTGCAGGTTTTATATTTTTTTTCAGAAGATATTTGTTAATTGATATTATCTTATTTTGTTCTTCACCATTGGCTGCTTATTTACTAAATATATTTATTAAAAATATTGTACGGCGTCCGCGCCCGCCTTTAGAGCTGCAAATTGTGGTGCAGCCGTCGACATTCAGTTTTGTTTCAAGCCATACCTTAATTACAACAGTTTTATGGGGACTTGTCATATTCTATACGAATAAATATTGTAAAAATATAATTCTGAAAATTTTTACAGTTATATTCAGTATGTTATGGATTTTATCAGTCGGTTTGAGCAGGATTTGGTTAGGTGTTCATAATCCGACAGATGTTTTTGGCGGATATTTTTTAGGTATTATTTTGGTATATACTTATATAAAACTAATTAATATGATTGGGGGCAAATGCTGAATGAAAAATGTTCTGGTTGTATCAAATTATAATGCAGGCAGAAAAGAAGCATTAGCGCATAAAAAAGAATTGCATAAATTTCTTTTGAAAAGGTGCCAGAGGTTTAAATTTATATCAATAGACGAATTGAATGATGTTACTGTTGATGATTATGACACTATTTTTGCAATTGGCGGTGACGGAACGGTTAACAGGATTGTTGAATTAATTGTAAAAAATAATGCTTTTGATAAAGTTTTGGGTATAGTTTCCTGCGGAACTGCAAATTTACTTGCGGCAAAATTGGGTTTGTCCCAAAATTTGATAGAAACTCTGAAAATTTTTGACAATAATAACATTAAAGAGATTGATGTAATGCAAATAAACGGGAAAATATCCGTATTGCGCTGCGGTTTTGGCTTTGATTCGGATATAATATGTAAGACACCCCAATCTTTAAAAAATAAGTTCGGATATTTTTCATATTTTATTGCCGGAATTATTTTTGCTTTAAGGCTGAATTTAAAAGCATACAACATTATATATGACAATAAATCTCTTGATACAAATGCTTCAGCTCTTATAATTGCAAATGCTGCAAATATGTACAGAAATTGGTTTTCCGTTGCAGAAAACTGCAGATTAAATGACGGAATACTTGATATTTTTATTTTAAAGACAGATAATCCGCTTATTTTCTTTATTGAATTTTTAAGAATTTTGTTTGGTTTTAAAACAGACAGTAACCGTGCATTGTATCTTAATGCACGGAATATAAAAATTCAAAATAACTGGACAGTATGTCATATTGACGGTGAAAAGAATAATTTAAAAAATGATATAGAAATTAGTTTGCTTCCTCAAAAAATTAAAGTATTGTGCAAATAGTTTCTGTTTGAATAGGTCCGAATGCTTTCGGAAAAGATTTATTTACGTTTGAATTTTCAGTTAAAGATGATGACCCTACTAATTATTTTCTGAGCACGGGTGGTGTTTGTGATATCCCTGTATCAGATGGCAGGTCAACAAAAAATATGATGCTGTACTCTCTTTCGGGAAAAAATAATTAGCAGATGTTATTTTACATATATTTCCGCAATATTGTGAATTGCTCCGCCAAGAACCGTTGGATATACGTTTCCTATCCTGTTTCTTACTGCGATAAGTCTTAACTGTGAATAAAGATAAACAACTGGTCTTTCGTCATAAATTATTTGCTGGTATTTGTCATAATATTTTTTACGCTTTTCAAAATTGAGTTCTGCCGCACCTTTTTCAAAAATTTCATCAATTTGTTCTTCAAATGGAAGAACATTCTTTCCGAGATTTTCTTCGGTACGCTGATTGAAAATATGCAGCGGACCGTTGGAATTCCAAACATTTTTTCCGCCATGTGGTTCAAGGGTGCTGCCTGTCAGTCCCATAATCATTGTATCCCAGTCAAGTGTTCCCGTAAGTTTTCCGATTAAAGAATTAAACTCTATTGGTTTGAAATTGATTTTCATTCCGAGTTCTGACAAATCCTCTTTTATCATAACTCCGGCGGATTCCCTTTCAGTATTGCCTGCATTTGTGTAAAGGTCAAATTCAACAAAGTTTCCGTCTTTGTCGTACAGTTTACCGTTTTTATCTTTGTAAAATCCTGATTTTTTCAGATATTCTTCCGCAAGCCTGATGTTTCTTTTGTGTCCTTTTGCAATTTTTTTGTTTAAAAAGATAGAGCCTAAAGGTTCTGCGGTGAACAGGGGTTCTCCGACACCGTTTAATATATTTGCGACTTCAGATTCTTTGTCAACGGCATAATCTACTGCTGTTCTGAAATTGATGTCATTAAACCATTTTTGTTTTACGGGATTAACGTTATATTCGCCTTTTTCGTTTTTAAATTTTGACATATTAAATGCAAGAAACATTGTTCCTGTATTGGGTCCGAGATTATACATTTTGTATCCGCCTTTTGATTCGTTTTCCTTGAAACGTGCGGCGTCATTCCCCCGTACGTTGATAATGTCAAGTTCTCCCGCTTCAAATTTTAAAAGCTCGTTATTAAGGTCGCCGACTATTTGAAGAACATATTTATCAAGGTAGGGAAGTTTTTGTCCGTCTTTGTTTATCCTGTAATAGTCGTTGTAACGCTTTAATACTACTCTTTGTGCAGGTACGTATTCTTCAAGTCTGAAAGCGCCGGAAGTTACCATATCTTTTGGATTTACTGTTGTATCCATATATGAGTCAAAATATCTTTTCCCTTTTTTAAGTACGTGTTTAAATACATGTTCGGGTGCAATCGGTTCCGTCAGAAAACGGAGGAAAGGTGCAAACGGTTTTATTGTCGTAAATTTAGCAGTATATTTATCAGTTTTTTCAACAAGAGGAAACTGTCCGTCAATTATAACGGAATCTCTCAGGCTTGTATTGCCGTAACCCCCCTTAACTATTTCATTCCATGTGAACACGATGTCATCTGCCGTAATTTCTTTTCCGTCAGACCATTTTAAGCCTTTTCTGAGAACAATTGTATAAGTTTTTTTATCGGCAGAAATTTCGTATGATTTTGCAAGATTAGGAATTACCTCGCCCGTGTTTACGTCTGTTCCGAGTAAACCGTCATATAAAAGTCCTCCTATTTCTGTTGAAGTTGCATCTTTAGATGTCCAAGGGTTGAAAGTTTTAGGACCTTCCCCTATTACAGAGGTAATGAATTCACCGCCGAACTTCCCTGTCGGAAGAGATGACATAAGGTAATCACGTCCGTTTATCATAACGCTTTGCGGTTCTTTATAATATAATTTTTGTTCAGTTGTGTCTGTCAGTTGTATCTCATTATTTGCTTTTTGCGTATCTGCCGAAAAACAGGATACGCAAACCGCTGCAATAATGGCGATTAATATTAAAAGTCTTTTAAAATGTTTCATAGAAAAAATTTACCACAAATGCTTTTATGTTTGAAGTATACTCTCATTATTATTGCATGTCTGCTTACGTTATGCTATTATATTTATCTGATTTAGGAGAATATTCAATGGATATGTGGATTAAGTTACTTATTTTGTGCGTAGCTTTTTTGATACTTGAAATGTTTACGCCTGTTATGTTTTTCATAAACCTTTCTATCGCGGCGCTTTGTGCATCGGCAGCTTCGTACATGGGTTATTCCGCAACTGTTGTGACGGTTGTTTTTGTTGTTGTTTCAATAGTCGCCATTGCATTTGTAAGACCGCTGTTTCTTAAAAACATGAAATCCAAAAAGACCGAAACGGGCATGGAAGATAAATACATCGGTAAAATTGCCAAAGTTGTCGAAGAAGTTTCGCACAGAAGCGGCAGGGTTGCAATTTACGGTGAAGAGTGGAATGCGGTATTAAAATCTTCGGATGAGGCTCCCGTTCCCGTCGGCGGTGAAGTAAAAATAGTTTCAAATGACAGTATTATATTGACAGTAGAAGAAGTAAAGGAGTAGAAATGGGTTTTCCTGTATTTTTATTTGTACTTGCAATTTTTGCAATTATTTTCTGCCTCAAATCAATTAAAATTGTTCAGCAGGCAGAAGTTATGATTATCGAACGACTCGGTAAATTTGACAGAGTCTTGGAATCAGGTTTTCAGTTTATTATCCCTCTTATTGATATGCCCCGTCCGATAAACTGGAAAGAAACCAGCAATTTGCCTGACGGGAGAGCATATTCTTTTTATTCAAAAAGAGAAAAAATTGATTTGAGAGAATCGGTTTATGATTTTCCCCGCCAAAACGTAATCACAAAAGATAACGTTTCAATCGGAATTAATGCTTTGATTTATTTCCAAATAGTTAATCCCAAAAGTGCTGTTTATGAAATTCAAAATTTGCCGGAAGCAATTGAAAAATTGACTCAAACCACTCTGAGAAACATCATTGGTGAAATGGAACTGGATGAAGTACTTGTTTCAAGAGATACAATCAACCACAAATTAAGAACAATTCTTGATGACGCATCAAATAAATGGGGTGTTAAAGTCAATCGTGTAGAACTTCAGGATGTTATTCCCCCGGCTGACATTCAGGCATCAATGGAAAAGCAAATGAAAGCTGAACGTGACAGACGTGCTGCAATTCTTGAGGCTGAAGGTATGAAAAAAGCTGCAATTCTTGAAGCTGAGGGTATGAAAGAGGCTGCAATTAACAAGGCAGAGGGTGAAAAGCAAGCTGCTGTCCTCAAAGCAAAAGGTCTTGCAGATGCGAGAATACTTGAAGCTGAAGCGGAAAAGCAGGCAATTCAGCTTATTATTGAGGCTATCGAGGGTCACGGACAACCCGATAAATACCTTATTGCCGTAAGATATCTTGAAACGCTGAAAGATATTTCGTCAGGTCAAAATAACAAAGTTATTTACATGCCTTATGAAGCTTCAGGTATTTTAAGTTCTGTTGACGGTATTAAACAAATGCTTGATGGTGCTAAAAAATAAATTTTGTCAGTTTTTCAAATGAAAGAGGTATTCATACGAATACCTCTTTTTATACTGTTTCTCCGTAAAGACACCATGTCTGAGCCTTTGTGATTTTGAGGTTTACAAATTCACCAGTCAGGTCTTTGTCGGATTTGAAGTGAACGAGCTTATTTGTCCTTGTTCTTCCGTTCATTGTAAGTTCGCCTTTATGTATCTTTGATGAATCACAAAGAACTTCAACAATTTTTCCCTCAAGTTTTTTATTTGATTTTAAAGTTGCATCGCAATTTACTTTATGAAGTCTTTTAAATCTTTCTTCTTTGACTTCTTCCGGAATAAATAATTCTGTCATTCTTCCGGCTTTTGTAAAAGGTCTGGGACTGTATATTGCCGTATTTGAGTAATCTATATTTAATTCTTTTATGACAGACAGAGTATCTTCAAATTCCTCTTCGCTTTCTCCCGGAAAACCCGCAATAAAGTCACTTGTAATCTCAACATCATCAAATTTGTTTCTGATTTTGTTAAATATTTCACAG
>Ga0310696_10008268_pt1 | contig 12153 bp, 13 predicted proteins | sample AusTroGonzalo_MG_4_FD_203885 | JGI IMG/M metagenome (GOLD analysis project Ga0310696, IMG submission 203885) | Bovine rumen microbial communities from tropical cattle in Woodstock, Queensland, Australia - Gonzalo_02 (v2) (version 2) | ecosystem: Host-associated > Mammals > Digestive system >... | reverse complement strand
AGAAGGCTTGCATGATGGGTGAAACCACTTGTGCTATGGTCAATAATTTTATCCGGGAAGCAAAGGATTATACCTACGACTCCGGCGTAGCGGAAGCTCTTGGCCGAGTATCCAATGTCCTGAATGCTAACAAATATTCATGGGCCATTTCCAGTGCCTGCGAGAGTATCCAAGCTAACAAGTCTACGTATAACTACCTGGCCCGCAATGCCGCCGAGAAAGTTATGCCTATCCTGGAAATGGAAGAGGATGAAGTAGTCCAATACATCAAGAGCGGTGCTTTGAAGAGTGTCATGCACGTAGAGCAATTCCGCAACATTGCCAAGTCTATCTATAAAGACCAACCGATCGTGGAGTATATCAATAACTTCAAAACCGTGCGTCCGATTTCTATAGTAGAAGACAATGATGGTACTATTTTCTTCGAAGTGCTTGGTAACATCTACAAAATCCAAGACAAGATGCTGTATGAAGCCAAGGCCGAAGAAGTCAGCGATACATTCATCACTATTTCCCAGCTCCTGGAAAGCAATATGGTTTCTCTGGATCCGGTTAACGAAACGGTAACCATGAGTTTTGGAGACAAGAAATATGAGGTCTCCATTCAAGATGAAGTTACCATGATCTCCGGTGACAACAAGAAGGTTATGACAGCTTCCCAGCTGCGTGAGAATAACAATCTGTATATCTCCGCTCTTCCTAATACCGCCGCTAAATATAACCAAGCAGCCGTTCTGGAAGCACTGGCTAAGCTGGTAGAGAACTTTGATAAAGTCCATGTTATGGATAATGTATATGTGATTGAATCTCAGTTCGACAAATTCTTCATTATCGAGAATGATGGCAAGGCCGTAGTCAAGAGCATTGTTTCCGGCCACAACGTTCGGTTGAATGAGTTCGGCAATATCTCCGAAGTTCTCAATACTATCAAGAAACAGACTAAGATCGATCTCACCGAGCAGTTCGCCGAAGCTATCGGCAAGAATATCCGGGATGCCGAAGCTCAAGAAGCACAGCAAATCCAGGAATCTTTGGAAAAATCCCAAGACGACCAAAGACGGAATAAGATTGCGGAATTGACGGAACGCTATAAGAATGATCCCGCTAAGCTGGCGGTGCTTTCTAAGATCGCTTCCGAATTGAATGATCTTTAATAGATATATTCATAAAAAAGAAAAGGACCTCGATGAGGTCCTTTTTTTTTATCTCGGAAATCTTACTATCTTATGGACATGTCCCCAGACATTGGGTACCGTATCATATTCCTCGGACCTTTCAAATCCAAATCTCCCATATAATTCATATAGCTTATCTAAAGGAACTCCAAACATATCATCCGGATCCCCGGTAAGAATTATATTATTGTCATCCGCCCAGGATGATATTTCTTCAAGAACTTTTGAGGCTAGGCCCCTATTGCGAAGAGCCGGCTTTACCTGGATAGACACAAGTTCTATCACGGTATTATTGGTCTTAAACATCTTTTTCTGGGAATCATCCCGTTTGAGTATAAGCTCGCTCAACCCATATTCCTCGGATAATTCCGGAAGAAGATTATCTTCGGAATCCATGCTGATTATAAAAGACTTCCGATTTGCCCATACAAAATTTTCGAGAGCCTTATATAAGCTTCCGAAGCTTCCGGGTTTTACCTTCTCGGTTTTTCTCCCTATTATAGATTCTTGTAAGGTTTTCATATATTTATATTTTTCTAAAAAAATAATCTGTTTTATACTTCTTCCGAGCCCTCCGCAATAAGGTCCTTATACTTCCGGAGTTTCTCATCTATCCTCCGTTCCATATCGCTCATCTTGGCTAGCATGCTCTCCCAGCCTCCGGGGGCGCCTCCACCATAGCCGCCACGACCTTGTCCGGGCTGCTCTTTTCTTTCGCCGCCGGCTAGGTTAAACTTCTCAACCTCTTCTTGCTTGTATTTCTCATTGAGCTTGAGATCCGCATCGGACAAATGCAAATATTTCTGTACCAGGAACTTGGAGGCGAAGAAGGTAACCTCATTGCCTTCCATATCCATATCCTGCAGCTCTTTCATATTGTTGATAGACTCAATACGCCTATCCATAAGCTGGATTTCCATCATCTCCTCGAAAAGGTTATAGGAATGATAGTGTAATTGGATACAATCCTGAAACTCCGGGGAGTTCATCATCTCCGGCATATCTAAGCAAAGCTGAAGCCATATGGGTTTCAGGATGATCTGGGAGAAGATATTTCTCATCCTAGTAACGTATCTTCCGAAGTCAATTTCGTTACGGGCATAAGACTCCGCATCCGTACCGAACCAGCCTTCGCTATTATCGACATCGAATCTGTTCAACGGAATCTTGGATACCTTATAGAGCTGGTTGCGGAAGAACTTCAGGTAATCGGAGTCTAGCAGATCGGGACCGGAATCTCCGGCAAGAGTCTCGATGTCCGGTGTTCCGCTCTCGGATTCGGCCATCCAGTATTCCTTATTGAATGGCATCTGGGGCTGCCCGTTGATAGTCAGCTCGCCGCTCTCCGATATGAACTTGATATCTTCCCTATATCTCTGCATAGCCGAATTCAGAGTCTGGGAACCCAGTGCCCGGTTCATACCCTTTACCGGGATGGTAAACTTCATTTTGTATTGGGCATTAGTAACGCAGAATATGATCTGAGCCTGCTCAATAATTCTATATATATTGAATGGGCGGATCAATCTTTCCAGGTAGCTAGTCCGGGATATAGACTCCGTCTCCTGGAAGACTATATATATCACCTGAGAATCCAACAATTTTCTCTCTTTAGCTTTAACTCCCTGATACTGGACCCAATACCACTTATCATTCTCGAATTTCTTAGTCAGAGTTGCCGGATCTAGAGGGACTAGCCCGATGATTTTTTTAGGTTTCTCCAGTGAATCATATACGATTTCCCATGCTAGGCATCCCTCTACCAGGAATCTCTTGAAGTCATCCCAGGCTTTGGTCCGCCACTTGAGCATCTTGTAGAAGCGCTTGAATCCGGCGGAGACGCAGTCGTTAATCTTAGACCGGACATCTTTATTATAATCCACCAGATCCTTGTCATCAATAAATGGCTCCGCAAAATATACAAAGTTAGAATCATATACGATGGCTTCATTAGAGAAGGTATCCAGAATATCCTCCAGTTCCGGCTGCATGGCTAATGTCCGGAGATTCTCTCTCTTGCTGGAAATATCCTTCTCATAGAAGTTCTGGTCGGCATTAGCTTTCTGCTTCCAGGCCGATTGCAGCTGCTGGAAAAGATTCTGATAGGCTATCTGGCGGTTTTCCGGAAGCAGGTTCTTATCCGCCGGAATAGCTCTCATGTTCTTGATAACCTGCTCATCATAGTCCATGCCTAATCTGGACAAGTTAGAGAAGAAGCGTGCGATTGTCCGCTTAGATTTCTTCTCGGCGCTTTCTATGTCTTTAGAAGAATATTTCGGCGTGAACTTGGTAGTCACATTCATACCCGGAATATCCTGCACGCGGGCTTCCGTTATTACTCCGGCGTCTAATGAACCCTCTTGCAATATGTTATATTCATAAGGATTGTAAGTCTCCATATATTATGATTTTCAATGATTAAAAAATAAACATATTTATATCCAAGTTAGCAATATATGTCTAAAAAATCGGATAAACTAAACCTATTTATTAGAAATCTTTAAATGATCAATCTCCATTACCCATATTATAGGAACCTGGTTGATATGCTAGGATCATCGGAAGATACGTATCTAGTACCCTTGAGAATACCGGTGACAACTCCGGAATGGCCCGGATTATGCAATCCGTCGGTTTTTATAGATAATGGCAAGATACGGATGATCATCCGGAATGTCAATTATTTCTTGCATAATTCTATAAATCCCGATAGGTTCTGGTCGTCCTGGGGACCGGTCCATTATATTACTCCGGATTATGACCACCATCTCCGGACTCGCAACTGGTTGTGCGAATATACGCGGAATGAAATAAAATGGAATATAATAGACACTTCTCATAATGATAAAGAGCCGATATGGGAATTTGTGGGCTTAGAAGATGCTAGGCTAGTAAGATGGGACGGAAAGCTGCTAGCTGTCGGGGTTCGCCGCGACGATAATACTACCGGAATGGGCCGGATGGAGATCATGGAAATAGATGAATCCGGAAAAGAGATATCTCGGACTAAAATAGAAGTCCCGTGGGATAGCTATTGCGAGAAGAATTGGGTCCCCATCACGGATAAGCCATGGCATTTCATGAGAACATCCAACCCGGTATGCATTGTCAAAGTGAATCCGGAAGATCTAGGAAAGGAAATGATGGCCGAAAAGATCATTGAAAAAGAATGGTATGATATATCCGGAGTCAAAGGAATATATAATGCGCCGTGGCAGGGAGAGACGCTCTTCCGGGGATCCTCCCAGGTTATCCCGTATAAAAATGGCACTCACATTGCCTTGATACATACCTGCGAGCTATATCTGAATGAAATGGGGCGGAAAGTAGCGAAATACCTCCATCATTTCATACTCTGGGATAAGAAATGGAATATTAAAAAGATATCTCCGGCATTTTCTTTCAATGACCATCATATCGAATTTACAAATGGATTGGCATATAAAGATGGTATTTTCTATATTCCATTTGCTATACAGGATAACTTTTCATATATGATGGAAACCTCGAGCAAGAATGTGGATATGATATTAGACGGCAAATTAGATCTTCGGGAGAACTTGGAATTCCTGCCCAATGCATCCATATTTTATGACGATTATGATGGGTTTGAAAGAGCCGAAAAAGAGGCATCTCATTGCATAGAAAACGGATATATAGCGGAGGCATATTGCCGATATTGGAGGATGTTTGAAAGGAGCGAGGAGTTTCCTATACCACCGGAAAAAAGAACGGTATATACACTGATGGCCCTGCATGCAATGGATTGGGGAGCAAGATGCGCGCAAGTCGGAAATATAATATCCGCATTAGAAGAGTTATCACCACACAACCCGGAAGTATTGATGGAAATAGCCGGATGCTTTTATCATCGAGGCGACATAGGGATGGCTCGGGTATATAAAATGAGATCGGATAATTTGATGGATGAGAATTATTTCTTTCGATATGTGGATGTGAATTATTATAATAAGATAAAAACCGATATAGAAAATGAGGATATTGAAACATGCCGGCTTGATAAATTAAAAGAAGTGGAAAGAATTTTATGAAAATACTAAAAGATATATTGGGGGAGAAAGCTCGTCTATATCATATATACACCGACGCGACACCGCGATATGCCGGGGGTTCGGCCGGAATAGAATTCTTCAAAGGTGATATAGTGCTAGCCATCAGGCAGTCCACCAGCATAGCCGTAGAAGGCACACCACACTTCGATTTTCGTTTCTATAATCACTTGACACCATATCTGAATTGTTCTGTCTGTAAGATCGGGAGAATATCTCCCGAAAGATTCGGAGATGATAATCTTATAAAAATAGAGACCGGTACCATCCGGGGAATACTTCCAAACTCCGATAAAAATCCATTCCGGGGATTTGAAGATTCCAGATTAGCCATATGGGGAGATAATTTATATGTATATGGCACACAATTCACGGATCATTATGATGTAGCCCAAGGCATCATGTGCTATCGGCTGGACGATACTCTAATGGAAGCTTTCGAGAATATAGAAATCCCGGGAGCCTGGCATTATTATGGGGGTCAAAATTTTCATACCGAAAAAAACTGGATGGCTATTCCCGGAAAGAAAATGGATTTTGTATATACTCTGGTCTCCGGAGATTCGTGTATTTTGCCCGTAAAATATAGCGACCTGAAAGACAAAATATCAAGACTCGGGGGAATATCTCCGGATTCTATATGCTTTAGAGGGTCTACACCGTTATTGAAATACAATAATGGATATATATGCATAGTACACAATTCCACAAGGAACAGTTCCGGAAATTTGGATTATATACACAATTTATGTTTTATAGATGAGAATTTCACTTCAGCGAAGATCTCCGGCGGATTCCGTTTCGAACAGCCGGGGATAGAGTTCTCAACGGGATGGTGTGAAGACGATAAGAAAAACCTATATATATCTTACTCCACTACGGATGGCACTACTAATATTATGATTACCACACTAAAAGACTTAATATCCGTCGTGATGGATGACAAAGATTATGGGGAGATAGAAGATGATCCGATGGAGATAGCCCATAGGCTTTATAAAACTAACCCCATAGATGCATCTCAATATTATTGGAAGGATTGGCTCAAGACCGGAAACCGGGAGTCGCTATATAGTCATTATGCCATTCTCTTGCATTATTTAGACAGATATCTGCTTCCGGATAATTTGAGTTGTCTAGATGGTGATAATTCCGTAGACGCCATGGTCTTAAAAATATATAATCATAGAAGGACAAACAGGAACTTCAATGTATTCTATAGCATGATAAGGTCTTTGCCCGAAAATTGGAAGAAAATGATTAACAATAAGCATATAAAAGAATTTAGTTTTGAAAAAATGATAGTATGAACCGAGAATCAATTAAAAATTCATTAACAAAAATTTGGGATTTTTCCAAGAAAAATATCAAATGGATATTAGTAGTGGCCTGCCTGGTATTAGGCATATTGATGTTCAAGCAGTGTGACACGATATCTAAATACAAGAAAGAAAAGTTCCGGCTAGAGAACAATATGCTAGCCATGAATGATACCTTGAAGAATTATAAGGATAAGGATGGATTGAATACCGCCACCATGCGTGCGTTGCAATTAAGGCTGGATGAGCTCGCCGATAGCCTGAAGCTAGAAAAAGGCAAAGAACCTATCACTATCTTGCAATATGTCGCCGGCATGCACGACACGATATGGGCGTCGGTCAAGATAATGCATGATACTATGTATATCGAAGATATCTGGTCGGACTCCGGGATATTATCTATATCGGATAGTGCGGTATTCGGAAAGTCATCCAGATTCCTGAATGTATCCGTGCCATATGGCGTAAATTGCAACACCGGGAAACTGCAGACGGAAGGAGACGCTATGATCGATCTGAATCAGGATATCTGGATTGATAGCTATATATATAAAGATAAGAAAGGGTATACCTGGATGGATCTCAAGTCCGATTATCCGTCTATAAAATTCAGGAACGGCACCGCCATAGCCATATCTAATCCCAAAAACGACTATAAAAACAGGAAGCAATTCGGATTAGGGTTAGGATTGCAAGTCGGATACGGAGTGGCTTTTCCGGATCACTCGGTCAAGCTATCTCCATATATTGGATTAGGCATATCCTTGAATTGGAATCCGAGATTTTTACAATTCTAAAAAAAAAACTTAAAAAATGGGCAAGATTATTGTCGGTTTCCCATGCGTGGGAAAGAGCTCTTTGAAAGAAATAGGCTGGATTGATCTGAGAAGCGATTGTTTCTGGATCGGAGAAGAAGGTAAAAAAATCCGCCCGGAAGGCTGGTATGAATCTTATTGCAATGTAGCTATAGACCTGGCGGACCAAGGATATAATGTTTTGGTGCCTTCGCACGAGGCCGTAAGACGATACTTGAAAGGAATGGGGGTTGAATATGTAGTAGTATATCCGGATCCTTCTCTTAAAGACCAATGGATTCAAAAATGCCATGACCGGTGGAAAGACAATCCCAATCGGGAAACTCTTTCCGCATACGAAGCCGTCCGGGATCATTGGGATAGTTTTATGGAGGATTTATCTTCCGAAGAATCGTCCATTGTTATAAAAGACATGAAATACTCATTGTATGATATGATCATGGATGGGTATGAATACATCAAGGTCCGGAAGATATGCAAGGCCGATGCCATTATAGATCCCCGTCTCCTGCTATAGTATTATTAAGATATGAAACACATCAATGAATCTATAATAGGGAGAAAATCCACTTTAAATATCGGTACTCCGAATTATATTTCCACTAATTCCAATAAAGGGAAAAAGGTAATAAGCGATATTATCAAAGGTAAAGGAATATGTTTTATAGATTGTGGAAATTCTCTGCTGATTGAAGAGTTTGATGAAATTTCAAACTATATCTATAGAGTCGCAAGACGTAATCATAAAAAAGTAATTCATTTAGACGATCAGGCCGGAACTCTTAAAACATACGGCAAGAGCCGGACATATCGGGAAAATATTCCGAGCGACTTGAACGACTATATAGAATATCATAATCGGGAATGGTATGGAGATGGTATCATAAGTCCGGATGATGATCTCGTAATATTTATTGATAGTTCTAACGTCAACTTGTTTATGGATACTAAATTCAAGCCGGATTGGATGAATAATGATAATTCGATCATCATTTTAGCGGATAGGAATTATCTATACGAATCAAATTGGATATCATTACATAATAGTATAGATCAATATCTAGCATCTCCTTTCTTTAATTATCAATTGACGGAAACCCCAAACGTCGAGTATGAATCAAATGGATTCCGTAAGTGTCCGCGCTAATATAAAATATATGTACAAAACGAAGGCTCCTCCGGGGCCTTTTATTATTTTAACATGAAACATTAAATGTTTCATAGCCGGCGGGGACCTCCGGCTTAACGCCTGCGGAAGAAAACTTTTCGGAAACAGGAAGCTCAGTTGTCTTAGCGACTGGGTAGTTCACATAACTATATAAAAAATATGGAAGAAAACAACACAATGAATTCCCTTACTCCATACACCCCGGAATGGGAGGATGCTATAGACATGCAGTTCATGCAGAGTGTGATCGAGGAGGTCACCCAATCCTGCTTGCTTCCCAATCCTATACCGCTTGCCCGTATCCCTAAAATTATCAGCCAAGTAGCCAAGTGGTTCTGGCAGAATGATGACCAAGCCGTGGAGCAGAGATTCTATATAATCAAGAATGAGGAGTTCTGTAAAGGAAATATGATGAATAAGATTGTATGTCTGCCGGAGCAGATTATGGCTGTCCAAGGTTGTTATAAAACTAATAATCTCAAATACGGAGTCATGGGCGATTTCTCGGTAGAAAGGATGATGCTGAGCACCTATTCTATGTACGGGGGTATCGGAGCTATCGGCGGAGGTATGGGAGCTAGCGCTATAGGATATAATCTGAAAGATTATGTAGTGGCTATGTATGAGGTAGATACCTTCAAGCAGACCTTGCAGCCTACTCTTTCCTATAACTATAATATGTTCTCTAAAAAACTCATCGTATACGGCGATCTAGGTCTGAGCGATGTCCTGATAGACTCCTGGAAGCGTATCCGCCTGCAGGATCTATATGACAACTATTACTTCTTCCGGTATTGCGTATGTATGGTCAAGATGTCTCTGACCCAAATCTTCGGTACCTTCACATTCAAATATCCGGGAGGAGTAGAGATAAGATACGATGACTTCAAGAGCGACGCCCAAGAAGAGATCGAAAAAATCGAGGAGGAAATCCGGAACCTACATGCTAACGATTATTTCTTCCAGCCAAATACATTATAATCTATGAGATCTATAAAAGAGTCTATAATAGGGCGGAGAAGTGCCTCTCAAAAAGTAAATACTAAATACGATCTCAAAGAAGGCGATGTAGTGGTATTCGGAAACGGAAATATTGGTGTAGTAGGAAGATATCTAGATTATGTACAGGGTCCCGAACAATTCATACATTTTGTAGATGATGATAATTATAACTCTCGCAAGCTAATAGGGAGTTACCCTAACTATGAAGATGATATGACAAGCCCCGGTGATGCACATAGATCTATGGATATTGTAGAAGTATATAGAGATATATCCGGTAAGATTGCTAAAGAATTGGACTTGATGGATAATACTATAGAAATGATAAAATTCATAAATGAATTGAATAGTTCCAAAAGGTATAAAAAACTTATGAGGGTATACTAATGAAGACGTTACAAGAATCCATAATAGGCAAGAAAGGAACCGCACAAGAATTTCTCAAAAGCAATCTCCGCCCCGGGGATATAGCGGAAACCCGGAATGGTTATCTTATGATAGTGAACGGAAATAAATTTGATTTCCCGGGAGTCCCGGGAGGATATTGTACAATGGATAATTATGATATGTATCTTAAGAGGACTGACGCGAGGATGACCGCTTGGGATATCATGGTAGTATATCGTCCGAAAACTCGTATAAGATCATTTATTAATCTTGAAGAAAAACTTTCTAAGGAAACCCCTATCTGGAAAAGAAATTAATATCATGAAACACATAAGTGAATCTATAATAGGGCGAAGAGGATCCGGAAGCCGTGAGATACGGATGATAAAGGCGATGTATATAGACGAACATCGGCGCGGCAACGGATTCAAGCAAATATATTTTAATGATACTAGTGCTACGTTATTCTGTGTGGATGATGATGGATTTGATTTTGTAGAAAAAACTTATGGAATAAATGCCAATCCTATATCCGGCATATGGATATCCGGTATAGGTATACATAACGATATAGCATTCCAGGTTGTTCTGTATAAATTAAATCGAGATCTGGAGTGGTCGTGTATAATAAGCAAAGAGATAAACAGAAGTTCCGGTGATGTAATAGGAGAGATTGTCTTACGGAAAAACAACATACCCAACAACGAAAGAGATCTTTATAGATTCTTCAATGAAATAAATATTAGTGACCTATGAGGCACATAAGTGAATCCATAATAGGAAAAAAAGGTCAAAGTTTTTCACCAAAAATGGATATCAAAATAGGAGATATATTAGTGCAGAGAAACGGGATGTTCTGGTATCTGCAAGACGACATGATGCTTACATATTACAACAGAGCCGGAGTCGATACGGAAGTATATATTGGGGACTTTTTAATTGCATACGATAGTACTCTCAGGAATATTAAGGGTGGTGATATTGTAAGCATATATCGTTCCGGAAATAGTATCCGTAATCCTAATTATAAAAAAATTGAAAATTTTATCAATCATAACTCTCCTATATGGGAGTCACGTGATTAAAAAATGAATTTGCACGAATTTTAAAAGTTTAATATAAAATCAATAAAAGAATCCATAATCGGCAAGAGAGGATCTAAGCCTTATAGTTTTTCAAAAGACGACCTCCGGTTAAATGATATAGCGGTCACCCGCGATGGCACAATCATGATACTCAATAGTACCGGACAATTTGAATGGGATCATGGATGTATAGGATTAAACTTCTTCAGTGATGACTTATATTCCCTTCCAATTACCATCGGTCCCCCGCGTAAAAATCTGGATCATGATATTATGGCGATTTATATGTGCCGGTTAAATTCTTTATACACTCCCGATATAGAAAAACAATTGAAAAAAGAAAACCCTATTTGGAAACGTTCTTAAAAGGGTGTTTTATTTGCGCCGGAAATGCGGTTATTTCAATCGATCATATATTAATCAATATAACTAATCACCCGAGGAAAAGATCGCGCGAATTTGCGCGTTTTTTGAAATATTAAAAATAAGAGCTATGGCCGATCTGAGAAAATCATTATCTAAGACACTGCACTGGGAAGGCGGATACGCCAACGACCCTAAAGACTCCGGCGGACCTACCTGGCGGGGAGTCACATTAAACGCATATAAATCATATTGCAGGAAGAAAGGCAAGCCCATTCCCACCATCGAGGATCTTAAAAGGCTTACGGAAGCGGATATCCTGGATATTACCCGCACCTTGTTCTGGAATAAGATCAAGGGAGATGATATCAAGAATCAGTCTATAGCAGATTTGATATTCGATTTTGTATGGATGTCGGGCCTGGGGTATGTGCGAATGATACAGAAATCTCTTGGGGTGGCCACCGATGGGATCTTTGGACCCGGAACGCTCTCGGCATTGAATGCTCAAGCTTCTCCGGCGTTCTTTGATAAGCTCATCCGGCAGAGACGCGCATATCTGGCTAACTGCAATGGGGCGAAATTTTACCTTAAAGGATGGCTTCGAAGGTTGGAATCATATCAATTCAGACAATAAAAGGACCACTAACGGTCCTTTTTTTAGTTTCTCTTCCAGATCTGCTCCATATTATATTTCGGAATCAGGCTTTTTAGATTACCCGATGATATGAATTGAAGATATCTTTCACTATGAGATAACCGGGCTTCG
>Ga0310696_10008266_pt1 | contig 12154 bp, 2 predicted proteins | sample AusTroGonzalo_MG_4_FD_203885 | JGI IMG/M metagenome (GOLD analysis project Ga0310696, IMG submission 203885) | Bovine rumen microbial communities from tropical cattle in Woodstock, Queensland, Australia - Gonzalo_02 (v2) (version 2) | ecosystem: Host-associated > Mammals > Digestive system >... | reverse complement strand
TCTGATATCTGACAGAGAAATTCAGCGACTGTGCATCAGCCGCTTGAGGTATCAGGGTCATCACCTCTGCATCTGGATTCTGATGGTGGATAACCAATGTGGTAACCAAGTAAACGACTAGTAGGAACAAACCGGAAATGGGGAATCCCCACCAAAGCCATTCTGGTCTGATCCATGCCAGCAGCCCCACAAATAGAATCATGCTACCCATCTGAACAATACTCATCGTCACACTCAACCCCCAATAACCTAAGATCTGATAAAGTATGCGATAAACGACTGCCACTGCGTAGGGTATCAGAAGGAGGGCATAGATGCGTAAGGCACTATAAAACATGTCCTCTGACTGTATGTGATCGCAGGTGAAGAGCCACCCGATACTTTCAGGTGTTATCAAGATAAACAATGTAAAGGCCAACAGGCTCAGGCACACATACTTCATCACCTTATTCGTGAGAAGACGAAGTCCTACAATGTCTTTCTCGCCAATCAACAGTCCACCAATGGAATAGATGGCGGTTGCAATACCGCCCAGTACCATCTGTTGGATGACGAATAACTGGAAACAGACAGCCCAAGCAAAGATGCCGTCGGCGCCTAGATGACTGAGGATGATGCTATTAATGGCATAGGTGCTGATGCCTAACAGCAGGGTGTTGATACCCATCGGGAATCCCATTTTGACCCCTTGCAGAATAAACTGATGGCACCGTTTGAGCTCCACCTGCCAATGATAGGAGTTGTTGGCACTCTGGAAATGACGGGAGCAGAGCAGTAAAGCTGTCACGCTACCGATGATAGATGCCCAGGCAGAACCTTCGATACCCGTTTTCAGAACAGCAATAAACAGGATGTCGAAAATCAGGTTGACAAGGCTGCTGACCAGTACGGCCTTCATGACCAGCTGAGGATTGCCGTCGGTTTTGATGAAGTTCGTGATGGTCATGAAGAGTATCGTGATTGTCGTGCCTAACAGCATGATACGCAGATAGCGGAGCGACAGCGTATAGACGACAGGCGTATCGTTAGTGATGAAACTGGCCACCTGAGGACTGAATATCAGCAACAGCGCGGAGAAGAATACACCGACGACAACAAGACCAATCAGCGTGGAAGTGAACACATTGTTGGTGGTTTGTGCGTCGCGTTCTCCCAGCGACTTCGCCACCAGCACCGAACCACCCATTCCGAAGAGCATCATCAGGAAATTGAAGAAGATGACTACCGGCATGGTGAGATTGATGGCAGAGATGGCCTCCGGACCGATGAACTGACTGACCACAATGGCATCAGTTGTCATCGCTATCTGAGAAGCCACAGACGCCAGGATCGACGCCCACATGAATTTGTGCAGGGCCTTGGCAATCAGGTAGTCTTTTTTCTTATTCTTATCTTCTTCTGGACCTTTCATGTTATTCTTTCTTATAGCTTGAAGGATACGGTTGCCATAACCGTGCGCCCCTGTGCCTGATAAGGAACGTAGTGCGAACCGCCGACATAATAGGACCTGTCAAATACATTATCGCAATCAAGCGATAACTGGATGGCATTATTATAGGTGTACTTGAGCCCCAGGTCAACGAGGGCATTACCACTGAGGTCAAAATCTTCGCTGTCAGGCATACGACTATTGGCTTTGTTGAGGGTCTTCGTAGTAAATTTAAATCCTGCTGCCAACCATAGCAGATGCTTCCCGCTGTTTATAATGCGTTTGCTGCAGTTCAGGTTGGCGGTGAATGTTGGGATGCTATAGATCTGGTGGTCGGTATAATAGTACTCTGTAGCTTCCAGCGGGCGCAAGAAAGTCATGTTGGCATCAATTCGGAAGGAGGGAATGCTAAAGCCCAGTTCGGCCTCAGCACCAGCTACTTTCAGACTACCCGCGTTAATATACTTAGGTGTCGTGGGATCTGTACTCGGGTTATACACGACGATGTCCGACAGCTGGTTGTAGAATATATTAACGTCGTAGTCGAGATGCCAATTGTCTATCCTTCCCATGAAGTCGAGTTGGATGGCATTCATAAATTCGGGCATGAGGTCCTCACTACCGCGTGCACCATTTGAAGCGTTATGACGATAGAAATAGGGCGCATCCACAAAGGCGCGAGAAAAAGACAGTTTCGTACTGAATTTCTCATTTGGAAGGTAGATCAGGGCCACACGGGGTGATAATGCAGAGACATTCTTTCCGTTGGCGCGATTCTTATTGTCAAATCGCAGGCCTGCATTGAGAATGAATTGTGATGTAAAGTAATGCTTACCCTGAATAAAGGCAGAAAAACTTCTCTCGCTACCTATACGAAGCATGGGCTTGGTTTCAGGATAGGTCACAAAGACCTTGACATATTCCTCACCCATTTGATAGTCATTGCTTGATAGTTTGAAGTATTCAAACTGAGCACCCAACAGGAGATTACCTTTCATGCTTCCAAGCGTATAGTTGGCATCAGCCTTGGCCATAGCGCCAATCGTATATTCTTGAAAAGCCATGTTCTGAAATGTGGCACGTGTCTTCCTCATATCAATAACATTGGCATCATAGTCAAACACGGGAACATCCATGGAATCGTCGGATATAACCATGTAGTCTTGTATTGTATACCAATCGCCATAGGCTGAAACATTGAGGTTGACTTTCCCAAGTTCTTTGGTATAGCCCAACTCAACGTGCTTTTCATTGATGGTATATCCTGGTTTATTACCATCTATGGTACGATAAGCGTCATAATCGTAAGTCTCTGCATACCAAGAATATTGTGGCACCTGTTTGCCGTTCTTCATATTGAACATAAAATTGAAGTCTTTCAATTTCAAGGTACAGCCAATGTCATATGATGGTTTTCCCTCATAGCCTCCAATATATGCATAGCCATCGTGTTTGGACGTGGAGTAGTCTGAACCTTTAGGAATATCAATTTTTCTGCCTTGGGAAGTATAGAGAGAGGCCCATGCCATCACGTCGGCATCAAGTAAGGTAGTGCCTGCAATAAAGTCAGCGCGGTGTGTACCGTACGAACCATAACCATACTTACCCTTGACGCCATTCACCTCGCGTCCGTTCTTGGTGATGATATTCACCACGGCAGTCAAAGCCACATTACCGTACAGAGAAGAAGCAGGTCCGCGCAGAACCTCGATATGGTCGATCTTCTCGGTACTGATGGCGTAGTCGAGCTTGCCGTTGTTGGTGGAACGCATGTTCAGTCGGTGCCCGTTTTCCATCACCAGAATCTTTTCCTGGCTGGTTGTATAGACACCATGCATAGCTACATTCGAAATAGAATAGGCAGAGACCTCGTTCAGTCCAGGCACGTATGTTGCCAGGATCTGTCCCAAACTCTTATTGTTGCTGAGCTGGTCAATCATCTCGCGGGTGATGACGGTGACGGGTACAGGTGCCTCGTTGATACTTTCTGCCTGACTCGAAGCCGTCGTCACGGTTGAGCTGCGACCCGACTTGAGCAGGGCAATCATATCTTCGAAGCGGACGGGATCCTGTACAGACGTATAATACGGATTGATGCTCAACAGCAAGCGCGCATACTGTTCAGACTTATCCGTGTCATCTTGAGCCAGATAACAGATGGAAACCAATCTCAGGGCGCTTTGGCGCAGATTGCCGGAAAAATCATTGAGATTACCCTCCAATAATTCTATGGCCTGGTCAAGTTGTCCAATCTGATAGGCTTCTTCTGCCTTTTCATAGACTTGACGTTGGTTTTGCTTCTCTTGGGCTGACACCATGACAGGCATCCACATCATACACACTGCTAATATAATATTCCAATACCTTTTCATATCAATCAGGGATTAGGGGGTAATACAATATTGTCGATTTTTGATATATAGTCGTTACAGAACCGTTCATCCAGCATGGTCAGATGGCCAGCTGCGACGGGATAGATTCTTATGCGAGGAACCAGTGTGCTCCAATAGCTCAAATCCTCTTGTTCCTTCTGGGCCAACTCTTGCATATTCATATGAATGAATTTTAACTGCAAGGACATGTCTTCTGCCTTGAAATAGAGGACGTCACCATCATAGGCGGACAGATCGCGGTCCTCTTTTAATGCCTGCATTTGTCGCAAATGACGATTCCATTCCTTGATTTCTTCGATGTCGGCCACTTCATCAGGTGTCGGGCTTTCTATTTCTGGTATAGGCATCTCTTTAGCGATATTAGCGACATGGGCAAACGAGTCAAGCATGCATACTTTAGGCATGATGCCCGTCTTTTTGTGCCAGCGTACGGCACACCGATAGGCCAATTCGCCACCAAAACTATGACCGATGAACATCCCAACGTTTATGTTTGGACGCATACTAGCTTCTACGTAATCAACATAGAAATCCACCACATCGTTGCAATTTAAATTGTCTTCGTTGAATATAGCTTTATAGTGGTCATCGATGGGCTCAATGACAAAGACGGAGTAGTTCTTGCACAGCTTACTGATGAGCGGTTCCAACTTTTTATAATAGGTAAATCCTTGTACAATCACGACGACTGGCTTACTGGTATCATACCCATTCTCCCATTTACCGACAGACTGCTCATTGATCAGTATGTCTCTGATGGAATTGCTTCTCAAGATGTCATTGACTTTGATATTAAGACCTTCACGATTTGCCAACTCGGCCAGCTTGATGGCAGAGAGTGAGGTCAAACCTAATAAGCTTAAATCTTCAGTGACGCCGAAATCCTCTCTTTCAAGAACCTCCTTAACCATTTCAAACAGCTTCTTCTCATTATCGTTGGCTGGAAGGATATGCTCTCCCGTGTTGAGTCTACTCACCAATTCATCAGAGATTAAGGCTTTTTTGTCTATCTTCCCGTTAGGTGTCATGGGCATCTTGTCAATCTGAAGGATCATCTGCGGAATCATGTATTGGGGAAGCGAGGTACTCAGGTGATGGAGGATGGCCTGAATATCTATAGATGTTTCGGCGCAAAAATAGCCAACCAATGTCTTGATGTCTTTTCTCTTGAAGACAAGCACTGCAGCAGCAGTCACAGCGGGGTAAGCCATCATCTCGTTTTCGATTTCACCCAATTCAATTCTGAAGCCATTGAATTTTACCTGATTGTCAGTTCGTCCAAGATAGACTAATTCCCCATCGTCGTTCCATCGTGCCACATCGCCGGTGTGATACATGGTCTCGTCCTCCAGGAATGGGCATGCAGAAAAACGACTGGCAGTTTGTTCTGTCTGTCTCCAATACCCTCGTGACATTTGGCGACCTATCAGACACAGTTCGCCAGGAATACCCTGCGGGACAAAATGTCCCAAATTATCTACAATCACAGACATACTATTAGGCACAGGTCGCCCGATAGGAATAACATTCACGTCTTTGTCCTGATTGACAATATGATACGAAGAACAGACGGTAAACTCCGTTGGTCCATATTCATTGATCAGCTTTACAGAGGTCTTACGTAACTGTTTCATCTTCTCACCACCCATCACCATATAACGGAGGGGAAGCTCAAAGCCGTTGATCATTTCCATGCCTAATTGAGTGCTTATCGAAATACCAGTTATATTCTTTTCTCTGAAATACTGACACATACCTTCTGTGTCGAGACGGAGTTCCGAGGATAAGATATGAACTTCTGCACCACAGGTCAGAGGTGGAAATAGATCAAGCAAAGAGGCATCAAAACTGAAACTGGCATGCTCAGCACACTTGTCCCCAGGCTTCAACGCTTCCATTGGTACCAACCATTTTATCAACGCACACAGCCCTTTATGTTCCATCATGACGCCTTTTGGCTTACCTGTGGAGCCTGATGTATAAATCATGTATGCCAATGCATTAGGGTGACTGTTGTTGATGGAAACAGGCTCACTATTAAAGTCAATATCGTTGAGGAATAGCATCCTCTCGGAGAACTTTCCATTAAAGCTCTTATCGATAGCTAACGAACTGATGCTTAGCAGGAGTTTGGCTTGTGCGTTATCCAATATATACGAAAGATGTGCTTCCGGATATTCTGGGTCTAAAGGAACATAGGCGCCACCGGCTTTGAAAACGCCCAAAACAACTACAAGGAACTCTTTGCATCTTGGTAACATGATGCCAACAAAATCATCCTTGACAATACCATGATCGACAAGGTTTTTTGCCAATATGCTTGATAGGTTGTCAAGTTCCTGATAGGTCATACTTCCCATACTGTCAACGACAGCAATAGCTTCAGGCGAAATGGCTACCTGTCTTTGGAACAAATCAACAAATGTTTCCGACAGGTCGTATTCTATGGTCTCGCCTTTACTCAATTTTAGAAGTTCAGATTTCTCATCCGGACTGATTAATTCTACATCACTGACTGTGGTTGTGACAGCCATATTTAATAATACATTTCTAAAGGCTTTAACCATATGGTGCATGCCCTGAGAATTATAGCGCTTTCCATCATACTCCAGCGTAACACGATAATTATCGGTTTCAGGCGTAATGATAATGCTAATAGGGAATTTGACAGTATCTAATGACAAAGGAATCTGTAACACGTTCTCCCATGAACTGTTTTTCCCAACTTCATCTTGGTAGAGGAACATCAATTCTGCATTCACTCGGTGACGTGCTACAATCTTGGTGTATGGATAGTAATCCATACTATAGCTTTTCTGGAGTTGCTTGTGTACCTCTTTTACAAAATCGGCAGTGGATTGTCCTTGCTCAAATTCTGAAGTGATGACGATAGGCATGGTCTTAACGAACATGCCAATACACTGCTGAATGTTGGCACCAGCGTCACGACCACTGCTGATGGTCAAATAAAGTGGATTTTCCTCTTTAATAAGGCGCTTGACAAAAATGGCAAAGGCAGCATGCATATAGCTGTTCACCGTGATACCGTTAATAGCACAGAAAGTCTCAATCTGATGACTTGGCAGGCTGACTTCTATATGAGAAAAGTCAACCCCATCAGGCGCTAAATAACTGGGGAGGACAATCGCGTTTGCACCAGCCAGCAATTCGTCATACCACGATTCTGCTACTTGTGTCTTTTCTGTGTTCCTGAGCTTTTCTTGCTCATAAATCGCAAAGTCGTAAGCCTGATAACTCTCTTTTTCAAGATTCATTCCTTCATAAACACGTTTTAAGTCATTCATGAAGATTTTTCTTGATAAGCCATCAAAGATAATGTGATGAACATCAAAGAACAAATAAGTCTTGTGTGGCGTCTTCAGCATTTCAAACCTGTAGAGTTGGTCTCCTAACAGATGGAACGGGAGGACACGCTTTTGGAAATAGGTGTCCTCAGGTTCTTCACAGAGTTCTGTGACTCTTATTTCTACTGGGTCCTGATCATTACGTTGCAGGACAACTTCACCGTTAATTTCAACGAGTTTGGATTTTAAATACGGATGAGTGTTGACGACTTGTTTCAAGGCATTTACCATACGGTCCGCATCCATTCCTTCGAAGCCATAGACCATAGGAATGTTATACTGAGTGGTATTAGGATTTTTCTTCCATTCCAGATAGAGTCCTCGCTGATTCTCCATGAGTGGATAGTATAGACGTGGCTCATAGACTGGCAGAGAGCTGTCAGAAGCATGAGAAAGGAGGGATGCTATAGCCCTCACTGTAGGGCGCTTCAGAATCTCTACGATCTTAACATAGACTTCGAAACGACGTTGGAGAAGTGCACTCAGACGCATGGCTGCCAATGAAGAAAGGCCCCAATGCAACAAGTTGTCAGTGACACCTATCTCTGTTGTCTTGAGCTGTTCGGTAATAAGTTCAAGAACCTGCTTTTCTATCTCTGTTTCAGGAGCCACTCGTGTTTCACTCGTCAGAATAGGAGCGGGTAGTGTCTTATAGTCAATCTTACCATTTGATGTCAAAGGCATCTTATCTATTCTGATCAATTGGCTGGGTACCATATAACTGGGTAACTCTGCCATCAGGGTTTCTTGAATAGCTGGCAACTCTTTATTCCCTTCAGACGTATAATAGCCAACTATAAACTCGATGGTTCCCTGTTTTTGTACAACAACAGCAGCAGAGTGCACGCCTGAACAATGGCTGATTTTGTTTGCAATCTCTTCTAGTTCTATTCGGTAACCATGTAATTTGACCTGATTGTCGATACGTCCAATGTATTCGAGCAAGCCTTCCTCGTTCCAACGGACCAAATCACCCGTACGATACATCTTTTGGCCACTCAGGAAAGAACAGTCAACAAAGCGCTCCTTAGTCAGTTCTTCCTGTTTCCAATAGCCACGGGACATCTGACGACCTATGAGACAGAGTTCGCCGACAGTGCCTTGAGGAACAAGGCGTCCTTCAGTGTCAACGACAACAGAGATGCTATTTGGAACGGGCCTTCCGATTGGAATATTATCATGCTTCTCATCCTGCTCCAGCTTATAATAAGAGGAACAGACTGTAAATTCCGTCGGGCCATAGCCATTTATAACTGCGGTATTTCCAGTAGGCACATGAAGCATCTTTGAACCGCCTAACAAAAGATATCTGAGGGGAAGCTGATAAGACTTCAGCATTTCGATACCAAGTTGAGTACTCAATGTGAGTCCAACAATCTTGTGCTTCTTGAAATAATGATTCATCCCCTGCAAGTCAAGACGCAATTCAGAAGATAGGATGTGGAGCTGTGCTCCCTGTACCAATGGCGGCATCAGATCATCAAGTGAGGCGTCAAAACTGAAGCTGGAATGTAGGGCACAATGATCCTCAGGCGTAATCTTTTGTTGGTCTTTGTGCCATTCTAAATAGGCACGGAGGCTCTGATGCTCAATCATGACACCCTTGGGCATTCCTGTCGTTCCCGATGTATATATCATGTAGGCAAGTCCTGATGGCTGAGCAAAATTGACAGGATGATCCGACAATCCATTGAAATCAAAATAATCTATGAGTAACTGCTTTTCTTGTGGAAAATACAGCTCCATCTGACAATCCTTCAATAAGGTACTCGTGGTGATTAATACGCGTGCTTCAGAGTCGTTTAAAATGTAAGCAAGACGTTCCTTGGGATATTCACTGTCAAGCGGAATATATGCTCCACCTGCTTTGAATACAGCGAACACTGCAATGAGGAACTCTTTGCGCCTAGGGAGCATGATGGCAATAAAGGTATCAGTGCTGACACCAGCCTTCCTGAGTGCTGTAGCCAACAGATCCGACCTGCGATCCAGCTCGGCATAGGTGATTTCCGATACCTCATCAACAACGGCAATATGATCGGGTCTCAGCGTCGCCTGGCAATGGAAAAGATCTACAATCGTCTCGGAACGGTCGTAGTCTAATTGATCGCCCGTTCCTAAAGCCAAGATGGCCTGCTGCTCATCATTAGTCAGTATTGGTAGGTTGCAAAGGAGTTTGTCTTCGGATCCAGTACAGAGGAAACTCTCAAGTACCGTATTATAGCCATGCATCAGTCGTCGGATAAAAGACTGCGTGTATTGGTTGCTATGATATTCGGTATGCAGGATCAGTTTTGTATCATTGCGCAGGATCTCAAATGCCAAGTCTTCTCCAGTGGCATTTTCCATCAGGGGTTGATAGGTGAACAGTTCATTGTCCCTTGGCATCAGATCGTCTTGGTATGCAAACAGAATATGGCTATTAACAGCATTGTTCATGGCTTTGATTTCAGCAAAGGAGAACAAACTATTACTCATATTGCCCATCAGCTGTTGCTTGGTGGCTTGTAGCAATTCCCTGGCGGTGGTTTTCTCATCCCATTTAGTATATACTGGCAATGTTTTGACGAGCATAGCCACCGTCCGCTGCGTTTTCAAATCCTGTCGCCCTGAAAAGATCGTAGCAAAAAGTGATTCCTGCGCATATGTGTTGACGCCTAACAAATAACCGAATACGGTGGTCGTCAGTACGTTAGGCGTGACATTAAGATGAAAGCATGCTTCCTCCAGCTGTTTGTAATCAACTGTCAGTTCAAGATGTTCTTGTCCAAAGGTAATCTGTGACTCCTGCTTCTCTGGTAAGGGTAGGGAAGACACCTTCAAGTTCTCAAAATGTTCCTTGTACCATTCCTTTGCAATGACGTATGCATCGGTCTTACGCAGTGATACCTCCTCTAAGACAATCTCATAACCGCTGAAGTTCTCTCTTCTGACAGGTAGTTGCTCATAGGCATCCATGAGATCTTTGAGGATGATATTGAAAGACACACCATCAAAGATGATATGGTGGAAATCAATAAATAAATAGGATGCTTTCGGGGTCTTCAGGATACGGATACGGAAAAGACGGTCGTTGAGCAGGTCGAAAGGACAAATCAGTTCCGGCTTCACCTTTTCAAATTCCTGTTGAGTCAATGTCTCCACGCTTTGGTGGTAGGGCTCAGCGTCGTTCCGCAATTGTCTTGGATTCCCTTGGTTGTCAACAAACAATCTGGTCTTGATGTAGGAATGTGCCTCAACGACCTTTTCGCAAGCCTTAGAAAGCCGGTTTGTATCAACGGCAGGATTCAGTTGGAACAGCATGCCGTTGTTGTATGCCACTTCGCCCTGACGAGAAATGCACTCCAAGTATATGCCTAATTGGGTTTGGCTAAGCGGATAGTCTTTCTGCAGCTCGTAACTGACATGTTTTGTGTGTGCGCAGGCCTCGGCGATTCTTCTTGGTGTGCGATTTGCATAAATCATTTGGGAAGATAGCGTCAACTCCGGACATAGTGCCTGGACTTCCATCACCCTGATACTGTCACCGCCAAGATTAAAGAAATCGTCGTCAATACCAACATGCTCTACCGATAATGACTTTTCAAATGCTTCACAGAGTTGATATTCAAGCTTATTCGAAGGTGCTGAATATGGAGGTCTGGTATTATCTTCGTTTTTACTGACAGGAGCAAGCAATGCCTTACGGTTGGTCTTTCCATTAGTGAGAAGGGGGAAACTATCCATCCGCACAAAATAGGTTGGAACCATATAAGCTGGCAACTTGGAACGCAAATACGTACGGATCGTATCTTCCGAAACGTTGTCGTTAGCGATATAATAAGCACACAGGAACTGCCTGTCATTTATGGTAAAGCCTTTGACTACAGCATCGTCAACACCATTAATTCTCCTAAATGCAGACTCTACCTCATTTGGTTCTACACGTTGGCCGTTAATTTTAACCATCCAGTCCTGACGGTTAAGATAAACCAGATTCCCGTCAGGAAGTTGTCTCACTATGTCCTTTGTGTGTAGCATACCGCCTCGGTAGAGGAGGGAGGTCTGTTCATCATCCTTATAATAACAGCGTGCAAAAATACCCTTAAAGCAGAGTTCACCAGGTTCCCCTAACTTCACACTCACCCCATTTTCATCAACTACCAGTGCTTCAAAGGTGGGATGTGCTTTGCCCATAGGTGTATTATCATACAGTTTGTCGACCTCAAAATAAAGCAAAGGACCGAAGGTCTCTGTCTGTCCAAAGGTGTGAATGAGTCGATAACTACTACTAGGCGCTATGTCGGCCAACCGTTCTGACCCTGTGAGAAGCACCTGAAGACAAGATGACTGATTGTGGAAAAAACGCAGCACGGAAGGCGTCAGGAAAATAAACGTCACTTCGTGCCTCTCAATATAGTCTTCCAAGAGTCTGATGTCTTTGATAACGGTAGTGGAAGGGAAATGAACCTTTCCTCCAAGCAGCAGGGCACTGAAATAGAAACGACTGGCAATAAAATAGGGTGGAGAAGTAACCCCCAGTGTTAGTGGACTGACGGTTTGCATCAGTTCAAGATCAAAGGTTACGGCAAAATCTAATGAGCGGAAACTATGCATCACACCTTTTGGCTGTCCAGTACTTCCTGATGTATAGAAAAGCGCATTGACATCCTCCTCATTCGGAAGAACGTAGCTTTCTGCCGGTTCTGTCTTCATCATTGCCTGAATGACATCGTCATTGATCAATAATGGGGACTCGCAATGATGCATGATATAATCAATGCGGTCTTTGGGATATTTATCGCCCATGGGGACGATGGCATGACCTGCCAACCAGATACCGATTTCTGCTGCCACATACTCAACAGAAGAGGGCAGACAAATTCCAATAAATGAGTGTGGAGGATAGTTTTTCTGCTGTAAGTAGCCAACCACTCTGCAAGCCATTGTGAAGAGGTCTTTATATGTGGTCTGTCGCTGGCCATTCT
>Ga0310696_10008265_pt1 | contig 12154 bp, 9 predicted proteins | sample AusTroGonzalo_MG_4_FD_203885 | JGI IMG/M metagenome (GOLD analysis project Ga0310696, IMG submission 203885) | Bovine rumen microbial communities from tropical cattle in Woodstock, Queensland, Australia - Gonzalo_02 (v2) (version 2) | ecosystem: Host-associated > Mammals > Digestive system >... | reverse complement strand
AGAGCGTGCTCACAGGAGAGTTCCACGACTTTGCACAGGTGTTTATCGATAGGAAGTATATTGGTAAGATCGACCGTGTGAAAAACGAGAAATCACTCACCATCCCTGCTGTCAAGAAGGGAGCCGAACTGATCATCATCGTCGAAGGTATGGGACGCATCAACTTCGGCCGTGCCATCAAGGACTTCAAGGGTATTGTCGGTAACGTCACGCTGAGCACAGAGACTGACGATGCAGAAGTCGTGCTGACACCGAAGAACTGGATGAACGTCGCCATTCCCGACGACTATGAGACAGCCAAGAAAGCCCTCGATATGGTGAAGGGTGTTAACAATCGGGTGGCCTCAGGCGAGGTGAAAGGGAGTGTGCCTGCGCTTGCCCTTACACAGGGTTATGAAGGGTCAAAGAAAATGGCCGACATCATGAAGCCCGGCTACCATCGCGGCTATTTCAACCTGAAGAAGGTGGGCGACACTTTCCTGAACTTCGAGACGTGGGGTAAGGGACAGGTGTATGTCAACGGCCACGCCATGGGCCGCATCTGGAGCATCGGCCCGCAGCAGACGCTTTATATCCCTGGTTGTTGGTTGAAGAAAGGCAAGAACGAGATCATCGTGCTCGATGTCGTAGGTCCGAAGGAGGCCGCCGTTTGGGGACAGGCAGAGCCTGAACTGAACAAACTGCAGTTGGAGAAATCGAACAAGCACAACAACATTGGCGACAAGCCCGACCTCAACAGCGCTACGCCCGTAACCACAGGTGCCTTCAAGGCTGGCAACGGCTGGCAGACCATTTCGTTCAAGGCTCCAGCCAAGGGCCGCTATCTCGCCATCGAATGCCTCAGCACCCAGAAAGACAACGACCGTGTGGCCATTGCCGAACTCTATGTGCAGGGCACTGACGGCAAGCGTCTGAGCCGTGAGCCGTGGACTACGAAGTACGCCAACTCGGAAGAGGAGAACGGCAACCACACGGGCGACAAGGTCTTCGACCTGCAGGAGTCAACCTACTGGCAGACGGAAAAATCGGCTGCGGCTCCCCATCTGCTGGTCATCGACCTTGGCAGCGTACAGAGCGTGAAGGCCCTCGAATACCTGCCCCGTGCCGAGCAAGGTGCCCTAGGCAGCGTTCGCGACTTCAAAATATACGTCTGGTAATCGTTTAGCCCTGGCCAATCGGCCAGGGCTAAACATAGGAGAGAGACTATTGCTCCAGTTTGAGTGGTGACAGGTCGCCGTACTCAGACTTCGCATCAAAGCAGGGGCAGGCTTTCTTCACCCAGGGGAGGTCACGGTGACCGAGGATGACGGCATCAGGATAATCCACTTTCAGTGAGCGGAGCAATGCGATGAGCGCGTGCTTCTGGGCAGGGGTGCGGGTGTCGTCATCACAACCATGTTCGTTGAGGCCCCCTTCGTAGCAGATGCCGATGCTGTGGGCGTTGTAGCGGCGGGCGTGGGCACCTATCATCTCTTTGGGTCGGCCACGATGCAACTGGCCATCGCGGGTGATGTTGTAATGGTAGCCGCAACACTTGAAACCGCGTGCCTTGTGACAGGCTTCCAGATCCTTCATGGTGAACGACGAGCTGATCCAAGAAAAGCGCGGCACGACTTATTGGATCCACTTCGCCGTACGTCCGAAGGACAACCGCAGGAAGATTCTCTTCGATATCCGATAAGGATGAAAAGAAAAGAGCGAGCTTCGAGGCTCGCTCTTTATGTTGGTTACTGGATTTCCCAGCCGATGGCGGAGGCGCCAAGGACAGCTGCACTGGCACCGTCGAGACCGCTTACGAGGAACTGCGCCTTGTTCTTGAAAATCTTCAGCACGTGGGCGTTGTAGGCCTCGCGGATGGGCTTCATGATCAGTTCTCCGGCCTTGACCATACCGCCGAAGAAGATGAATGCCTCTGGCGAGCTGAAGGCAGCGAAGTCGGCACAGGCCTCGCCCAGCATCTTACCCGTGAAGTCGTAGATCTCCTTGGCCAGCTCGTCGCCCTTGCCGGCAGCGATGGATACGTCGAGAGAGGTGATCTTCTCAGGATCCATTTCGCGCAGCAGACTCGGACGATCGGTCTTTGCCAGCAGTTCGCGGGCTGTACGGGCTACACCTGTTGCAGAGCAGTAGGCCTCCAGACAGCCGGTACGTCCGCATCCGCACGAACGGCCTTCTGCGCCGCGAACCATCGTGACATGACCCAGCTCTCCGGCAAAGCCGTCGTGACCGTAAAGCAGCTGGCCGTTGACGACGATACCCGAGCCGACACCTGTTCCCAAGGTGATGACGATGAAGTTCTTCATGCCACGGGCCACACCATAGACCATCTCGCCGATGGCAGCGGCATTGGCATCGTTGGTGAGAGCCACGGGGATGCCGTTCAGACGCTCGCTGAACAGTTTGGCGAGGGGAACGACGCCGTTATGTGCCCAGGGCAGATTGGGGGCGAACTCAATCGTACCGTTATAGTAGTTGCCGTTGGGGGCACCGATACCCATTGCCTTGATCTTCTCGATGCCGCCCACCTGTTCGATGATGACCTGCAGGGCCTCGACACAGGCGTCAACATAGTCCTCTACTTTCTCGTAGCCTCCGGTCTTGATGGCGGTTGTCGCCTTGATCTCGCCCCTGGCGTCTACAATTCCAAACACGGAGTTCGTACCTCCTAAGTCCAAGCCGATCACATACGGCTTGATTGATGCATTCTGTTGTTCCATTTTACTTCTTTATAGTCTTATGTTTTACATTATTTCTCGTTTACAAGCCACAAAATTAATGAAAAACTTGCTGACTTCCTCAATTTTTACGGAAATTAACGTTGTTTATGGGTGTAAAAGTATAAAAATGATTATCTTTGCAGTCGGAATTCAATAGAATGGGATATAGATCGTATGCGAATCAGAAAACAATTCTTCATATTACTGGCTTTCTGTCTCGTCGCGGTTCTCGCCGGTTCCTGTCAAGGGGCGAAGCATTCGAAGTTCGTGCGGGCTTCCAAGGCTGACAGCATCATGTTTGATGTAGGCACCGTAAAAGACTATGAGCGTCTGCGTGCTTTGGCTGACAGCTTCGAGATGACGGGCGACATCTCTGCCCTTGACGCCAACCGCTGGCGTGGTGTAGCCTATTATCATGAGGGGCAGTATCACATGGCGGAGATCTGCTACAGGCAGGCCATCGAATGTGAGGTGAAGAACAATGAGGATCAGCTGAGCTACAACAAGTGTGCACGCCGTCTGTCGGAACTGCTTTTGGTCAGAGGCGACTACGAGGGTGCCCTGCGTGTGGCCATCCCTGCAGTGAAGAAGATGGACGAGTCGGGTATCGGCTCCGACATCGACTATGCCATCCTGCTGAACAATATCGGCTGTTGCCAGCTGAACCTGGGACAGGACGAGAAGGCCAACGAGAGTTTCCTGACGGCACGTGAACATTATGCCAACCGCTGGCAGTCGGACAGCACGAGCCGCGGGTTCCAGGAGGCCGTGCTTGGAACGGTCTATACCAGTATGGCCTATATCAACACCCGCCGCTACTCGGAGTCGATCTACTGGATTGACCGTACGGAGATGCTGTTGAACAAGTATCGTCAGAAGAAAGATGCGCGTGTGGAGTATTTCGATGAGTATCAGGGCCGTATTGAGGTCATGCGCGCCGTGGCCCTACAGGGATTGAACAAGCCTGAGGAGGCTGCTGAAGCCTATAAGTCGTTCTTGAAGACGGACTATTCGAAGACACCTGCTGGCCATATCAATGCCAACGACTATCTCGTGGCAGCTCACCGCTATGCGGAGGCTTCCGACAATTACCGCTACTTAGACCAGACCTTGCATAGTTGGGGGATGGAGCCCTCATCGCTCGACAATATCCAGTTGTACCTGTTGCCTAAATATTTAGCCAGTGTTCAGGCGGGTAGGGGTGATTCTGCACGTGTAGCCGCGCAACGCATATTATATGTGCTTGACGAGGCCATCACTGGTCAGAAGAACAGTGCGACTGCCGAGTTGGCTACCCTTTACGACACACAAGGCAAGGAAATGGAGATTGCCCGTCAGCAGGCGGTGATGTCAAAACAGCGGTTGATGGCTACGGCCGTGGCGATGGTGCTGGTACTGGCTTTTTTCCTGGTCTATACGCTCCATAAGCGTGAATCGACCCACAAGCTTGCCCTTGCTCATGAGAAGTTGCAACATGCCTATGACCAGTTGGAGGAGACGACCACCGCGAAGGAGCGTATCGAGAGTGAACTCCGTATCGCTCGGGATATCCAGATGTCGATGGTGCCCAATGTGTCGCCAGACTATGAGGGTTTAGATCTTTATGCCACCATGACTCCTGCCAAGGAGGTGGGAGGTGACCTCTACGGCTATCTGCTGATTGGTGACCAGTTGTATTTCTGCATAGGTGATGTGAGCGGCAAGGGTGTTCCCGCTTCGCTGTTCATGGCTCAGGCGACGCGACTCTTCCGTACGTTGGCAGCTCAGCTGATGATGCCCGCAGAGATTGCCACCCACATGAACAATGCCCTGACGGAGGGTAATGAGCGCGGTATGTTCGTGACGATGTTCCTCGGACTCCTCAATCTGAAGACGGGGCGCCTGGACTTCTGTAATGCCGGGCATAACCCGCCTGTCATCGGCGACGATGAGCATCATGGCTCGTTTATCGAGATGGAGTCGAACGCGCCTATCGGTCTCTGGCCGGAGCTTGATTTCGTGGGTGAGTCCATCGACAGCATCAAGGGCAAGCCGATGTTCTTATATACCGATGGCCTCAATGAGGCAGAGAACCGTCAAGAGAAGCAGTTCGGCGACGACAGGATGCTGGAGTTCCTGCGTGAGGCACGTTTCAAGAGTGCCCGTCAGCTGATAGAAGACCTGAAGGCAGAGGTGGAGGCGTTCCGGGATGGTGCTGAGCCGAACGACGACCTGACGATGCTCTGTCTGAAGGTGAAATGATAATTAGTCCCTAATATTTTGGTGGTGTGAGATTTTTTTTGTAACTTTGCACCCGTTATGCCGTTTCAAGTGCCGATAAATATCCTGGATTTCATCTTCAAAGGGATGATGATTGGTGTGATTGCCTCAGCTCCGATGGGACCTGTGGGCATTCTTTGTGTACAGCGCACGCTCAACAAGGGGCGCTGGTACGGTCTCGCCACTGGCATTGGGGCATCAGCCAGTGATATTATCTATGCTGGGTTCGCTGGATTCGGTATGTCGTTCGTGATGGACCTGATCAGCAACGACCAGAACCGTTTCTATCTGCAGATCGTCGGTAGCGTGATGCTGCTTTGTTTCGGTTTCTATACCTATCGTACCGACCCCACGAAGAAGATGCACCAGTCGGGACAGCAGAAGGGCTCGCTCTGGTATAATGCGTGGACGGCCTTTCTGGTGACATTCTCCAACCCGTTGATCATCTTCCTTTTCTTGGCGATGTTCGCCCAGTTCGCCTTCGTGCTGCCCAGTCACCCGTTCGAGATGCTGGTGGGCTTTGCGAGTATCGTGGGCGGTGCCTTGCTATGGTGGTGGGGACTGACGTGGCTGGTCGACAAGATCCGTGCGAAGTTCGACAATAATGGCATCAAGATTATCAACCAGGTGATTGGTGTGGCCGTGATTATCGGTTCGGTCATTATGCTTTTAGGCACAACGACGAACCTGGTGAGGTTTTTTTAGTTGATAGTTTACAGTTTTAGTTTATAGATGATATGTTTGTTGCTCAGGAACTGAGAAAAAAGAACATCGCCGAGTATCTGCTGTATATGTGGCAGGTAGAGGACACAATACGGGCTTTCGACTGCTCGCTGCGCAGGATCCGCGATGAGTGGGTCAGCAGGTTTGACTATACCGACGAGCAGAAGGAAGAGGAGATTGACTGGTTTGGTAACCTTATCAGGATGATGAACCAGGAGGGTTGTCGCGAGAAGGGTCACCTACAGATTAATAAGGTGACACTCCAAATGCTCATCGACCTGCACAACCAGCTGTTGGCCTCGCCCAAGTTTCCATTCTACAACACGGCTTACTATAAGGTGCTTCCCTTCATTGTGGAGCTGCGCAACCGTGGGGCGAACAAAGATGAGAACGAGATCGAGACGTGTCTCGATTCGCTCTATGGTGTGATGCTGCTGCGTCTGCAGAAGAAGACCGTCTCTCCGGACACCCAGCACGCCGTGAAGGAAATCACCACCTTCATAGGTATGCTCTCAGATTATTACAAGAAAGACAAAGAAGAAGGCTTGAAATTTGAATAAAATGAATATAATAACGACAACTTTGACAACTCAGATAACCTTTTGCCTACGACGGCAACTGCCGTCTGCGGAATTCAAGGGAATGGATTATAGTTGTCTAAATTGTTAAAGTTGTCGTTAATTAAATAACAATTTGTTGTATGAGGATATTAATAACGGGCTGTAATGGCCAATTGGGAAACGAGATGATGCTGTTGGAGAAGGACAATCCCCAGCACACCTATTTTAATACAGATGTGGCAGAGCTGGACATCACCGACCAGACGGCTGTCGAAAAGTTTGTGGATGACAACGAGATTGACGGCATCGTCAACTGCGCCGCCTATACGGCAGTGGATAAGGCCGAGGACAACAAGGAGCTCTGCACGACGCTGAACACGGTGGCCCCGGCCTATCTGGCAGCAGCCATCGAGAAACGTGGAGGCTGGATCATCCAGATCAGTACTGACTATGTGTTCAACGGCACAAAGCATACACCATACGTAGAGACCGACACACCTTGTCCTGACAGTGTCTATGGCTCTACGAAACTGGCTGGTGAACTGGGCGTGACGAAGTTCTGCAAGAAGACGATGATCATTCGTACGGCCTGGTTGTATTCGACCTTTGGCAATAACTTCGTGAAGACGATGATCTGTCTGGGGAAAGAGAAGCCGGAGTTGGGTGTGATCTTCGATCAGATAGGTACGCCGACGTATGCCCGTGACTTGGCAGTGGCTATTTTTGTGGCCATCAACCAAGGTGTGAATCCTGGTGTGTATCATTTTAGTAATGAGGGCGTTATTTCTTGGTACGATTTCGCAAAGGCCATCCACCGCATTGCAGGCATCACTACTTGCAAGGTGCGCCCGCTGCATACAGAGGAATACCCTACGCCAGCCAACCGTCCGCACTATTCCGTGCTCGACAAGACGAAGATCAAACAGACTTACGGCCTCGACATCCCTTATTGGGAAGAGAGCCTCGAAGAGTGTATAAGGAAATTAAGTTTATAGTTTAAAGTTTATAGTTTATAGATGATATGTTCTATAGGCTGAAGGGCTTGCAAGGTAATCAGCTATAAACAATAAACAAAATTGTAATAAGATGATTCAAGAAATAGAAAGAAGAAGAACATTTGCGATTATATCGCACCCGGATGCGGGTAAGACGACACTGACGGAGAAGTTCCTGCTGTTTGGTGGACAGATACAGGTGGCAGGAGCCGTCAAGAACAACAAGATCAAGAAGACCGCCACTTCCGACTGGATGGATATCGAGAAACAGCGTGGTATCTCGGTATCGACCTCTGTGATGGAGTTCGACTATACCCCAGACGGAAAGGACACAGAATATAAGGTGAACATCCTCGATACGCCAGGTCACCAGGACTTTGCCGAAGATACTTTCCGCACGCTGACGGCTGTGGACTCGGCGATTATCGTGGTGGACGGTGCGAAGGGTGTGGAGACACAGACCCGTAAACTGATGACCGTCTGTCGTATGAGGAAGACGCCTGTCATCATCTTCATCAACAAGATGGACCGTGAGGGCCGAGACCCCTTCGACCTGCTTGACGAACTGGAACAGGAACTGGAGATCAAGGTGCGCCCGCTCAGTTGGCCCATCAATCAGGGTGCAAAGTTCAAGGGCGTCTATAATATCTACGAGCAGAAGCTCGACCTCTTTACGCCTGACAAGCAGCGCGTGACGGAGAAAGTGGAGGTGGATGTCAACAGTGCTGTTCTCGACGAAAGGGTAGGAGAGCAGGATGCCGCCAAGCTCCGCGAAGACCTTGAACTCGTGGATGGTGTCTATCCTGAGTTTGATGTCGAGACCTACCGCTCTGCCGAGGTGGCTCCCGTGTTCTTCGGCTCTGCACTGAACAACTTTGGTGTGCAGGAACTGTTGAACTGTTTCGTGGAGATTGCCCCAAGTCCTCGTCCTACGAAGGCTGAGGAGCGTGAGGTGGAACCGGAAGAGAAGAAGTTCACGGGCTTCATCTTCAAGATCACCGCCAACATCGACCCCAACCATCGCTCTTGTATCGCCTTCTGTAAGGTGTGCAGTGGCCGTTTCCAGCGTAACCAGCCCTATCTGCATGTGCGTCAGGGCAAGACCATGCGTTTTACCTCGCCCACACAGTTCATGGCGCAGCGAAAGAGTACGATCGATGAGGCATGGCCAGGAGATATTGTAGGTCTGCCGGATACGGGTGGTATTTTTAAGATCGGCGATACGCTGACAGAGGGTGAGCAGCTGCATTTCCGTGGACTGCCCTCATTCTCGCCGGAGTTGTTCAAGTATATCGAGAACGATGACCCCATGAGGTCTAAGCAGTTGCAGAAGGGTATTGACCAGTTGATGGACGAGGGTGTGGCACAGTTGTTCGTCAATCAGTTCAATAATCGTAAGATCATTGGTACTGTGGGTCAGCTGCAGTTCGAGGTTATCCAGTATCGCCTGGAGAACGAGTACAACGCCAAGTGCCGCTGGGAGCCCGTGCATCTCTATAAGGCCTGTTGGATAGAGAGCGATGATGATGCCGAGCTGGAGAACTTCAAGAAGCGTAAGTACCAGTATATGGCCAAGGACAAAGAGGGGCGCGATGTGTTCCTCGCCGACTCTGGCTATGTGCTCTCGATGGCGCAGGAGGACTTCAAGCATATCAAGTTCCACTTTACTTCGGAGTTTTGATGACAAGAGAAGAAGATATTAAAAAGGCGGTTGAAGTGATGCGGAGGGGTGGGGTGATCCTCTATCCGACTGATACCGTCTGGGGCATTGGGTGCGATGCCACCAATGCAGAGGCTGTTGCCAAAGTGTATAAGATCAAGCAGCGCGACGATTCGAAGGCGCTCATTTGTCTGGTGGACTCTGATGCCCGTCTGCAGCGTTATATACGTAATGTGCCTGATGTTGCCTGGCAGCTCATCGATGCAATGGATAATGGACAATTGACAATGGATAAAGGTCAATCTCCTAAGCCGACGACGCTGATTCTCGATGGGGCCATCAATCTGGCGGAGAACCTCATTGCCGAGGATGGCAGCATTGGCATCCGCATTACCAATGAACCCTTCTCGAAGGAGCTCTGTTACCGATTCCAGAAGGCGATTGTTTCGACATCGGCGAACATCAGTGGCGAGCCTGCCGCACAGAACTATTGTGACATTGATCCTCGCATCCTCGAGGCAGTGGATTATGTCTGCTGGTCTCGTCGGCAGGAGCATAAGCCACACACGCCCTCCAGCATCATCAAACTGAAAGAAAATGGTGAAGTGGAAATCATTAGGAAGTGAAAAGTGAATAGTGAAAAGTGAGAAGTGAATAGTGAAGTGTGGAGGCGGCGATTGTAGATAGAAGACCTATATGGCTCCAGCGACTGCACGAGTGGCGGGTGGAGCACGTCAGCGAGAGGATGTTTATGATCATCCTCGCATTGCTTGTGGGCTTCTTCGCAGCTGTGGCAGCTTACTCCCTGCACTGGATCATCAACCAGATCGTACTCCTGCTCACTAGTTCCTTCGAGAAAACCACTGCCAACTGGCTCTATCTTGTCTATCCTGTGGTGGGTATCTATCTGACCTATCTTTTTGTCAGGTATATCGTCAAGGACAACATTTCTCATGGTATCACCCGCATCCTCTATGCCATCTCGTCGAACAGGTCGCGACTGAAGTCTCATAATTGTTGGTCAAGTGTCATCGCCTCGGCCATCACCATCGGCTTTGGTGGCTCCGTGGGTGCTGAGGCCCCTATCGTGCTGACGGGTTCTGCCATCGGCTCAAACCTCGGTCAGCTATTCCATCTCGACCGTAAGATGCTGATGACGTTGGTGGGCTGTGGTGCTGCTGGTGCTATCGCCGGCATCTTCAAGGCTCCGATTGCCGGACTGGTCTTTACGCTGGAGGTACTGATGATCGATATGACGATGTCGGCCCTCCTGCCGATTCTCGTCTCTTGTGTGACGGCCACCTGCTTCACTTATATCTTTAGGGGCGATGCTGCCCTGTTCACGTTCCACCTCGACAGCGAGTGGTCGGTAGAGCGTATTCCGGCCTGTATCCTCCTGGGTGTCTCCTGTGGACTGGTATCCCTCTACTTCATCCGGATGATGGGCTTCTGTGAAGGCGTCTTCGCTCGATACAAGGATCATCCGCATATCAAACTGGCCATTGGTGGGGTGCTGCTGAGCCTTCTCATCTTCCTGTTCCCCGCTCTCTATGGTGAGGGCTATAGCAGTATCAATATGTTGCTAAACGGACGTACGGAGGCCGACTGGAACCAGGTCCTTAACAACTCGCTTTTCTCTGGACAGGGAGAACTGCTTCTGGCGTATATCGCGCTGGTTATCCTGACGAAGGTGATAGCCACTTCTGCTACCAATGGTGGTGGAGGCTGTGGCGGTACCTTCGCACCCAGCCTGTTTGTGGGGTGTTTTACGGGTTTCCTGTTCTCTCGCCTGTGGAATATCCATCAGATCGGGGTCTATATCCCCGAGAAGAATTTTGCCCTGATGGGTATGTCGGGTGTGATGTCGGGTGTGATGCATGCGCCTCTGACGGGTATGTTCCTCATCGCCGAATTGACGGGTGGCTATAGCCTGCTGATGCCGCTGATGATAGTGTCGGTCTGTTCCTACCTGACCATCATCATCTTCGAGCCACACAGCATCTATGGGGCCCGGTTGGCCAAGGAGGGCAAGCTGCTGACGCATCATACCGATCATGCCGTCCTGACACTGATGAACCTCGATTCGGTCATCGAACATGACTATCTCAGTGTCACGCCAGATATGGAGTTAGGGCAGATGGTCCAGAAGATCAGCCGAAGCAATTCCTCCGTGTTGCCTGTACTCGATGCTGCCGGTGTGCTGCTTGGCGAGGTGGAGATCATGAAGATCCGAAATGTCATGTTCCGCACCGAACTCTATCACCATTTCAAGGCCACTCAGCTGATGATAGAGCCGAAAGCCACGCTGACGGAGTCCACGCCGATGGCAGAGGTGATGCGCACCTTTGACTGTACTCGTGCCGACTGGCTACCTGTCCTCGATGAGGAACAGCATCTCCAGGGCTACATCTCCCGCCAGCGGCTTTATACCCTCTACCGTAAGATGGTTCACGATATGTCGGAGGACTAAGAGAATTGACAATTGATAATTGATAATTGAAAATTGACAATGATGACGAAAGAAGATTTACGTATTGTGTTTATGGGGACGCCGGAGTTCGCAGTGGAAACGCTGAAGGCTTTGGTGGAAAATCAATATAATGTGGTGGCTGTGGTGACACAGCCGGATAAGCCTGTAGGCAGGCATGGTAGTGTCTTACAGCCCTCGGCTGTTAAGCAGTTCGCCTTGGCGCATCAGCTCCCAGTGCTTCAGCCAGAGAAAATGAAAGATCCCGCTTTCGTGGATCAGTTGCGCAACTACAAGGCTAATCTTCAAGTGGTTGTGGCCTTCCGCATGTTGCCGGAAGTGGTGTGGGATATGCCGGAATACGGTACTTTCAATGTACATGCAGCCTTGCTGCCGCAATATCGTGGAGCTGCCCCTATCAATTGGGCCATTATCAACGGTGAGACACAGACAGGTGTTACCACCTTTTTCCTCGACCACGAGATCGACACAGGGCGCATCATCCTCCAGAGGCCCTTCGATATTCCCGATACCGCCGATGTGGAATATGTCTATGACGGTCTGATGCACCTCGGTGCAGAAATCTGTATAGAAACCTTGGAGCGCATTGTTGCTGCCGATGGCCACCCTGAGAGCATCCCGCAGGATCAGTTGATGACGGCTGGACAAGAATTGCGGCAAGCGCCAAAGATATTCAAAGAGACTTGTGAAATAGACTGGAGTCGTTTGTCTGCCAAACAAGTGTATGATTTTGTCCGAGGGCTATGTCCTGT
>Ga0310696_10008264_pt1 | contig 12155 bp, 9 predicted proteins | sample AusTroGonzalo_MG_4_FD_203885 | JGI IMG/M metagenome (GOLD analysis project Ga0310696, IMG submission 203885) | Bovine rumen microbial communities from tropical cattle in Woodstock, Queensland, Australia - Gonzalo_02 (v2) (version 2) | ecosystem: Host-associated > Mammals > Digestive system >... | reverse complement strand
GCCGGAGAATTCCTCCATGGCGTGGTTGGTCGCGTTGCGCACCTCGCCGATGTAGTAGTAGGCGAACAGGAGGTTCTGCACCGCTTCCTTGTCCTTGCACAGGGTGTGGGCCACGAGGCACTCGGGATCCTTGGTGTCCAGCTCCTCGATTCTGACCTTGGCGTAGTTCATCTGGTATGCCTTGGGGTCGTCGGCGTGCTGGGTGTGGTTCCTGTTGTAGTACTTGATGTAGTAGTGGTCCAGCTCCTCGACCTTGTACTTCTCATAGGGCTTGAGGTCGTAGTAGATCTGGCCGAAGACCTTGATGGCCTTCTCCGATGTCTCTTCGGAGTTGCTGTAGTAGAAGACTCCGCTTGAGATGAACTCCTCGGCGGCGCGGGACTCGATCAGAGTCAGCGTCTGCTGCCAGAAGCCCTTTCTGTAGGCCCATTTGACCAGGTCTATGAAATCGGTCTTGTTGCTTGAGAGGAGGGGACCGTAGTCATCCCTGATGCCCTTGGCAATCATGGAGAAGTAGTGCTCGACGAAGGAGTCACCCTCGAATTCCTTGACCTCGGAGAAGAGGCTGCGGAGGCTGGAGATTCCGCGCTCGATGTCGGATATGTCGCACAGCGAGATTCCGGTGTCTATGTTCCTCATGGCGTAGAGCATGCGGTCGATGTTCTCGTTCTTCAGGCCGCTCTTGTTCCAGAAGTCCAGAAGGATGTCGGTCTTTCCGTATCTGAGGAAGACCCTGGTTCCGGCCAGGAGGTCGGTGATGCCGTACTTCTGGGTGTCGTCCGAAATCTGGCTGAAGGATCCGAGCGGGTTACGGGTCGTGGTGATGACCTTGGCGATGCTGATGTTCGAATCCGGCATGGCCTTGATGACGTTGATGAGGTTCATCAGGACGAAGGTGTCGGAGGCATCGTCACTCTGGATGCACATGTATATCTCAAAGGAGGCATCCTTGTCGGCTTCGCTGATGCTGTCCTTGATCTTGTTGAAGTTCTCGATGAAGGTCGAAGTGTCGTTGTCGCCAACAGGAATGAAGCGGATCTTCACTCCGGTGTTCTCCTCCAGGAGCTCCATTTTGGCCGAATCCTTCATCTGGGAGTACAGCTGCCAGAGGGTCCAGGCGAGGTACTTCTCCGGGCTGTCCTTGACAAACGGAAGTGCCTTCTTCATGGCCTGGGCCATGTCCAGTCTCAGTTCCGTGTCGCGCATCAGGTGGTCGAAGAACCTGTTGAAACGCTTGGAACCGTCGGAGTTGGCCTTTGTCCTGAAGTACTTGTCCACGAAATCCATGATCTTCTTGGCTTCCTCCTCGGGTACCATCTCACGGATGTCCTGTTCCTCGACGTTGATCTCGTCAAGGTACTCGGCAAGGCGGTAGCGGAAGAGGCTGTATGTGGACATTTCCTTGATGTCCGATGCATAGAAGGCGGTTCCGTCCTTCAGAAGAAGGGGCTTCAGACCGTCGTCGCTGTCGTATGTGGACTTGGATCCGAATGTGATGATCTCGTCGATGTGGTTGTTTGCAAGCACGTATTTGCAGCTTGCCTCTGCGGCGATCAGGGCGTCGCAGTAGGTCACCTTTTCTCCGTCCTCATTGTAGTAGTAGAAGAGTCTCCCACCCGATACTCCTCCGTAGAGGGATGTGACAAGTACTCTGTATGTCATTTGGATTCCTCCTTATTTGTTGCTGTATCATTTGTTTCTGCCTGAACCGGCTTGTCAGGCCACTTGTTCAGAACCGCTCTTACGAACCAGGTGTGCATTATTATCACCGTGACGAGGCCCAGGCTGTCCGTTATTACCAGACCGAACCACACTCCGATCTCTCCGAAGTTTGCCGACATCAGCAGGCAGATCGGAATGAGGAATGCGACCTGCCTGACAAGAGAGTAGATCATTGTGAGATAGGACCTCTTGGCCGGCGGGAAGCTCTGGGAAAGGACTATGGAAGGTCCGCTAATGATGATCACAATGCTCAGGATCCTGTATGCCCTCATTCCGATTGCGCGCATCTCGTCCGTCGCATCGATCATCTTCAGGATCGTGCCGGGGAACAGCAGGAAGAACAGTCCGACAAGGGCCGTTATGATTGCTCCTGCTACAACTGCGCGTCTTAATGTGCCAGTGAAGCGCCCCTTGTCCTTGGCTCCGTAGCTGTAGCCGAGAATCGGATTCATTCCGCGTGTGACTCCGAAGACCGGAAGCTGTCCGAAGGAGCTGAACTTGGTGTAGCCGCCGTAGACGCTGATCATCGCCGTTCCGTAGCGGGCGATGATCTTGCTGACGATTCCCGAGACTATCGAGGTCGTGGCCTGGGTCAGTGCGGAGGGGACTCCTACGACCAGGATGTCCTTGATCACTGCCTTTTCCGGCTTGAAGGCACTGCGTGTGACCGGCAGGTTGTGCCTGTTCCTGATGAAAACACCGTACAGTCCTATGCACATGGCCACGACCTGTGCCGTGCTGGATGCCAGGGCGGCTCCGAGGATGCCCATCTTGAAGACAAGGATGAACAGGGGATCCAGACCGATGACGCAGACGGCTCCGGCTATCTGGCTCATCATGGGTATTACCATGTTTCCCGAGCCCTGAAGGATCGAGAACGAAATCTGGGTGAAGATGGATCCGAAGGACAGGATGCAGACCGTCCTTATGTAGATCATGCCGGCGCTGATGACCTCGGGATCCGTCGTGTACAGTCCCAGATACCATCCTGTTCCGAAAAGGCCGAAGAGGACCATCAGGGCCAGGGAGAACAGACCCAGGATAAGGCCGTTTCCCGCGGCCTTGGATGAAAGCTCTTCATGTCCCGATCCCAGGTTCCTGGATATGGATGAGTTGATTCCAACACCGATTCCGGTTGAAAGGGCTCCTGTGATCATCTGAATGGGGAAGGCCAGCGTGACTGCCGCCAGTGCCCCATGGCTGATTCTTGAGACGAAGATGGAATCGACCGTGTTGTACAGGGCCTGCATGACCATGGCCACGATGGAAGGTGCGGCCATTATAGCAAGGAGTCTGCCTATGGGTTCTGTTCCGAGTTTCTCCCGTGCAAGAGCTTTCATGGTGTAAAGGATATAATAATTTCACGTTTGTATAAAGCTTCGCGAACAATGTTTGTTGTCAAGAAGTGCGAAAATCCATATAATGCCCCTAGTTTTTCTATCAACGGAGATTTTGAAAATGTCTTACGAAAATGCAAAAATCGGTATCGGCCGCATGTTCAGGGCCGAGATGATCGAACTGCTCTGTTCCATCATCGCAGTCGTTGTGGCGGTTGTAGAGCTGGTTCTTGGCACTGCAGCCAGCAGTTCGTCGCTCAACACAGTTGACAAGGTCTCAGCCATCATGCTGATCGTCGTCATTTTGCTGACCATCTTCGCCGTGATTCTGAGCCTCACCGGAGTTCTTCGTGCCTCAAAGGACGAGGATTGCTTCAAGCGCGCCATCTACGCAATCCTGCTCGGTATGGTCTGCTCTGTTCTGGCATCCGTGTTCGAGTCAAGGAACGAATTCCTCACAAGCGTCCTCAACAGCGCCCAGAGAGCATGTCTCATCCTCGAGACCTATTATGTCCTCACCGGATGTGCGAACCTCTGTGACAAGGTCAAGGACGAGAAGAGCGCCAAGACCGCAAGGACAGCCCTGTCGATGATCTGCATCTCGGTCATAGCATCCGTTGCCGTGAGCGTCATCGCATCCCTCCTCAAGACAAAGGTCGGTGTGGTCTTCAGTGCAGTTCTGGCACTCGTTGCAATCATCATCGAGATCATTGCACAGATTCTGTATCTTGTTGCTCTGCGCAAGACTACCAAGGCCCTCTGATTGATATCTGGGCTGAGATGAGAAGACCGGGTTCATTGAATTGACCCCAATTCATTGGAGCAGTTCTTGAAAAACTAGGTTGCCAATTTCCTGAAATCAACAGGAGAAAGGTAACCTAGTTTTTTTTGAATCCGCTGGTTGTTGTACCAGTGAATGTAATCATCAATCAGTTTGATCATCCCGTCAACAGACAATATCTCTTTCGTCTGTCTAATCGTCTCGGACTTCATCAGTCCGAAGAAGTTCTCCATGCATGCGTTGTCCCAGCAGTTGCCCTTTCGGGACAGGCTCTGTCTGAAGCCAAGATTCTTCAGGTGTCTGATGTAGCTCGGATGTGTGTAGGTCCAGCCCATGTCGGAATGAATCAGTGTTCCTCTGTAAGATTTGAGTTTGCCGATAACATCTTTTACCAGTTCCAGGTTGATGTGCGGGCTGATCCTGTAGGAGACAATCTCTCGGTTCCAGAGATCCATCACCGCTGCCATGTAGAGCCAGCCCTCATCGGTCGGCAGATAGGTGATGTCAGTTACCAGCTTCTGCATGGGTCCTTCTGTACTGAAGTTCCTTGCAAGAACATTTCCGGGAAGTTCTGCAGGGTTTTCCTTGAGTGTAAGGTAGTAGTTTTTCGGGTAGCGTCTTCTGCGGATCTTGGCATGCAAATCGAACTTGCCCATGATACGTTCCACTCGTTTGTGGTTGAGCCTTTCGGCAAACCCTTCACTTACAAGGCATTTGGCCATTCTCTTGGAGCCGTAGGCCCAATGATTCTGCTCCTGAACGCATCTGATGGCTTCAGAAAGCTTTTTGTCTTTCTGGTTCTCCTCGTTCTCATGACTCTTCCAGAAGTGGTAAGTGCTGGAGCTCAGTCCGAGCTCTTCAAGACATCTTCTGAGAGGGATTCCAAGTCTTCTGCATTCGCCAATCGCTCGTAAAGTCTTTTTTTTTGAGGATCCGTCTCGCTTTCCGCGCAAATGCGGAAGTACGTTCTGTAGATAGTAATCCCTTCTTGCAGTGATTCCTTCTCTTTTTCCAGCTGCCTGATCCTTGCCGACTCTTTCGTTGCCATCGGAATCTCCTTTCCGGGATCTGCCCCGTTTTCTGGAGCAGACTCCGTACTCATTATAGTTCCTTTTCCACATCCGCAGTGTGTTTTCCGGAAATCCATACTTTGAGACGGCTTCACCCCAGGATATGCTTGATTCAGACAGTTCCCCAATGATCCTTTTCTTCTCACTCTCTGCGATAGCTTTATTTTGATGGCGAAAGTCGGATTCCAGCCATGAGTAGTCTCCTGCGTCGAAATCATGGAGAACCCTTTTCACATAACTGCAAGAGATTCCGGTTTCTCTGGAGATGAGCAAAGCCCTGAGGCCTTGTTTGTAAAGATTGTAGAATTCCTTTTTCTGTTCTTCTGTGATTTTTGGCAAAGAAAACCCCCGTGTTGGATTTGCTCCAACGGACGGGGGTCAATTCACATCGCCCGGTCTTTTTTTTTGCCTTACAAGGTTTCCATCATCTGGTTCATCAGAGCCGGATTGGTGACCGCCATGTTGGGAATCATGATGACCACTCTGTAAAGGCCTTCGATGATGACCAGGGCGCATCCGACGATTCCGAGGAGGGGAAGGCCGTTGTCCACGAGGGCCGTCTTGTGCTTCTTGTTGTATGAGTACAGCAGAAGCACCGGTGCCAGCAGGACGAAGTTGACAGAACCGCCCAGACCGCAACGCGAGACAATGGTGGCAGCCTTGAACATGGCCTCCTCTGTGATTCCGTTGCTTGATGCAAGAACAAAGGAGAGGAAAATAGAGAGAATCAGATCCACGATGGCCGTCACCGTAAAGACGATGGCCATGCGGATCGAGAAGCTCAGCGAGTTGCTGTTCGTCTTCAGGAACTCGTGGTATTCCTCCATGGTGTGGCCGTGCCTGATGTATTTGCGTTTTCTTCCCATCATGATGAGTCCCAGAATCACGAACGCAAGGAAACTGAGAGGCGGTTTTGTGGTCAGGAAAGGATAGATGTAGGGAATGAGCAGCACTTTCTCGATCGAGGCCTCGATCTTCAGCACAGTGGATGTCACTTCATAGGCCACAGGAAGCAGTGCGAACAGTCTGAAGATGATTATCTTCTTACCTGTGAAGACCTTGGTAGGTGTGTAGTCCAGAAAGAAGATGAAGACGGAGCAGAGGAACAGGTCAAGGAAGATGTTGAATGAAAGATAACCGGATGTGAGGATCGTCGGGGCGAACTGCTCGAACTTCATCTCCATGTCACCGCCGATGTAAGCCGTGTAGATGCCGCCGAAGATATGCTCGTAGAAGTAGATGAAGAGCAGGGCTGTTCCGAGCATCAGTGTTGCGTATCTGATCAGCATGGGTTTGTACTTGTTCTGTGATGTCAGGATCTCGGAGAAGTTTGCTATCAGAAAGAGCGGGACGCTGAGGTTGGAAATGCCCTTGAGGATTGACATGGTCGCAGAATAGTTCAGCTTCGGATTGACCATCTGCGCGAGGTTGAGGATGAAGGCCAGCTGAGCGACCATGAGGCACAGCCATCCGGCTATCCTCAGGTACCTGTAGGAGAGAGGCCCTCTGTATCTTATGTCGCAGTCGGCGGTCCTTTCATAGAACGGTATTCGTTTCTTCATTGCTCTTTCGCCTCCTTGGCTTTATTTCTTGACGGTTTCGGTATCCGTGATTCCATGTCTTTTCTCAAGCCACGGAAGAAGATATCTCTTGTAGAGGAAGTCCAGGATCGCTATGGCCGGGATGGATAGCAGGATGCCGACTATGCCGAACATGTTGCCTCCGACGATGACGCCGATGATGATGAAGAGGCCCGACACACCCAGGGAGTCTCCGAAGAGCTTGGGCTTGATCACATAGGCATCGAGGGTCTGCAGTGCAAGCGTGAAGATCAGGAAGATCAGCGCGTGCAGCGGGTTGACCAGAAGCAGGATGAAGGCACCTATGGCACCTCCGATCAGAGGTCCGAACGTAGGAATCAGGTTGGTCAGGGCCACGACGAACGAGATAAGTCCGCCGTACTGCATTCCGAGGATCATCATGAAGATGAAGTTCGTAATACCGATGATGGCACTGTCGATCAGATTGAACACGATGTAGCGCTTGAAGACATCGTTGCTCTTGGAGAGGAACACCGTGATCTCCGCATACTTCTCCTCTCCGGCGACCGCCCTGATGAATCTTGCCGCTCCCTTTCTGAGATTATCTTTCTCAATCAGGAAATAGATGGCCAGCATGAAGGCCACGACCCAGCGGAAGATGCCCTTTCCGGCACTCATAGACGTGGAGAGGACCTTTGACGCGTTGCTCATCAGAGTCTGCGTGGCTTTCTCCACCGCCTTACCGGCCTTGTACAGATCCAGGTTCAGGAGGTTCCTGGAGATTCCCCACTTGTCCATCAGACCCTCAAGGGCATCGATGTAGTCGTCCAGGTTGTTGATGAACATGGTGACGCTGTCGATCAGCTGCGGGATGAGGATGACAAGGGCAAAGGCCAGTAGCAGCAGGACCAGAATGAAGGCCACGATGCATGACACGGAGTTTCGGGTCTTGTCCTTTTTGATGAACTTGAACACGCTTCTGGCCAGAAGACCTGCGAGCGGGTTGACTATGTAGGCGATGATACAGCCCAGGATCACGGCCCTGAAATATCCGAAGAACGTTCCTATTCCATTGCGGACATCGGCGAACCTGATCAGCAGGACATACAGCAGGACGGCGATGCATCCTGCCACTGCGTAGGGGTACCATGTTCGCTCTCTGAACGGTTTTCTGTCTTTCATAGCGGCCTCCTGTTATTGTTGTCTGATTGCGTTGATTATGCTTGCCGCAAGATCAGCGAAAGACTTGATGTCGTTGCTGAAATTCCTCTCATGAAGCTTCAGTCTGACCCGTTTTTCCATATCACCCTCTCATGAGGCGGTCGCCCCGCCTCGCTGCTTGAGGAAGATTATAACACGTAAGTCTATGTTTTACACGATAAATAATTATTCCGACTTCGGAAAAGTAATCCGTTTAATTATTGTGATTGCTGTTCAGATACTCTTTGAACTCAGGTGTCCTGGACCAGTACCTGATCCCCCAGTTCTCGAAGTTCCACTGATCCATGTAGGTGTTGCACTCATAGTCCACGTACCAGATAAGGCCGTTACAGACCACGAAGTTGGTGGGGAAGTAGTCTATGTTCAGGCCCTTCGACCTGGCCTTGTCGGCCATCTCCCTGACCTGGACGATATATGAGTCCACGGGTTTTACGTCCCGCACAAGGTCGAAGACTGTCTCTCCCTCGATGTACTGCTTGATGATGATTTCCTTCTCTTTGTCCACGGCGATCATGGCGGGAATCCTGATTCCGGCGTCCCTTAGCCTTGAGTAGTCGTTGCATTCAGCCTCGATCTTGTTTCCGAAGCTGTAGTAGGAGCAGGGCTCGTGGTGGATCTGTTTCAGGACGACAAGACCGTCATCACCCTTTGCCAGGTATGAATAGCCGCCCTTTCCGTGGCCGAGGAGATTCAGTTTCTCGTATTCCTTTCCGCAGACTGTCACGCTGATAATGTGGGATGAAGAAATGAAGTTGTCAAGCGATGGATATTGTGGCTCTGAAAATGCTAGTATTATCAGGTAGGGGAATGACAATGGGTTACAGGGAAAACAGGTTCGCAAGTCTTCTGATAGTCGCAGTCGTATACATTTTGGCCATACTGCTGGGCTTCTATGCCTTCTACAGGGTCCAGGGTCAGATCTGGCTCAAGATACTTGTTGCCGATGTGACGGCGACCACGTTCGTGTTTCTGTTCAGCTGCATCCTGAAGAACGCATCGGTCTACGATCCCTACTGGAGCGTTCAGCCGGTGGCGATTCTGGCCCCCATGGCCATCAATTCCCCGAGCCCTTCCAAGTGGCTGTTGCTTCTTATGATAACTCTTTGGAGCATAAGGCTTACCTCCAACTGGGCCTACACGTTCCACGGCCTGGGACACCAGGACTGGAGGTATTCGCAGCTTCACCAGAGCTCCGGCAGGCTGTATCCTCTGGTCAACTTCCTGGGAATCCACATGTTCCCGACCATCGTGGTCTATCTCTGCATCCTTCCTGCAATCTACGTGATGATCGAAAGCCCTGCGTTCAGGCCGCTGTGCCTTCTGGGCTTTGTCATCTCAGTCGGAGCTGCGACGCTCCAGCTCGTGGCCGACACGCAGATGCACCGCTACCGCAAGAACAGGACCACACCCTTCATGGAGGAGGGCCTCTGGAAGTATTCAAGGCATCCCAATTATCTGGGTGAGATCCTCATGTGGTGGGGAGTGGCAGTCTACGGCATCGTTCTGATCGGATTCCGGTGGTACATGGTGCTCGGGGCCGCGGTGAACAACCTCATGTTCCTGTTCGTGAGCATTCCCATGGCGGACAGGCGCCAGGCTCAGAAGAGCGGGTACGAGGAGTATTGCAAGGACAAGAACCGTCTGCTGCCTCTGAGGTTCAGATAATCGCAGTCAGACTACATCCTCCCCATGGTTTTGTTTGGTTGAATTGGGTATGGAACCGACTGCGTTGAAGTGATATCATTCCATCGTTCGGAGGAGATACTGAGGATGGTATCGTTCATCATTTGCATCGTAGCCCTTGTTCTGGGAATGATTTTCTACAGCAGATACGTCGAGAAGGTTTTCGGCCCTGACGACAGGAAGACTCCTGCGGTCGAGATCAACGACGGAACCGACTATGTCCCTATGAAGGGCTGGAGGATCTTCCTCATCCAGCTTCTGAACATCGCGGGCCTGGGTCCCATCTTCGGAGCCCTGAACGGAGCTCTCTTCGGACCCGTGGTCTACCTGTGGATCGTCTTCGGAACCATATTCGCAGGCGGCGTCCACGACTACATGGCCGGAATGATGAGCATGAGAAACCGCGGTCAGAGCATATCCGAACTGACGGGAAAGTATCTCGGAAGCACCATGCTGCTGATAATGAGGGTCTTCTCCGTCTTCCTCCTGGTCATGATCGGAGTCGTGTTCTCAAAGGGTCCTGCAGGTCTGATTGCGATGCTCACCCCGGCACAGCATGACGAGACCATCTGGCTCTACGTAATCATTGCCTATTACTTCGTCGCCACATTCCTTCCCATAGACAAGATCATCGGAAAGGCCTATCCCGTGTTCGGAATCGCCCTTCTGGTCATGGCAGTGGGAGTAGGGTGCGTCATCCTCTTCAGCCCGGCATACAAGATGCCCGAGTTCTGGGAGGGAATGGAGAACACCCATCCCAACGGAATCCCCGTCTGGCCGTTTCTGTTCATCACCGTTGCCTGCGGTGCAATCTCCGGCTTCCATTCGACGCAGTCGCCGCTCATGGCAAGATGCTGCACATCGGAGAAGCAGGGCAGGCTGATCTTCTACGGCGCAATGGCTGCCGAGGGTGTCATTGCCCTGATCTGGGCCTCTGCGGGTATGTCCTTCTACGAGGACGCACAGGCTCTCCTGCATGCAGGCGGCGGAGTCAACGCAGTCGTCTACGAGATCTGTCAGACCACTCTCGGAAAGGTCGGAAGCATCCTTGCCATCCTGGGAGTCATTGCATGTCCCATCACAAGCGGAGACACAGCCTATCGCTCGGCAAGACTCACCCTGGCCGACTGGACGGGCCTTGAGCAGAAAAGCCTGAAGAACCGCCTGCTTCTGACGGTCCCGCTTCTCAGCGCAGGTCTTCTGATCTGTCAGATAGATTATTCCATGATATGGAGATATTTCTCCTGGTCCAACCAGACTCTTGCCATGATCGCTCTGTGGGCGGCAGCATCCTATCTGTCACAGCAGCACAGGAACGTCCTCATCTGTCTGATTCCGGCTTCCTTCATGTCCGCCATGACTTCGACGTACTTCATCGTCGCTCCGGAGTGTCTGGGCTTTGTTTGGTCGAAAATCGGGGTGGGGTCAAACTTCTACTATCCCTTTGCCACCATGGTGGGACTTGTGTTCGCGGGAATCTGTCTTGCCGTATTCCTCCGCTCAACGAGAAAGAACAATGTGACACCTCCCATCGATGCGGTGGAACCGGAGGTTCAGGAGACTGAGAAAGTCTGATCAGAACATTATGCCGTCGTATTCGTAGACGGGGAAGGTGCTGAAATCGAAGTTGATGAGTTCCTCGATGTAGATGTTCGTCGTGCTTCCGCAGTTGAGCATGAGGTTGGAGCCGTTTTCCCTGTCCACATGGACCAGGACCACGGGCTTTCCGATTGCAGTGGCATAGCCGCACTCCCATGCTGTTCCGGTGTCGCCCTCGCTTCCGTAGTAGATCGCCACGACGGCATCGGCCTTTACGATCTCGGTCCTGTCCATCTCAAAGATCTTGTAGGCCCAGTCCAGGGAACCCGCCTCGGCGTCAACCGTCTGCCTCATGGGGCTGAAGAAGGTGATTCCAAGCTGGTTGAGAACGTTTTCCACGTATACGACGTTGTCGTACTCCTCATCGTTGAAGAACGGAGATGCGATGTATACGCTGCTTATGTTCTTGGGGGTTTCAGTCTTTTCCCGGGCCGTCTCCTCGCTTTTGGCTGAAGTGGCACATGAGACGAGGATCATCGACAGAATCGACACCAGACACACAAGGATAAGAGCGCATTTCTTCATTTCGTCCTCCGCGGGAACAATTCCCTGGAAAAATGATAACACTGTTTTGCGTCCCATCGGGATTTATTTAACAACAGGGCATTAATATGGATGACCTTTTGCCTCCGTTGGAGTATCATATGCTCGGATGAGCGGAAAAACGGAAGAGAAGAAAAGTATAAAAACCTCATGGACGGACAGTCTTGCAACCAGAATCAGCAAGAGCATCGTGTTCAAGTGCGCCCTGGGAGTCATTTTCTTCGTCGTGCTGTTCTCCGTCATGATTCTCTTCGTCGGTGACAGCATCTTCTCAAAGGCCATTCTGGAACAGTACTCCAACGATGCTTTCTGGACGGCCAATATGGCCAAGCTCTGCATTCAGCCGAGCATGATGCCGTACTACATGGAGAACAACGGGGACAACGTCAACCACAAGAATGTCGAGGACCTGTTGAACCAGGTGTGCAACATCACAGGCGTTGCGTTCATCTACGTCATCCAGCCGGACAGGACGGACTACGGTCACATCACGTTCCTGTTCTCCATAATGAGGGAAGGCAGCCCGTACCAGCACTACGAGACGGGCTACGTCAGGGCGACGACCAACGATGAATACAGGGACAAGTACCGTCAGCTGTATGAAAGAACCGCCGACAAGGCCGTTGTCGTCAGAAACACCGGTATCATCGAGACCGAT
>Ga0310696_10008262_pt1 | contig 12158 bp, 4 predicted proteins | sample AusTroGonzalo_MG_4_FD_203885 | JGI IMG/M metagenome (GOLD analysis project Ga0310696, IMG submission 203885) | Bovine rumen microbial communities from tropical cattle in Woodstock, Queensland, Australia - Gonzalo_02 (v2) (version 2) | ecosystem: Host-associated > Mammals > Digestive system >... | reverse complement strand
CGATGAGGTATGTGCAGGAGGCTTTTACTCAGGCTACGGCTTCAACAATGTGCTGGTGCATAATGATACCATCCTCGCTGGACTGATAGACAACCCCATACATCCGGAATGCAAAGACTCGCTGCTCGTTTACCTCACCGCGCGTCCTGCCTACCACATTCCTATCAACGACAGCCGCTGCTGGCAAGGTCAGCCTGGCATTTATGACGGTTATGGATTCAGCTTTGAATACGACCATCCCGGCACTTACGACAGAACCTTGCAATTGCAAAGCGTCAACGGCTGTGACAGTGTCCTCAGCCTGCATCTCACCGTGGACGACCAAATCACCTACGAATTCAGCCACCACGAATGCGGGAGCAGCTACGTTTGGGACGGCCAATCCTATTCAACCTCAGGTGATTATGAACGTTATTACACTTCATTTGGTGGCTGCGACAGCATTGTCACCCTGCATCTCACCATGGGAATGCCGCAACACACCTCTTTCGACACCATCACCTGTAGCACCTTCCACTGGAACGGACAGGAATACTCTCAAACAGGCACCTATCAGCAGCAGTTCGTTACCTACGACGGTTGCGACAGCATTGTGGAATGTCACCTGATCCTCTCCGGCAATGTGGAAGGCACTACCACTGAGGTCTCGGAATGCGACTCTTACCATTGGTTAGGCACGAATTACACCGAGTCGGGCGTTTATGAAAAGACCTTGTCGACCTTGTTGGGCTGCGATAGCATCGTCCACCTCAAACTCGATTTGCAATACACTCCCGACCCTACCGAGATTTACCCCAAAGACCCCGAAAACACTGCCCCGCACTGGGTGGTGACGGCAACCGAGTTCCAAATCAACACGTATGAATTCACGTTTTGGGACAACAACAGCATCTGCCATTGGGATTCGGTTCGTTGGGAGTTCGAGAATCCAAACCTGCATTGGGTGCTTGAACCCGATTCCACGACCCACCCCGTCGGTAAGAAGCTGAAAATCTATGTTTTGGAACATGTGGACGACACGGTTTGGCTGAAAGCGAAGGTCTACAACAAATGCAGTCCCCAAGGCATCGAGCGTCGTTATTGGTTCATCTGCTCGTTCTTTGGCATTGATGAGGACGACCCTTCGACAGGCTCAGGGGCTGTTGGTTTTGAGGTCATTCCGAATCCCAACAAGGGTCAAATGTCACTCAACTTCAAGCATTTGAGCGGAAACATCGAGGTCAAGGTGTACGACATGAAAGGCTGTCTGATGGACCGTTTCATGACCTACAGTGGAAGCGAAACCCATTCCATTGACTACAGTCTGAAAGCGAAAGGTTCGGGCATATACTTCTTCGTGGCCTCAGGCAAAGAGGGAACGGTAACGCAAAAAGTTGTCTTTTATCCTTAAGTATTGTTTATTTCCATGAAGAAATTGTATCGCATATTCTTGTTTCTTTGCCTCATCGGTTTCCTCATACCCGAATTGCATGCCCAGGAAGTCACCACTCAGGGCAAAGAGTTCTGGCTCTCTTTCATCGGCAACGGATTCAAGTACCATCCCGATGTACCTGCCCAAGGCTGGATTCGTGTTCAGCTGTTAGTCAGTGCCAAAAGGGATTGCGAAGGCACCATCACCAACCCCAACACAGGCTGGACACGAGACTTCAACGTGGAAGCCAACAACATCTTCTCCATCGACCTTGAAGAGGAACAAGTGTATGTAGAAAGCAGTGAATATGAGCAGGTCGTCAATAAAGGGTTGATCATCACCACTACCGATACCGTTTCCGTCTATTGCGCCAACATTGCCACCTACTCGTTTGACGCTTCCTACGTGTTGCCCACCCCAGGTTTGGCTGACGACTATATCATACAAACCTACGAGCAATCGGCCGGCACATACGACCCCACCAGTGCTTTTGTCATTGTGGCCACAGAAGACAACACCACCATTGACATCACCCCATCCGTGACAACCCTCGGCGGGAGACCTGCCCATCAGGAGTTCAGCATTACACTGAACAGAGGTCAAGCCTATCAATTGCGTTCCAACACGAGTTTCGGAAACCGCGACTTGAGCGGCACCCGAGTCACAGCCCGCGACTGCAAGAAAATCGCCATCTTCAACGGCAACAACCTCACCTTGATACCCACCTCAGCCATGAGCGACTCCGATTGTGTCTTTGAGCAAGCCATGCCCTTGCACTCATGGGGCAAAAAGTTTGTCGTGACCAGTTCTCTCGACCGGAACGAAGACTATGTGAAGATTACTTCCGCCGCCAATGGCAACGAAATCCTGAAAAACGGCACACATCTATGCACATTAGATGCCAATGCTTCATATACTTTCAAATTGAGCAGTAGCGACAAGTCGTGTTACTTGGAAGCCACCCACAGTTGTGCCGTCTATCTGTACAACACCAGCTCGAACGGTTGGGGCAACGGAGCTCCTTCGATGGTGTGGATTGCGCCCATCGAGCAACGCATTGATGAAATCACCTTTTCCACCTTCAATTACGAGCACAACAACGTCAATATCAGCAAACATTATGTGAACATCATCGTTCAGAGCCAAGACATCGACCAAGTCTATCTCGACAATACGCTGTTGCCTTCCAACCAGTTTGAATCCGTGGCGGGCAGCAGTCAATACAGCTTCTTCAGAAAGCAAATCACGCACGGTGTCCATCAACTGAGCTGTCCCAACGGCTTCAATGCCCACGTCTATGGCTTCGGTGATGCCAGAGGCTATGCTTACATGGTGGGTTCAAAAGCCACCGATCTTTCTTCCTCCGTCGTTGTCAACGATATGGCTATCGATTCTTACGACACTGTCTCTAATTGTACCTCGGAACCCATCACCTTCTATGCCGACATCAATTTGAGCAACTACGAACTCCTCTGGGAGTTTGGCGACGGCACCACCAGTACCGACAACCCTGCCGTCCACAGCTACGATGAGAACCTCCTGTACGAGGTCAATCTTACCGTCACCGCCGGAGAGAATCCCTGCGAAGGTTCTTCATCTTCAGCGAATTCCGTGTTCTACATCGACGCAAGGACCGAACCCGACTTGGACTATACCGACCAAATCTGCGCGGGACAGCTATACAACGGATACGGCTTCAACGACATCCTGATTTCGGGCGACACGTTGCTGAGCCGTGAAGAGCCTGGAGCGTTCAATCCCAACTGCATAAGAAGAGTCAATGTGACCATCACCTGCTACCCTGTCAGCGACACCACCGTCACTGACCTCGTGTGTTTCAAAGGCCCCAGCACATACACTGGAAACGGCTTCAATACTTATTACGATGCCCCAGGAAATTACACGGACTCGCGCATCGAGGCCAATGAATTCGGCTGCGACCGAACCGTCTATTTGGAACTGTTTGTAGGCGACCTCACCGAAGGCGACACGCAAATCGAAACTGGGCATTGCGACCACTTTGAATGGAACGGAAACACCTACTATTCCCCAGGCTTCTATTCCGACACCATCCCCAATGACGATGGTTGCTACACCGTCGTCCACCTTGACCTCGAAATGGGCCTCACGCCCAATCCTTCTGAAATCTATCCCGCCGACACAGCCAACACTGCCCCTCACTGGGTAGTCACTGCCACAGAGTTCCAAATCTTCTCCTACGATTTCGCTTTGTCGAACAACGATGAGACCAGCCAATGGGATTCCATACGCTGGAAGTTCGAGAATCCCAACCTCCACTGGGCGCTTCTTCCCGATTCCACAACCCAGCCCATAGGCTTGAACTGTAGAATCTACGTCATGGAACACGTGAACGACACCGTTTGGTTAGATGCAATTGTCTATAATCAATGCGGTCCTCAAGGTGTTGTGCGCCGATATTGGTTCATCAGCTCCTTCTACGGCATAGAGGAAGACGGCCCCACGGCTCCTTCGACAGGCTCAGGAGCCGCCAACTTTGAGGTCATCCCCAACCCCAACAACGGACAAATGCGCCTGAACTTCGAGAGCCTCATCGGGAAAATTGACATCAAAGTCTTTGATAGTCAAGGCGCATTGGTTGACCAATTCCAAGTTGATAGTGAAACCGACTCCTATTCGCTACCTTACGAATGCAAATCCAAGGTCGAAGGACTTTATTTCTTCGTGGCAACATGCAAAAACATTGTTTTGACAAAAAAAGTGATATTTTATCAATAATTTGTTGTTAAAACGGAATTTTTATGTATTTTAGCGGCAAAAATACAAACTAAAAATTTTAATGCCATGAAACACACCAAGTTTACCATTTTGATTTTTGCGGTACTCTTTTCCGTCACATCAACTTCCTTTGCCCAAAATGCATCCACCCAAGGCACAGAGTTTTGGGTCTCCTTCATGTCCAACGGACACAAGTATCACACCGAGGGTCCCAATGGCGGAAACTGGGTCCTCACCCAAGTGCTCGTCAGTGGCCAACGCGACTGCGAAGTCACCCTCACCAACCCTCAAACCGGCTGGACCCAAACGCATCAAGTCCAAGCCAACAACATCACCACCATTGACATTGACGAAAACGTGGCCTACATCGACGGCACTTCCGAACAAGTCCTAAACAAAGGTTTGCAAATCACGAGCACCGACACCGTGTCGGTATTCTGCACCAACATCGCCCACTTGTCGTTCGACGCCTCATACGTGTTGCCCACACAAAGCCTCGCTGATGACTACATCATCCAAACCTACGACCAATCCACCTACAGCTCAGGCCCCAGCTACCAGACGCAGAACCAGACGAGTGCTTTCCTCATCGTAGCCACAGAAAACAACACCATCGTCGACATCAATCCCACCGTCAACACCTTAAACGGCAGGCCAGCAGGACGAGAATTCAGTATCACCCTGAACAAGGGGCAAGCCTATCAAGTGCGCTCCCACAAAGACAACGGCAATCGTGACCTCAGCGGCACACGAGTGACCGCCCGCGACTGCAAGCGCATCGCCGTATTCAATGGCAACACTTTGACGGCCATCCCCAACAACGGTGGATCGTATGACCATGTCTTCGAACAGGCCATGCCGGTACAATCATGGGGCAAACGTTTCGTGGTCACCAGTTCGCTCGAACGCGAAAAGGATATTGTCAAAATCATTTCTGCCTCTGACAACAATGAAATCTACAAGAACGGAACACTCATCGCCACCATAAACGCCGGACAATCACACAGTTTCAATTTAACAGGCAACGAAGCCTCCTGCTACATCGAAGCATCCGGGCGTGCCGCTGTGTATCTTTACAACATGTCGCGCGGCGGCAACAGCATCGGCGACCCATCCGTGGTTTGGATTGCCCCAGTTGAACAGCGCATCGACAGAATCACTTTCTCCACCTTCAACAACGAAAACATCAACATCGATACCCATCACGTCAACATTATCGTGAACACCGAAGACGTTGGAAACGTGTTCCTTGACGAGACTCGAATTCCCTCTAATGCGTTTTCACCTGTTGCAGGGAACAGCGACTTCTCATTCACCCGAAGGAATATCCAACACGGGGTGCATCACCTTCGCTGCGACAATGGTTTCAATGCCCATGTCTATGGCTTCGGCATCGCAAAAGGATATGCTTATTTGGTAGGCTCAAAGACGGAAGACCTCACGGTCAAAGTCGAGTTGAACGAGGTCATCGTGCAACCTGGCGACACCATCGAGCACTGCATTGCAGAACCCATTCACCTTAACGCCCAAGTCAATCTAGTAAACTATGAACTTGACTGGAACCTCGGTGACGGAACGCATAGCACGCAAAACCCTGTCACTCATGAGTATAGCGAAAAACGGTTCTACGAAGTCTCCCTCATTATCACCACAGAGGAAGTGGGAGGATGCGTTTTCAGCACCAGCGACACACTCAAGTTCTACATCGACAGCAGGCAGAAATACACCACCGAGGAAGTTGAGCTCTGCAAAGGTGACCTCTATTCGGAAAACGGCTTCAACGTAGTCGTCACGAGCGACACCATTTTGGGGAAAGCCATCACCAACCCCGAACACCCGCTTTGTCCTGATAGTCTGTTGGTATACGTCACCGCATTGCCAGGATATTATGCCAGCATCGAAGACACACTTTGCTGGACCGACGAGCCCTTCACTTACACCGACCATGGCTTCAACCTCCTCATCGACCATCCCGACATCTATGTAGACCAAATCGATGTACCGATTCCCGAAGGCTGCGACAGCATCATCGACCTGCGACTCGTCGTGACCAACCGCATCATCAATCCCTACCCAATCGTTTTCTCCGATTGTGCAGCGTCCTTCACTTGGAATGATGTCACTTATACCGAGGACGGTGATTACGAGCAGGTTTTCACCTCCTACATGGGTTGCGACAGCGTCGTCCAGCTCCACATCGTACTGTCCGAAACCATCGAAGGCGACACCGACACTGTCACCGACATCTGCTCGTCCTACGAATGGCATGGCCAGCACTACAACCAGACAGGATTCTATACGGACACCATCAAGAACATACTCGGTTGCGACAGCATCATTCACCTTGACCTCAGCATGGGTCAGCTTCCACAACCCACGTCTATCCTTCCCATGGATCCCAACAACGCCAACCCGCACTGGGTCATCACTGCCACCGAGTTCTACATCTATACCTACGAGTTCACGCTTCACGACAGCATTGAAGGTCAGGAATGGGACTCGGTGGTCTGGACACTTGAAGGCAACGACAACTGGAGGATTGAACCGTTCGGTGAAAAGAACCAATGCTGCCGTGTGTCAGTCGTCGATTTCATACACGACACCGTTTGGCTAACCGCCAAAGTCTTCAACGAGTGCACGTTGGGCGAAGGCATCGAGCGCCGCTATTGGCTTCTCTGCTCTTTCTATGGCGTTGAGGATAGTCCGTTTGCGCCACAAATCGATGTTGTTCCCAATCCCAACAATGGCACCATGAACCTTGTCTTCGCCAATATGGAAGGCAAAATCGACGCAAAAGTCTACAGCATGACCGGCATTCTGATCGATCAATTTACATTGAATCTCAACGGCGAGTGCCGTCATCCCTACTATTTGGGCGATTATCCCAACGGCGTTTATTTGTTGGTTTTCAACCACAAAGGGAATACGATTATCAAAAAAGTCGTCGTAATGAAATAATTTTCAACTATTTACAATAAAGAATAAAAAAATACGTTTGGCTTGTATGACATAAAGAATTATTCCATACATTTGCAAGATTATTTTTTAGTCAAAACTGAGTCTTATACTTTAGTAATATCATCAGATGAAGAAGCACCTTTTAAGAGCACTACTTTTCTTTTGTGGACTCCTCTTTTTAAGCTCCTGTTTGAAAGACGACCCAAAAAACAACGCAACCGTCTATTATGGATATCAGAAAATCCCGAATATCAATGAGTTCATGCCGCAACGGCTCCTTGAAGTGATGGACTCCTTGCATTGTCTCCACTATGGCAGCGAACCCCCGAAGATGGAAGGCAGCTACAAGGCTTCCGATTTGAGACTCATCGTGGTGAAAAAGGGACCCAACAGCCACTGGATGATGGCACCTACTCCCCAGCTTGGTAACCAATTCCTGAAACTTGAAGAGCAGCACATCGGCATTGCCAAATCACAATTCTGGAATGAAAAGGGTATTCCCGACATCCCCCAGACCCACTTTGTGGAAACCTCAAGCACCGACTCGACTTTCTATTACGTCATGCTCAATCCGGAGCATTTCACACATGACTCCTTGGCCCCGGTGTATTTCCAAAACAACGAACTCAACAAAGAAGACTTCAACACGGTCTATATCATGGGTGATAGTCCCTACTTCACCATCTTTTATTACGAAATCAGGCACATCTTCACCACCAATTTCCAGCCTTTGAATGCCGTCATCATTTCGGGCAAGATGGATACCGAGACCGTCATCACAAACGATACCGTGAACCATAAGACTGACACCATCCTGCAACCAATCATCAGAGATTATGTAATGGGCATCGAAACGATGAAATACTACAAAGAAGGCACCAGCCTCAACATGATTCTGCAAGCCGGAGGTTTGGCCACCCCCGGCGACGTGATGATTATCCGTAACGATGGCGTCGCCGTTCATGGAGAGATTGAACAATGAACCTTAATCAACCAACAATCAACATTAACAAAGAATGAAAAAAGCTTCCTTCATACTATTCCTCGCTTTCGTGCTCATCGGCAACACCGTCAATGCACAATTCAACAAGCCATTGCAATCTGCCAGCAGCAGAGTGAACACCTCCGAAGCACTTTACAACATCGGTATTAGTGGCGGCCTCAATTCTACCTATTGGGTTCATTTCGGCGGTTCGAGAACACCTTATAAAGAGCCCTTCAACTTCGGCATCATGGGAGGTCTCACTGTCGAGCGTATGCTCAACAAGAGCATGTCCATTAGCCTTGAAGGATACTATGCCATGCGTAACCTTCAGTTGAACTACGAGATACTCAATTTCCCTGTAAGTTATGGCATGGGCTCCGAGCATAACAAGAACTATTACCGCCAATTGGATGCTGACTTCACGGAAATCAATGTCCAAGCTCCGTTTACCTACTATTTCTCCAATAGCACCATCAGACCATACGCCTTCGTCGGTCCACGTGTCAGCGTTCCCATGGCGGGAAAAATGATTTGGAAAAAGACGGAGATTCTGAACTATGGTACTCCGGAACAACAGTTGAGCACCTCAGGAACATCTATCGACACGGTGAACTTGAGCGCACAAAACACTTGGCAATGGAATATTGGCGTTGTGGGAGGAGTTGGCGTGATGTTCAAACTCAATGTGGGCAACTATTATTTCCTAGTTAAGGCTGATGCCTCCGCGCACGCTTCTCTTGCCTATTTTCTCGTCAACACCAGCTCATTTGATGTTCATGCCTCTGTTCTCAACTCATTTACCCATGAGGAAACCAGTGGCACATCGCAAAATGTCATTGGCGCAGGCTACATTGACCCCTATCTGTTGGGTATGCGTTTCAACACGGACGCCGCTGTCAAAGTCACCTTGCTGTTTCCGCTGAAGAAGCAACTCCAGGGAGCCTGCATGAGGTGGGGCGAATACGATTAATCTAATTTAAATCACAATATCATGAAGAAAAATTTACTAACCGTTTTGGCCATTATGTTTGCTTGGACGGCAGGCACCGCTATGGCCCAAACCTTCAACTATCCTGTCAAGGGGCAACAAGGCTTTGCCCTCACTGAGAAAACACGAGACGGACTGCACATCAGCTACAACTTAGGGCAGATGTCGTTGAACCAAATCGACTACCGTGGCGAAGCGATGTCGGAAATCAGTATCTCGGCCATCGCCATCCCCGCAAACGCTGGAAGCCCCAACCTCCCGACAGACAGCCGCATGATGGCCATCCCACAAGGTGCCACGGCTAACTTGCGCGTGGTCAGTTTCGAGAAAGAGACCCTACACAACGTCAACATCGCCCCTGCCCTCCGCATCCAAGCGGAGACCGAGGAGCCCGACATGAACTATGTGAAAGACATGGCCATCTATAGCAAGGATGCCTTCTATCCCGCCGAGCCTTTCGTCATGGGCAACTCCTACATCCGTGGTGTTGAGTCGGTTACGGTGTCCATCACGCCTTTCCAGTACAACCCTGTCACAAAAGACTTGATTGTCTACACCAACGTTGAGCTTGCCATTGATTTTGAAGGCGGTAATGGCCATTTCGGCGAAGACCGACTGCGCTCACCTTATTGGGACCCCATCCTCGCCGCCGAACTGATGAACTACGACCAACTGCCTGTCATTGACTATGCCGCCCGTATGCAAGAATGGCTTCGCGGCGATGACAACGGTGCCGAATACCTCATCATTACGCCCAACAACGACGCATGGGCCGAGTATGCCAACCAACTGAAAGACTACCGCACCCGCCAAGGCATCATTACCAAGGTATTCCGTTTGGATGAGATGCCTGCCAACTCAACTACTGCCATGAAGGATTGGTTCCACAACGCCTATCACACTTGGGATATTCCGCCTGTGGCCGTCTGTTTGCTTGGCGACCATGGCTCCAACATGGGTCAGTACATCCCCGCTGAGGTTGTTTTCCACTCAGATTATTACGGCAACTGCATCACCGACAATAGATACGCTGACGCCGAAGGCAACGACAATCTTCCCGACATGGTCTTCTCGCGATTAGTGGCACAAAACGCTTCCGAACTCCCCATCTTCGTCGGCAAACAGATTGAATACGAATACACCAATCCTAACACAAATCCAAGTTTCTACACCCGTCCCATCACCGCATTGGGCTGGCAGACTGAGCGTTGGTTCCAATTGTGCTCCGAAGTGTTTGGTGGTTACATGCGCAATCGCGGCTATGACACCAACCGTATCAACTGCATTTATGACGGTACACCTGGCAACATCTGGTCGAGCAACCAAAACACTTCAATGGTGGTCAACTACTTCGGTCCCAACGGTGTTGGATACATTCCCGCCACTCCGAGCGAATTGGGCGATTGGAACAACGGCACCCCGGAGCTGGTGGTTCAAGCCGTCAATGAAGGCTCTTTCTGGCTGCAACATCGCGACCATGGTTTAGAGACTGGCTGGGGAGAACCTGCCGTGCGCAACAGCCATATTGAACAAATGCACAATGTTGGCATGATGCCTTTCGTGATGTCTATCAACTGTCAAACTGGTATGTTCGACTATACCGGATCAAACGGCAACTGCTTCACGGAGAAATGGATGCGCCGTACCTTCAACGGTCAGAATGCTGGAGCTGTCGGTGTGCTCAGCCCGACGCATGTCTCCTACTCTTTCGTCAATGACGCATACGTTTGGGGTGTCTACGACCTCTTTGATGGCGATTTCATGCCCACCTACGGTCCTTTCCAACCCGCCGCACCCAAGACTGGCAACTGGATGCCTGCTTTCGGCAATGTGGCTGGAAAATATTTCTTAGCCCAAAGCTCATGGCCTTACAATTATGACAACAAGGATATTACCTACACCATGTTCACTGCCCACTGCGATGCCTTCCTGCGCATCTACACGCAAGTGCCTCAAGAGATGGAAGTTGTTCATCCCGAAGTGGTACTCGCTGGTTTGGGTGAAGTCAGCATCACTGCCCCTGAAGGCTGCATGATCAGTTTGGTGAAAGAAGACGGAGAAGGCGGTTGGAACATCCTCGCTGTAGCCGAAGCCACTGGCGACCCTCAGACCATCGAGTTTGAAGCCCAAGTGCCCCCAACGGAAATCAACCTCGTCGTGACCGGTCAGGACTACCTGCGCTATGAGGCCATTATGAGCGTCATCCCTGCCGACGGTCCTTACATCATCTTCGACGACAAGGTCATCCACGACCAAAACAACAACGGACAGCTTGATTTCGGCGAGACCATCGACCTCGACATCACTTTGAGGAATGTCGGCAGCGAAACGATGAATGCTTTCGAAGCCGTATTGGAGACCGAGTCGGAGTACATCACCATCACCAACGGCACCGCCCAATATGAGAGTATGGCTCCCAACGCCCTACAATCTGTGGCCAACGCCTTCTCGTTCACCGTGGCCGAAGACGTTCCCGACAACACGAGCAACCGTTTCTCCATCACGGTAACCAATGGGGATAATGAATATGTCAGCAACATAGTCATAAAAGCCTACGCACCTGTTCTTGAACTCGGTAATATGAGCATCACGGAAGTGAACGGTAACGGCAACGGCCGCTTGGATGCCGGCGAAACCGCCAAGCTCAGCTTCCCCATCGAAAATAACGGCCACGCTGATGCCGCCGCAACCACTGCCACATTGCAGATGTTGTCACCCTATATCACCATCACTGAAAGTGTTGTCGACTATGAAAACATCACAGCTGGGGAAACCAAGACAGCCGTTTACGACATCGCCATTGACGAGAGCACGCCTATCGGTTATAGTTGCCCGCTTGTCCTTAACGTAGTCTCTGGCCTATACAATGTCCAAAACGACTATGTCGCCAAGGTTGGCCTCGTCATCGAAGACTTTGAGACCGGCGAATTTAGTGCTGGCTGGACCAACGATGCCAACAAGCCCTGGCGTTTCGTCAGCGAAGACCCGTATGAAGGCCAATACTGCGTGAAGTCGGGTGCCATCGGCAACAACGCCACTACCACGCTATTATTGACCCA
>Ga0310696_10008261_pt1 | contig 12158 bp, 6 predicted proteins | sample AusTroGonzalo_MG_4_FD_203885 | JGI IMG/M metagenome (GOLD analysis project Ga0310696, IMG submission 203885) | Bovine rumen microbial communities from tropical cattle in Woodstock, Queensland, Australia - Gonzalo_02 (v2) (version 2) | ecosystem: Host-associated > Mammals > Digestive system >... | reverse complement strand
TCAGGGCTTTCGTGTCGTTGTAGAAGAGGTTCAACGCCACGGAGTCTGCGCCGTGGATGTTGTATTGGGCGTTGTATTCCACCGCGTCTTTGGCCGGAAGGATGTAGTATTGGTATTTTCCGAAGCAGACACCTCTATAGACCCAGTAGGGCAGGTATTCGTAATCCGTGACGCGCACCGTTCCGTTGGTGTCGCGCACAATCTCGCATTTCACGATAATGCCGCCGTCGGTGTAGCGTTTGCGCTGGTTGGAGACGAAATTGCCTAACGAATAGGCTGTAATGCGTTGTGCTACCCCATATTCGTTACGGTTTTCCAACGTGATGGGCTGCACCACATGCGGATGTCCGCCGATGACCATGTCCGCGCCGCACTCGTACATGTAGCGGGCGTACCCTGATTGCTCCTTGTTCTGCTTGCGGGCATACTCGATACCCCAATGCGGCATCACCACGATGTAGTCGGCCTTCAGCTCGCGGGCGCGGGCCACATCGCGGGCAATGGCGGCAGAATCCAGCAGATTGACGATATACGGATAGGGCGTTGGAATCCCGTTTGTGCCATACGTATAGTTCAACACGGCGATACGGAAACCGTTTTTCTCCACGATGAGCGGATTTCGCTGTTGGAAGTCTGCGCTGTCGAGGTAGGTGCCCACGTGCGGGATTCCTAAGCTGTCCATCACATGGATGGTGCGGCGGATGCCCTTCGCCCCCTTGTCGCAGGTGTGGTTGTTGGCGGTCAGGAAGACATCCACGCCAGCGTCGAACAGTTGTGACATCATCGCATCGGGACAGGAAAACTGCGGATAACCGGAGTAGGGTGCACCTGCGAGCGGCACCTCCATGTTGGCGATGCAGAGGTCCGCCGACGCGATGTAGGGTGCGATGAATCGGTAGCAGGGTGAATAGTCGTAGGTGCCGTTTGGCAATTGCGCGGCTTCTACCTGTGGCATGTGCGACATCACATCCCCGATGAACATCAAGGTGATGGTGTCGGGGGTGGGCTCGGGTTGCGCCACCTCCACCGAACGTTTGCAGGGAAAGAGCTGTGGGAACCATGTCCCGTCGTTTGGGGCCAGCAAACCGTAAATCAACAGGAACAGCAGTATTCTCATAAGTCTGATTATTAACACGTTGGAAATATCAATTAAAACGGCAAAAGTAATAAAAATCTCAAACCCCCACCCTTAACCTTTCACCCTTAATCCTTAACCTCTAACTCCTAACCAATCAATCATGTAACTTTTTATAACACAATACGTACAACATCGAGAATTTTTATATTTTTGCAAGTTTATAAAAAGAAGGCATAAAATGGGTTTATTTTCACTGTTTACTAAGGAGATAGCTATAGATTTGGGCACCGCCAACACCGTCATCCTGCATGATAACAAGGTTGTGGTTGATGAGCCGTCCATCATTGCCATTGACTCGCGCACCAAATCGGTGGTGGCCGTGGGCAAGAAGGCCTTGATGATGGAGGGCAAAACCTCTGGCGAGATATACACGGTACGTCCTTTGCGCAACGGCGTCATTGCCGACTTCCAGCCTACGGAGCTGATGTTGCGTGAGTTTATCAAAATGACGAATACCAAACATTCGCTGATTACGCCGGCCATGAAGATGGTGATTTGTATCCCTTCGGGCATCACCGAGGTGGAGGAGCGTGCTGTGCGTGAATCAGCAGAACAGGCTGGTGCCAAGGAAGTGCGTCTGATTTACGAACCGATGGCAGCTGCTATCGGTAGCGGTATTGACGTGCTTGGCTCCAACGGCAACATGATCATCGATATCGGTGGCGGTACCAGCGAGGTGGCTGTCATCGCCCTCGGCTGTATCGCTTCCAAGAAGTCCGTGCAGGTGGCTGGCGACCGGCTGAACACCGACATCAAGGAGTTCATGCGTCGCGAGCACAACCTCGACATCGGTATCCCGACGGCCGAGCAGATTAAGATCAACGTGGGTGCGGCCATCACGCAACTCGATAACCCGCCTGCAGATTACGAAGTTTATGGTCGCGACTTGGTGCACGGCATCCCGCGCAGCATCATGATCAACTACCAGGAGGTGGCCACTGCGCTGAATAATTCCATCAACGCCATTGAGGATGCGGTGATGCAGGCCCTGAACGTGACACCGCCGGAGCTTTCAGCCGATATTTTCAAGACGGGTATCTATCTCGCCGGCGGCGGTTCGCTGTTGCGCGGTTTGGACAAGCGTATCAACAAGATCACGCAGTTGCCTGTGCACGTGGTGGAGGATCCGCTTCGCGCTGTCGCCCGCGGTACCGCCATTGCTCTCAAGAACCTCGACAAGTTTGAGTCACTGACTAAGTACTAACATTGGCTATTGGTCATTGGCCATTGGCAAAACCATAAGGAATATTTCAAACATATTCCTTTTTTTATTGTTATGAGAATCTTACATTTTGTAAATGCGGTCTTGTGGTTGGTTCTGCTGTTGCCGGCAAATCTTTTGGCGCAGCAGGGAACCGGTACGTATTCGTTTTGTCCGTCGTCGCCAATTGTGAAGGATCACGAGGGGAACGTCTATCGCACGGTGCAGATTGGTTCGCAATGCTGGATGGCCGAGAATATGCGTTGCACGACATCTCCGACGGGCCACAAATGGTACAGCAACCCTTATTTTTCTGCCACGCAGCCCGAATATGCCGCTTATTTCGCCACGCCTTTGGACCCTCGTCATGGCATTCTCTATAACTGGACGGCGGCTATGGATATTCCTGCCCATCAAAACAGCGGCAAGCCGTTGGCGACCCCGGTGCGCGGCATCTGTCCTCAGGGATGGCGGATTCCCAACAACAGTGACTGGGATCAGCTTTTCAACACGTTAGGCGGACATAAGATTGCCGGCGAGATGATGAAGTCGCCCTCGCAGATGTGGGATCCTTATTACTCCATCCTGCGTGACAATTCCGGCTTTGACGCCGTGCCCGCTGGCGCCTACACCGAAAGCCAGCATCAATACTACGGTCGGCAAACCTTCTTCTGGTGTTGCGACAATTTTAGTCGCAACGAAGCTTGGTGCTGCATCCTTTACGATTACAAAAACGACGGATACAACTATCTGGAGTACAAGTGCTACGGGCATTCGGTGCGGTGCGTGAAGGACGATAAAGAATGATATTCCGCAGCGAATCACATACTGATTTGCGTTTGTAGGGCTGTTACATTACGTTTGTAGGGCTGTCGCATTGCGTTTGTAGGGCTGTCGCATTGCGGCAGCCCTACAGGTGATATAACGAAAAAAGGAGAAACGCAATGTTTCTCCTTTTTTGCGGACCGGACGAGACTCGAACTCGCGACCCCATGCGTGACAGGCATGTATTCTAACCAAACTGAACTACCGATCCGTTTGTCGTTTTTGACGGTGCAAAAATACACTTTTTTTCAATTGTCCGACAAGCTATCCTAATTTTTTTTCTTTTTCTTGTATTGTTTTGAATTTCAATATTTTATAAGTGAAAACCAAGATTAGAAACGCCAGGTCAGGCCGAAATAGTAGAGGAACGGCAACTGATAAATGATGTCATTTGTCGTTCTGTTTACATAAAACACGTTCTTGTAGTTATAGACATTGGTCATAGAAACGCTGGCTTCGAGGGTGTGGCGTTGACCCAAATAGAATTTCTTCTTCACACCGAGGTCGAGGCGGTGGTAGTTCGGCAGTCGTGACTGGTTGAAGCCGGCCAGCAGGAAATAGACATCTTCGTTGGAAGTCACGTAGTTGTCGTTGATTTGTGTGGGATCGTAGTGCGGGTAGTAAGCCTGCGTCTGCGTGAACGGGAAGCCTGTACCGAAGTTCCAACGGCAGTTCACCTCCCAAGAACGACGTTTGCCGAAGGAGTAAGAAGCCACCAGATTGATGTTGTGGCGACGGTCGAAGTGCGGATAGTATTCGATCTTGCCGTCTGTGCGGGTCACCCAACCCAACGAATAGACAAACCACAAATAAACGCCTTTGTGGTCGTATTTGATGGAGATGTCACCGCCGTAGGCCTTACCCTTCTCCCAGATGAACTCGTTGTCGGAGTCGAGCATCTTGTAGCGGTTGACGGAAATCAGCTGCGAGAAGTTCTTGAAATAACCCTCGATGTTGATGCTCAACGGGCTGATGGGGTCGTATTCGAGACCGAGCACCACATGCTGCGCTTTCTGCAAACGCCCTTTCATCTCCTTGTCGTCTCCAATGAGTGTGGACGGCAGCAGCGCACTCTCCAACGGCGAGGAGATAAAGCCGGTGAACAGGCTGACCACATCCTGGTCGGAGGTAACGGAGACAAGGTTCTGCGAGTACAGACCTGCCGCGAGTTTTAGTCGCAAATTGTTGAGTATGTTGTATTTGATAGCCAAACGCGGCTCGGGGGAAACTTCTCCGAGGGAATAGTAGTACTGCAACCGGAAGCCGGGCTCGATGAGCAGTTTGTTGCGGAAGTTGTATTTGTATTTGACAAAAAGCGACAAGTCGGTGGTGTGGTCTTCAATGTTCCGCTGCGAGTGGTAGATGGTGTAATACTCGTAGTTGGTGTTGTAACCTACCACGTCGATGCCGACTTTCAGCAAACTCTTGCCGAGGTAGTAGTTGAAGCCCAGATCGAAGGTGAAGCCATCCATGGAGCTGCGGCGCGGGTCGAAGTTGACATCCTGCAGTTCGGAGGTGTATTTCGAATAGGCCAAGGAGCCTTCGATGGTAGTGGGAGCGTCACCGGGCACGATGAGGAAGTTGGAGCCGATACCCCAGTTGTCCCATCCGTAATTTGCTACAGAACTGTATTTTACGCGGTCTGTGTAGTTGAAACCGAAGATGTTCAACCGCGAGCCGTTGCGGGTGGCGAGCGTCACTTTTCCATAAAGGTCGAGGAAGTTGTAGGGAAGACCGTCTACGCCTTCCACATAGGGGTAGAACACTTTAGAGGACTGTTCTAGATACGATCCTTTGCCGGAAAGGATGAAGCTGATGGAGGTTTTTCGGTCTTCCTTGAGTTTGAGCAGCGGGCCTTCGAGGAGCAGCTGCGCCCCGATATTGCTCACATCGACCTTGCCGGCGAGATGTTTCTTGTTGCCGTCGCGGGTCTTGATGTCCATCACGGAGGAGATGCGGCCGCCAAATTCCGCTCCGAAACCGCCGGTGTAGACGTCTGCACTGCTTATGATGTCCATGTCAAACACGGAGAAAATGCCGATGGAGTGGAACGGGTTGAAGAGGATGGTACCGTCGAGTAGAAGCATGTTCTGTACGGGGGTGCCGCCGCGCACGTAAAGCTGTCCGCCTTGGTCGCCGGTGGAGATGATGCCGGGCAACACCTGCAAATATTGCGCGAAATCAGGCTGGCCACCGATGGCCGGCATCTTGCTCATATCCTTGGGAGTCACGCTGATGACAGCGGTGCGCGTCTCCTGCTCTTTACGTGTGTTTTCGCCCATAATCTGCACAGCATCAAGGGTTTGTGAACTTGGCGAGATACTGTAGCGTTTAGTGGTGTTGCCACTGTTGCCCACGGTTATCGTGTCAATCAGGTCCTCGTAGCCCATCCGGGACACTTTCACAGCGTATGTTCCCGCCGGGATTTTGTTGATGAGGAACGCACCGGTAGCATCCGAAAGCGCACCGTAAGAGGTGCCCATCAGCTGGATGGTGCAGTAGGGTAGCGATTCGCCAGAGGACTCATCGTATGTAAAACCTTTTAATACAGCGTGTTGCGAAAACGCAAACATACACAGAACACTCAAAAGAAGGGTAAGTGTATATTTTTTGATCATCCTTTTTTCATTTTAAAATTTAAGGGCGCAAAGGTACAAAAAATATTGTACGTGGAGGGGGTGCGGCAAACCGAAAATCTTCGTATTTTTGCCATTTCAAATTCACCAATAAAATAAAGAGATATGCAACCGTTAGTCAGTATCATTATGGGCAGCACCTCCGACCTTCCGGTGATGGAGGCCGCCTGCAAGTTTTTTGATAGTCAGGAAATTCCGTTTGAAGTGTTGGCTCTGTCGGCACACCGTACGCCCGATGAGGTGGCCGAATATGCAAAACATGCCCACGAACGCGGCGTGAAGGTCATCATTGCCGGTGCAGGCATGGCCGCCCATCTGCCGGGCGTGATTGCCGCCATGACCCCGCTGCCCGTCATCGGAGTACCCATTAAGTCGTCGCTCGAAGGCGTGGATGCCGCCCTCGCCATGTTGCAGATGCCCCCTGGCATCCCCGTGGCCACCGTTGCCATCAATGGGGCGCAGAACGCCGCCATCCTCGCCCTGCAGATGCTCAGCGTCAACAACCCCGAGATGATGGCCAAAGTGCTGACTTTCAAACAGAACCTCAAACAGAAAATCGTCAAGGCCAACGCCGACCTCGCCCAGGTCTCCTACCAGTTCAAGACGAATTAGTCTGGTTCAAGGTTCAAAGTTCAAGGTATTCTCCCTTAACCCTTAACCGTTTAACCCATGCTCACCGTTTATTCCGCTTCTGCAGGATCGGGCAAAACCTATAACCTGGTGTTCGACTATCTCGCCACCTGTTACAGGCCGTATGTCCGTCGGTTTATGGCCCTGCCTGACCGTCGGAAATTCGTGTGCCCGCCTTGCAAAGGTTACCGCCAGATTTTGGCCATAACGTTCACCAACAATGCTGCTGCCGAGATGAAGGAACGCGTGGTCCGGCAACTCAAGAAGATTGCCTTCGCCGACAGTGTGGCCGATCTCAATGACAACGATTTTGGGAATCTTTGCAAGAAAGTCTTCGGTAAAGGGTCAACGATTTCGGCCGAGGAAGCTTTCGTTTTTCTGCATGAATGTTCTAAAGCGTTGTTGCACAGTATTTTGTACGATTACGCACAATTCAGCATCACCACCATCGACAGTTTTATCCAGCGCGTAATCCGCTCTTCGGCTCTTTACCTGAATCTCAGCATGAATTACGCGGTGCAGATTCATTTGACCGACTTCTTCCAGATGGCTATCGAACAGTATATCTGCGAGTTGTCGAACAACGACCAGCAGTTTAACATCGTGGTGCGGGAGCTGATGCAGCAGTTGGAGGACAAAGGGAGCGCGAACATCAACCGCTTTTTGTCAAAAGGACTCGGCATGATTTATTATGATGCCGAGAAAAGCCACCCGTTTGTGAAACAATTTCCAGAAGTAACTGATTTATTGACAATTGTGGAACAATGGAAGAAGAATCAGCATCTCATTGAGGAAGAGTGCAAGAAAGTGGTGAAGCCGTTGTCCGCACAGGCGCTGGCTATATTCCAAGCGGCTGGAAACGAGGGAATTATGCCTAACGGAACCAAAAAGTGGGACAAATGGTTCGTTCACATTGCGGAAGATCCTTTTGAACAAGAGAAAGGTTTCGACAAGAGCCGCTGTCATGCGGGGATGGACGTTAACACCGTGTTCACCGTGAAGGGCACCAAAGCGGAAAAAGAGCTCAAGGAGACAGTGAAAGTGGGATTTGCCGAACAGATTCACACTCTGTATGACCAGATTCGGGATATAGTGTTAAAAAACGCTAAAAGTTACTTCACCAACCGTATTCTGGCCCGAAACGCCAATCAACTTTTGGTGCTGACTGCCTTGAAAAACCATATCGAGACCATCAAGGAACAGACGGATTCTTTTTTCCTGTCGGAGAGCAATCCGCTGTTGAACGATGAGATTTTGTCGGCTACGAAAGGCGAGCCGCTGTTCGAGAAGATGGGTTTTTATCGGAATTTCTTTATTGATGAGTTTCAGGACACCTCGTTGATGCAATGGCAGGATTTGAAACCGTTGATTATAAACGCATTGGGCGACGGCGGATCCTTAACCCTTTTCGGGGATGTGAAGCAGTCGATTTACCGTTTCCGCAACGGCGAGGTGGAGCTTTTCTATTGTCTCTCGGATAAAGATCGTTTGCAAGCTTCTCATTCCGAGCAAGATATAGCAAACATGGTTTCCAGGGATGAAGACTTCCATTTTGAACCGCTGCGCACCAATTTTCGCTCCTGTTCCGCTGTGGTGGAGTTCAATAACCGTTTCTTCGAGTATTATGCGGCCAAGCTGGATAAACAGGAGTATTATGCAGACGTGAAGCAGGGAATCAACGAAGGCAAGTTGGGTGGACTGGTGCAGATTTTCGGTTATAACAAACAGGATTACAAGGACATACGGACTTTTTGGCCAGAATGTACGGACGAGTTTTACCAGCATGTTTATCTGTCACTGAAGCCTGAGGAAGCCGAGTTGCTTTGTGCCGTGATGGATGCGAAGCGGCGTGGCTATGTTTACGGCGACATGGCGGTATTGCTTCGGGGGCGTGCCAAGTGCAACGATTTTGCCCAGTGCCTGATGCTCGCCGACATTCCCGTGGTAACTTCCGAGTCCCTACAGCTTATTGACAATCCCAACATCAACTTGATAATTAGCACGTTGCGATTTCTGCTCAATGCTGATGACACCTTGGCGCAAACGGTCATGCTGGCCTATTTTGCCCGTAAGCGGGGACAGGATTTCAACCAGTTGGTTCTGGAGAACAAGCGCACCTCTTTTCTTGCCTTGATGGAGCAACGCTTTGAAATCCAGAATTTTGTGGAAACTGTCAACAAGTGGAAGCAAAATCCTTTTCTTGTGACCGTGAAGGACATTGTACGGTTTTACGACCTTGACCGCGACTCGGACCCGTTTGTCGCCGATTTTCTCGATTTGGTGTACGATTATACGCAGTCGCACATCGCCTCGGTGGCCGACTTTTTGGTTTGGTGGGATGACATCAACCTCTATAGCGAGACTATTCCGCGGTTGTCGCTGTCGGGGGCTTCCGACGCTGTCCGCCTGATGACCATCCATGCTTCGAAGGGGATGGAGTTTCCGGTGGTTATCACGCACTGCACCGCCTCGTCAAGCGGGCAATCTGCCAACTATTGGGTGACGGATCCTGCCACGGGTCAGCCTTGCTACGTGACCCATCATAAGGACATGCAATTCTCTGATTTTCAGAAAGAATACGAAGATGAGGAGAATAAGAAAAGTCTGGACGGGCTGAACCTTTGGTATGTGGATTTCACCCGTGCCCGCGACTTGCTCTACGTCCTAACTGATGTTTCCAAGTTGTCCAGTGAGGGCGACAAATGGGAAATCCGACAGGCGTTGGGAAATTTCATCCAAGAGAAGACGAAGGGGGAGGGGAGTCGGTACGAGATTGTCGATAGGGACAACAATATCCACTATTACGGTGACTATGAGTGGAATAATCCGGACGAGCAAGGGGCAGTACCCATCCAGGCATCGGACTTTCGGGTTACCAGTTCCGACATGACCTTCTGCGGCAACGAATCCCTCAATGTGGAGTTGTCGGAGGACCATACCGAATCGCAGGACACCGGCACGTACATCCACAATTTTTTGCAAAAATTAACACTCTTTCCAATCACAGAAGAGGAGCGGATGGCGGTCACGGCAACGGAATCCGAGGAGATACGGAATCGGTTGTTGCAGCTGTTTGAGCGCACGGAAAAAGACCCCGTTCTGCGGCCCTACTTCTACTTGGATGAGGGCGACCGCGTGCTCAATGAGGTTTCTGTCATCACGGCGGACGGCAATGTGCGCCGTCCCGACCGTATAGTCATCAAACCCGACCATGTGATGATTATCGACTACAAGACGGGTCGTGAATATCAGAAGAAATATGAGGAGCAATTGGCGGAATACCGAAAATGTTTAATAGACATGGGCTACCGGGACGTGCGGACGGAAATCCTGTACATTGACTGAAAATGCTTATTCCTTGACGTCCCGACAGGGACGCAAGCTCGGTAGACACGGCATTGAGAAATAATATTTTTATTCAAGATACCGTGTATTCGAAAATTTCGTATTTTTGCACGAAAATAAAATATAGTCATTATGTCCTTTAATACAGAAAGAATTGCATTGGAAGGGTTGACGTTTGACGATGTGCTGTTGATACCGGCGTATTCGGATGTGCTCCCCCGAGAGATTGATTTGCGGACGCGCTTCACGCGTAATATCCGGCTGAACTTGCCGTTCGTGTCGGCGGCCATGGACACGGTCACCGAATCGAAAATGGCGATTTCCATCGCGCGGGAGGGCGGCATCGGCGTGATACACAAGAATATGTCGATTTCCGAACAGGCCAAACAGGTCGCTTCGGTCAAACGTGCCGAGAACGGTATGATCAACGCGCCGGTGACGATTACGCCCGAAAAGACGGTAGGCGACGCGCTGCGCATCATGGCAGACTACCACATCGGCGGCATCCCGGTGGTGGATGAGAAAAACGTCCTCGTGGGCATCGTCACCAACCGCGACCTCCGTTTCGAGAAGGATTTCAACCGCAACATTTGTGACGTAATGACCAAGGAGGGGCTCATCACCACTTCCCGCGACACCGACCTTTACCGTGCCGCCGACATCCTGCAGGAGCATAAGATTGAGAAGCTGCCGGTGGTAGCGGAAGACGGAACGCTTTTAGGGTTAATCACTTATAAAGACATTACGAAAGCCAAGGACAAACCGTTCGCGTGCAAGGATGCACAGGGTCGTTTGCGCGTGGCCGCCGGTATCGGCATCACGGCCGACGCCGTCCAGCGTGCCGAAGCTCTCGTGGAGGCAGGTGTGGATGCCCTGGTTCTCGACAGTGCGCACGGACATTCCAAAAACGTCATCGACACCTTGAAAAATATCAAGAAACATTTCGACAGTGTGGATGTGGTGGTGGGCAATATCGCTACGGGTGATGCCGCCAAGCTTCTCGCCGACGCAGGCGCCGATGCCGTGAAGGTGGGTATCGGACCCGGTTCCATCTGCACCACCCGCGTGGTGGCTGGTGTGGGTGTGCCGCAACTCAGTGCAGTGTATGACGTCTACAAGGCCCTCCGCAACTACGATATCCCCCTTATCGCCGACGGCGGTATCCGCTACTCTGGCGATATTGTAAAGGCCCTCGCAGCAGGTGGTGACTCTGTCATGCTCGGCGGTCTGCTTGCCGGTGTGGAGGAATCCCCAGGCACGACCATCCTCTTCAACGGTCGTAAGTTCAAGACTTACAGAGGAATGGGTTCACTCGAAGCGATGCAGCAGGGTTCCAAGGACCGCTACATGCAGGGCGATGTGGTGGATGCTAAAAAGCTCGTTCCCGAAGGTATTGTGGGCCGCGTTCCGTACAAAGGCGACCTTTACGAGGTGATTTACCAAATGGCCGGCGGTCTGCGTTCCGGTATGGGTTACTGCGGCGCGGTGAACATCGAAAAACTGCACGAGGCGCGGTTCTGCCGTATCACCAATGCCGGTGTCCTTGAAAGCCATCCGCACGACATCACCATCACCAGTGAAGCTCCCAACTATTCCAGCGAAGCTAAATAATTTTAATAATCATCAATAAATCAATTTGTTATGAATAAAAAAAATCTCGTAGTAGGTATTGACTTCTCCCAAAGCTCCCATAATGCCATGCGTCACGCGGTTTCCATCTCTATGAAGACTGGAGCCGAAGTTCATCTCCTGTGGGTCAAAACCCCCGGTGTCGTGAACAATGTGACGGAAGACGGCGGTGACAACTACCTCCAGAAAGTCCAGACCAACTTGGAGGAGTGGAAGAACGAATGTAAAATGGAGGCTCCTAATGCCGAAATAAACGCCGTTATTTTGGAAGGTAAAGTGCATGTTGAAATTCTCAAATATGCTGCTAACTTGTCGAACCCCATCATCGTGATGGGCACGCACGGCACCTCCGGTTTTGAAGAGGGCTATATCGGCAATAACGCCAACCGTCTGATCAAGGATTCCAAAGTGCCGATCCTGATTATGCGTGAGAACATTGAGATCAAGCGTGACTTGCACAACATTTACGCGCCTATCGACCTCAGTTTCGAGACATTGCAGAAGATGCGCTACGCCACTTATTTGGCCAAGTGCTTCGCTGCCAAGGTCACTATCGCCGGCATCTATTATCCCAACAACGCCGATACTCGCCACATCATCAATGTGCAGATGCGTCACGCCTCCGACATGTGCGAGGACAAGAACGTGCGTCACGAAATGGTGCCGCTGACCGTGCAAAAGGATTATGTGCAGACATTGCTGAACCATGCTCACGAGCTCGACGCCAACCTGATCGTGATTATGCGTGAGGAAA
>Ga0310696_10008255_pt1 | contig 12162 bp, 16 predicted proteins | sample AusTroGonzalo_MG_4_FD_203885 | JGI IMG/M metagenome (GOLD analysis project Ga0310696, IMG submission 203885) | Bovine rumen microbial communities from tropical cattle in Woodstock, Queensland, Australia - Gonzalo_02 (v2) (version 2) | ecosystem: Host-associated > Mammals > Digestive system >... | reverse complement strand
TAGGATCCGTTCAGCGCTGCCACTTCTTCCCGCAGCCTGTCGTTCTGGATCGTGTCGTCCAGTTCCAGCCCGGATATGTCGATTACGTCATATTCCCTCAGACCGGCGCCGATGCCCGTTGACTGGATCTTTACATACGTTGTCGCGACTTCCATCCATTCATCCATGCCCGACATATACTGCCGCAGCACGTCGTTCGTGTCGCTCTGGTCGATCCACAGCTGTCCGTTCGCCGGATCCGCAGGCGGATCTGCGCTTACGGTGATCGACGTCATGTCGTAGTTCGTCCCGTCGCCCCTGCACATGCTCAGCTGAACATCCCGGTACCCGCTCAGGGTCGAACCTTCGTAGATGGAGCGCTGCCATTTCCTCTCCATGCTGCCGTGATCCGTCAGATCCGCCGTGTTGAAGTACACCTTGTCCGGCCAGATGCACACATACGCACCGAAGGAAACGATCTTCTTCGGCAGCATCAGCTGATCCGTACTGACTGAGATCCCCGTAACCTGCAGCATGTTGTAGAACACCTGCGTCCCGCGGATATGCACCAGCTGGTCCCGGCCATGGATCCCTGTCAGCGGGACAGGCGTCTGTCCGGAAGCGTCATAGCTGCTGATCCCGCGCTTTTTACGCGGTACCAGCATCGGGAACATATGCCCTGACATGTTCTTCATGTCGTACATTTCCCCGTCTTCGATGATCTCCTGGTGGTTGTATCCCAGGAAGTTTGTCGTCATCTTGGTCTGCTTCGGGACACTCGGTATATCCGGCATTCTTCTCATGGATCTATCCTCACAGTCTGAAATGTGGCATCGCCGTCAGCGGCTGATGCTCCCGCGTATACCAGTCGCTCATCGTGTCGTACCTGTTCTGGAACAGTCCGTAATGGGAATTGAACTTGTCGAATTCCAGGTTCTGCTCGTCGATCTTCGACATGATGTAGTAGTAATAGAAACTGCTGTACGGGTCCGGGATCAGCAGCTCTGTCCCCGAATCCGTATCCTCTGTATATTTCGGCAGCGTTTCCTGCTCCTCTGTATGCTCATGCTTCATGATGATTTCCTGGTGGACCAGCTGTTCGATCTCGTTCAGGAATGAGATCTTCAGTGTCCTTGGCATCAGGTTCGGCAGCATAAGATCCGCTTTATCCAGCGCTTCCTGTATGTTCATGCGTCGTTCTCCTTTAAAAAAAGCAGGCGGAAAGGTTCTTTTCCTTCCCGCCCGTCTGTCTTATCTCTCTCTTTCCTCCTCATGGGGGTTGGAGATCAGATCGTATACCTTGATTTCCCGGTCCGCGAACTCCTTCACAAAATTCTCCGCGTCCATGGAATTCAACAGGCATTCCGCGAAAGGCAGGGCCATCTCGTGATACTTATCGTCCGCCGGCACTGCCAGGAATCGGCCGTTCACGCCGAGCCAGTAGTGCTTCTCGGTCGTCCCTGTCCGCGGCCGCGCCCGGATCGCTACTTTCACGTCCCAGGTGTTCTTCCCCTCCGCCAGCGCTTCCGCTATCGCTTCATTGAGGACCTGCCTGTCCGTTTTACGCTGCACCGGCGCTTTCTTCGCTGCCGCCAGCTGCGCTTTCAGCCGCTCGTTTTCCTTTCGCAGCGCTTCGGCCTGATTCAGCAGCTCGTCCCCGGTCTTTGCCGCTTCCAGCACTTCCTGGGTTTCATTCTCCTGCACATTCGGTTCGGGAGTTTTCTTGCTTGCCATATTCAGTTTCCTTTCTGCCCGTCAGGTGGGCGATCCCGTTTTAAGGTCAGATCTTGACGATCGCGCCGCTCTCGATCAGGCTGGCAATGATGTCCGCGCTGATGCTCAGCTCGGTCCCGTTGCAGCTGACGCCGACGATCGCGCCGTTCTTGCCCTTCTCCAGCGTCATGTTCCGCTGCAGCCTGGTCACAGTGCCGTTCACCGCGGTGTAGCAGTTCTCGACAACCTTATACAGGTTGTTCTTCTTGCTCTTCGCGACGATAACGACATCGGCCGTGCCCATCGTAAAACCGTAGGTCCCGTCGTCCACCTCCAGTGTTACGCCGCCGGAAAGCACTTCCACGCTGGCAATCTCCTTGCCGCTGGAACAGGTCAGGGTCAGGGTTACTTCCGCATCCTTCGCCACATCCGTGTCAGAGGAAGCGCTGGCAGCGCTGAATCCGCCGTCAGCAACGACGGTTACGCTGTGGCCGCCGGCAAACAGCTGCGGGAAAACAAACATTTTCTTCATGGTTCTGCTCCTTTCATCGTGAATTCCCTGGCAGCGCTCAGGCTGCCAGGGTTGTGCCGTCATCAGGACGGATTGTAGAATTCCAGGCCGAGGTTGTCTTCCTCGATGCTGGAGTAGCTGGATCCGCTCCAGATGGTGATCATGCGCTCCTGGTACAGGATCTTGCAGGCCATCTCGAACCATACGCCTACGGTGCCGTACTGATTCAGCGGGCCGCCGATCTGCGTTTCGTCCTTGATGATCATCTCCAGGTTGCCGCCTTCCGGATCGACCACGGCGAAAGCGTCCTTTGCGAACACCATCGTCTTGAAGGTCGCGTAGGTCTGGCCTTCGCTCTTGATGACCGGTGCGAAGTTGCTCTCCACGAAGCGGATGCCGTGCATACGGCCGATCTCGCCGGTGAAGATCTCTTCGCTGGCGTCATACTTGTGCGATTCGATCCAGGCGCTATCATTAATCCGCAGGTCCTCAGCGACGTCCGGATGGACGACAGCCAGATAGTACGCGCCCTGGTACTTCAGGCCCTTCGCGCTCTTCTTCAGAGCAGTCGCGGCCTTCGCCAGCACCTTGCCGGTCAGCATGACGTCGTAGGTCTCCAGCGCAGTCTGCAGTCCGGACTCTGTGGTCGGAGTGCTGACATACGCGCCGGTGGACTTGTTCGTCGCATCCGCGAACATGATGTTCGTGCCGCCGATCAGGGTGTTCCGGACCAGTTCCTCATAGGTGTCCGCGGCGCTCGCGCTCAGTTCTTCCTCGGCGCCCAGCACGATCTTCTTGATCCCGTGACGCTTGGAGAACTTGGTGATGGCCACATAGTCGCCGTACTCGGAGATGGTCGCCGTGATCGCAACGATGCCCAGCTTCTTGCCGGTGGGGATTACGCCCTCCTGCAGCTTGCCGATCCGGCCGAGGGTCTGCCAGCGATCCCATTCAACGGTCGTGCCGTGTTCCTGGGGCAGTGCCTGCTTCATACCCAGCTGGCCGTACACCTGCTTCTCGCGGATGTTTTCCAGCATGTCGGTCTGGAAGAATACCCGGTCCAGCGGGCCAAGGTCCGTAGATCCCGGAGTGAAAGGCGTGACGGCACCGGTAGCGCCATTGATATAGCCGCTCATGCCGTTGATCACGTCAGTAGCCTCAGCGAAAAGCTGAGGGAAAAGAATCAGCTTCTTCATGGGATTTCTCCTTTCGCTATCTGTCGAATGATGTAAACTTGTTCATGCGGATCAGCTCCTTATACTTCTTTTGCTCTGGTCTGGAGAGCTTGCGAGGATCAATCCGCGGTTCTGCCGCTGCGGGGTTCTTGCCGTTCATGGCTCCCTCCGCCGGCCGCGCCCGCTGCGCCTGGATGGTGTTGCCCATCTGGGACTGCGCCCGCTGCATCCCGTACGCCAGCAGCTGGGGGATCATCTCTTTGCCATGAAGCGCGTAATATGCCTGCTCGACTGTCAGGCCGTAGTCCGGACTCGTCAGTCTGAAGAATTCTTCGTTATTCTGGATCTCGCTGTCGAAATCGAATGACGGGAATATCTTCCTGAGTTCGTCCGCCTGCTGCTTCAGGCCGATGATGTGATTCTGGAATTGCTGCTGCTGCTCTGCTTTCTGCTGGTTCGCGATGGCCTGGTCGTGTTCGTCCTGCAGCTGCTTGAAGCGTTTGTATCCTTCTACGGACATTCCCGCTTTCTCTGCATCTTCTTCATACAGGCTGTCGTCGTTCAGGATCATGTCCCGAAGATCATCGACATTGTCCACGTCCAGTTTTTTCATCAGCGCGTCCAGCATCGGCTGTACGTTCTCCAGCTTTGCGTTCGCGTCCTCCTGGTTCTTGAACCGATCTTTGACCGCGCTCTTGACGTCGTCCCCGTAGAACTTCGCAAATTTCTTTTTTGCTTCCGCCCATTGCTCCGGTGTCGGTTCCTCTGCCGGCATCTGCTGCTGTCCCTGGATCTGCTGCTCAGCCTTCTGGCCAAAAAAGGCGTCTCTCAGTTCCGGATGCTGCTTCAGCCGCTTATTCATCGCTGCAGCGACCTGCGGGTCCTGAACCTGGCTGCCGTCCGAAAGGGTGTCCCCTACGTTCACGGTCTGCTCTGCGGTTCCGGATTCTGCTGCTGTGCCTGCTTCCGCTCCTCCGCCTGCCGGTGCTGCGGCAGCTCCTTCGTCGGCAAACAGTTGAGGGTTGATGTAGGCAAAAATACTCATGTGGTTCTCCTCTCTGTCCGTACGGTGGACGATCCCATGCCTTTATTGTTTCATAAATCCCGTAAATATTGCAGGTACAAACTCAGCTGGGTCTGCTGGCGTTCGCTGCGCGCTCTGCTGCATTCCTCACAATGCTGTTTTCCCTGGCATCATGCGGCGCTTCCGACGCGTCGTCCGGCGCCAGTTTCTTCTGCTGCGCTCCCTGCGCTGCCGGGATTGTGGCCGCTGAAGCGTTGATATCTCCGGCAATTCCCTGGGTGATCATAGCCAGCTGCTGGGCGACCATCGGGTCCGTCCGCTGCGCCAGTGCCATCGCGATCTGACATACCTGGATCAGCGTATCCTGCATCGTCCCCTGCGCCCGGATCTTCTTGACCAGTTCCTCCCGGCCCTTGAAGTCCATCATGTCCAGCACGATCAGCGCCTGGTCTGTCACCTGCGGGTTCAGCAGGCCCTTGTTCCAGAATTCCAGCGCCAGCTCGTTCTGGCTCATCTTGGTGTACGCGTTCTCCCGCTGCGCCCTGACTTCAATGTCGAAGATCGGCATCCGCATGGCAGGATCCTGACCGGGTAGGTTCGGGATCTCCTTCACCTGCAGGCCCACATTGTTGTATTCCACAAACTGGTCCTCTCCCTCGGCGCCCGTGATCCTGAACTGACGCGGGATGCCGTAGAACTGCCGGATCCGCTCGATGACCATCAGCACGATCTTCCGGTATGCCCGGTATGCTGCCTTGGTGCTGTCCTTGCTGGACCGGCCGCTGTCTTCCTTCAGTGCTGCGATCGCGCTGGCGGCTGTTACGCCTGACGGCACTCCGCCGTTGTTCACGTCCGTGTTGCCGGTGATGAACTTGATGGCGTCGATCTTCTGCTGCAGCATGTTGTGCGCGTCGCTGCCCATGGCCTGCACTTCAACGGATCTCAGCGCATCCTGTCCCAGGTTCCCGCCTGTATGCACCAGCGGTTTGGAGAAGTCCATGAATTCCGATTCGTTGATGCTTCCGTCCTTCCGGACGAAGTACCGCGGGGTTGCCCGCATGACCGCGTTCATCGTCATGGCCTGGCTCAGCACGTCAATGCTCGTCTGCTCGTCCTTCGCGATGTCGATGTATCCGTATCCCGCCGGGGATCCTTCAACCGGGAACAGCGGATCCAGCACAAACGGATACTCTCCGTCATGGTACAGGCCCTCGGTTTCGCCCTCTTCCTCGCTGGAGTACAGGCAGGTTTCCCCGACAAACTTGCAGTAGTGCAGCACGCTGCGCCCGCCGGTCCGCTTCTTGTAGTACCAGTCCACCACCACGGCCTTATTGCTCATGTCGATGTTGTCATCCGTCTGGTACTTCTCGATGAACAGTTTCGCGCTCGTCAGCTTGCCCTGCAGTTCCGGATACGCTTCGTACAGCTCCTCCATGTCCACATAGCTGATGTAGAACAGGTTCCGGCTTTCCTGGATGTCGCTCACGCCCGGCTCCCAGTACATGTTCAGGATGTTCACCTTCCGGATCGCGACGTCGCCCAGGCCGTTCAGCTTTGTGTTGTCCCAGAAGATGCCGTATACGCCCGTCCCTTCCTGCATTTTCTGCCAGCTGACGTCGTTGTATGTATCCTCGAAGTCGTTCATCTCCATGACAACCGGCACAATCTTGCTCAGCTTCTGCGCTTCCTGCTTGTCGTCTTCCATTCGCGGCAGGATAACCGGTTCAGGGTAGCTGTCGATGGCGTCCGCATGCTTGCCGACAATGCAGTTCCACAGCCAGCCAGTGTTCGCCGGCTGTTCCGTCGTTCCGGTGATGCCCTTTTCCTGGCGGATCTGCTCCCAGTTCTTCAGTTTCCACCACTGTTGCGCTTTGACTACGCGCTGGTTCACGCTGGATTTCCCGCTCCGGTACCGCAGCAGGGTGTTCATTGCGCTATTCAGGCGCTCAGGCGTCATGATCTGTCCCCTGCCCGGCTGTGCTTCCGGTCCCGGGATACTCTGGCCTGCCAATTCGTTCAGGCTTTCGATTCCCATCCGGCGCCCCAGCGTAAAGGCGTCCGCTTCCTCCGGCGTCTGTCCTCCGCCGATCCCGGCCAGATCTTCTTCGCCCAGCTGATTGTGCTGCAGGCCGTACCGCCCGCCGCCCGTCTGCCGGCTGCCCTGCTGCCCTGGCATCTGTTCCCCGTTCTCCTGCGGTATCATCCCGCGCTGCATTTCCTCCGCCGCGCCGATCGGCCTCTGCCCGCGCATCCTTTCCCGCATCCTGTCAAGCAATGCCATCCCTGTTAACCTCCTCCGTCTTCACATTCTCCGGGAACGCCTGTTCCCACGCCTGTAAACCTGTCATGATCACCCGGTAATAGTCCGTGATCCGATCCCGGTCCTTCAGTTTCGGATCTGATCTGATCCGGATGGTCCCCTTCTCCTCGTCGATCTTGTACGTCAAACCTTCCGGATCTTCGCTGCTTATCTGGTTCAGCAGGGCCATCGTCAGCGCGCTGATCCCGGCGCAAACGATGTCCTGTCCTTTCTCTCCTCCGCCGGCATGCCCTGTCGCGAACAGGTCCAGCGTCTTCCAGTTCATCCGTATTCTTGTCATCCCGTTCTCCTTCCGAACATGTTCAGCGGATCCATGCCCATCATCGGCTGGTATTCCGGTTCCGGCACAATCGGCTCAACCGGTCTGCTCATGCACATGTACCGGATATCGTCGGCTGCATGGTCCTCTCCCTCGCTGTCCAGATCCTCCACCACTTTGTCATCGTGCATCAGCAGCGGCAGCGTCCGGATCGTGTCCACGCAGTTCCTGAAAAACTGGATCCGCGGCCTGCCGTACTCGTCAAACTGCATCCGGTACCGGATCTGGTCCCATCCCGGTATCCGCCTGTTGTCTCCCGGATCGAAGTAAATCCCGTACTTGTATCCCGCTTCCGCGATGCTCGGCCCGCCGTCTTCCTTGAAGATTGCCGGATCCGCTACACCGCTGATGTGCTTCCCGGCCAGCCATGGGTGTTCGTTCTCGATCTGCGCGATCGTGCTGAACACTTTGTCTGCCGTCCACTTCAGGCCCATGTTCGCGACGCTTTCTCCGCCGGATCGCTGCACGCCGTACAGTTCAAGGATCCTGTAAAGGACTCCGTCCTCACTTTGTCCCCACCATCCGCAACTAAATGGCCGGTATGACCCCCAGTCGAAGCTCCTGAAATAAGTCCAGTGATTCTTCGGCTTGAATGGGTTGATCACATGGGTCCATACCCTGTCGTCGTAATGGTCTGGGTCGTTCACGAAGGATTCAAAATATTGGCCTTCAAAAATTTCCCAGCTGCCGTCGAGCCATGCGGCCCGCGTCTTTGGTGGCAGGTTCTGCAGGAAGTTCACATATTCCGGACTGTACTTCTGCAGGATCTTGTTGTCCGTCACCTTTGCCTGAATGAAACTGTAGTCTTCCGGCCGTTCCTTCCCCTGGTATGCCCTGTCCACGAACAGGCGCTTGATGTACGCATGTCCCGGCCCGCCGGGGTTGCAGGTGTAGAACACTCTATGCGGGAAATCGTTCACGCCGCGGCAGCTGGATGCGATCTTTGCGATCCATTCCGGTTTCAGCTGCGTCGCTTCTTCGAAGAAGATCTCGTCATACTCGACGCCCATGAAGTGGTCCGCGTCCGCGTCGCAGTCGCAGTACGCAAACTGGATGATGCTGCCGTTTGTGAAGTAAAAGCACTTATCGTTCGTGTTGTACTTCGCGGATCCGCGTGTCATCAGCTTCAGCGGCTCCAGATGGTTCTTCTTCAGATCCTCCAGTGTCCGCCGGATAATACAGAGCCTGATGCCCGGACTCCAGTCATTCGGCCTGCCGTATGTCATGGCGTCCATGTACATCTTCTCGCGGATGATCCAGCTCTTTCCTCCGCCGCGCGCTCCGCCGTAGGCTGTGTGCCTGGTCGTGCTGTTCAGGAAGATAAACTGTTTCGGGTTCGGATAGATGTGGCGCTCCAGCGGTTTATTCCCCATCCGCTTCACCTTCCTCTGCCGGCTCATGCACTACGACAACCTGGAAACTGCCCTCCTCGACCTGCTTTTCCTTCTTCAGCTCGCGCTCCAGCTTCTGCTGTTCTCTCCACTTCTTCGCCGCGAACTTCTGGTCGATGTTCTTCAGACCGTACAGATCCCGCTGCGTCAGCGTCGCCGTCTGCAGCGCCCTGGTGATGCTCTCAACATTCCGGATTGATCCCGTTTTGTCTGTCAGCATCTTTTTCGGATCGTCCTTGATCGCTGCGGCCATCTTCTCCAACGCTTCCAGGATGTCTTCCTGGGCTGTGATCAGGCGCTCCAGATGGTTCACGCGCGCGCGCACGACGCGATCGCGCGTTTGCTCCTCTACTTTTTCCCTGATTTTTCCCTTCTCTTTTTTCCACCCTTCCTTATATGCGCGGTTCTGAATTGTCTTCACACTGACATGGTATTTCTCTGCCAGCTGCTTCTGCGTCACTCCGCCCTTCAGCCATTCCGCGCGGATCTTGCTCCACGGTGTCGCCATATTTGTTCCCTCCTGCCCGTCGGTGGGCGATCCCATGGCTTTATTGTTTCAGATTCCCCTGAAAAAATGCAGGTACAAGAAAAGGGACCGTTCTCACGGTCCCCGCTCTCACCATTTCAGGTGCTGTTCCAGGAAGTACATCCTGTTCCAGTATTTCGCCATGTCCTTGTCCCGGATCCGGCTCAGTGACTGCCACTTTTGCCAGGCTATCAGGCACTCAAGCTCCTGCTCTGTCATCTGGATTCTCGTCTGGATTCTGTCGTCCATTTGTCCTTTCTCCTTCCAGGTATTCTTCGTCCGTCGTTTCTCCGAACATTTCCTCCGTTTCCTGTTTGAGCTGCAGATAGGTTTCGTGCAGCTCCTTCCGGATCTCCTCCTCGGTGTAGTACGGTTCCGAACTCTGCACTTTGAGCATAACCCTATAGCGGAATCCCTTTTTTCCGTCGGAATCCTTTACCTTGTCTTCCTTCAGCATCCAAAACAGTGATCCTTCGATCAGCGGATGTTTTGCTTCCAGGCGCTCTTTCTGCAGGTCGCGGTAGTTTTCCATCACCTGCAGGGCGCACTCTCCTATGGCCATAGCCCGGCTTTTTCGGTCTGTAAAGCTATAAGCCTCTGCGCCAATCGTATGATCCTTGGGGCGTCTGCGCATTTTCTGCATGTATCGCTTCAGGGTCTGTTTGTCTCTTTTGATCTTTTGCTTTTTGTTCATGCCCGTCCTCCTTCTTTCGCATGACGACTGTGATATATACGCCGTCCACAATATCGGAGTAGCGCACTTCGCCCTCCTCCAGTGTGTATCCGGGGTATATCTTCTCCATGATCTCCTTCGCTTCGTTCCGGAAATACCTGGCCAGCGTCTTCACTTTCCGGTTGGAGATCTTCGTGTCTGACGTATGGGTCTTCGGTTTCTTCAGGTTCCGGCTGCCGCTCCACATGTGATAGTTCACCCGCTCGCCGGCATCCCTGGCTTTCTCGTTCTGCCGGTACAGGTAGTTTGCGATTCCCTGCAGACCCTTGCCGTAGGTCTGCAGGCTGTAGGTGTTCGCGATGCCCTTCCCCCAGATCTTCTCCAGCTCGGTCCTGTCGATCCCGCCCGTCACCATGCAGTGAACATGCGTCCGCTGGTTCTGATCATGGCCGATGGCATAGACGTATTTCATCTCCGGCAGGCCCCGCTTCTCCCGGTTCCGCTTCACCCGGTCGAAGAAATTCCGGATATCCATTTTGCAGCGCTTCAGGTCCGCCGGTTCCTCTGCATAGGTCAGTGTCACAGCGCAGTCTTCCCAGTAACGGAAATTGTTCTCGATAAGGAGGATCAGCCAATGCTTCGCCCGCCGGGTGTTCAGCTGCTGCTGCCGTTCCTTGGTCAGGTTCTGCTTTCCCTTCCTGGCTGTCTTCTCCATGCTCCGGCCGAATATCGGATACACTTCCGCTTCCAGCCGTGTGCCGGCCTTCGTCGTCCTGGTCCGGTATCCCATGTTGCCGATCCGGATCGCCGTTGCTTCGCTCCGCCAGTAGCTGCTCAGGAGATCTTCCCGCTGGTCCGGGATTACATCAAACAGTCCTTCATACTCCCAGGCCATCCCGGTTCTCTCCTTCCTGCTGGTCCTTGTCGATGGTTTCGTCTCGCCGGCGGCTATACTCCCGGGAAGCCGCTGCGCTCTCCCGGGTCCCTCCCGCTGACTCCATCAATTTCTGATCGATGGATGGACGATGATTAAAAATTTCAGCATCTCTGTTTCCGGATCTCTTCTAATAGGAAAATACGCGTATTCTTAATACTCATTACAAGCCTGTCAATGCGGAACCCATCCCGCAGTTCCGGAGATCCCTCCGCGGGTCCTGTATTGAAGAGGAAAGTTCATGGCTCCCATGGCCGCGGGAGCTGGCGCGCATGGCCGGAATCGAACCGGCCGGCAGCTGTGGCACATCCTATCAGTCTGTGGGGAGCGCGTTCCCTCCTTTATTATTCAGACTTTCGGCACGCCGCCCGTCCTCGATGCGCATGTGGTCCGGATAGCCGATCTCTGTCGGTCTGCTGATCTCTGCCAGCCCTTGATCCGGGATGTGTCATAGTCCGTATTTCCTTTGCATATACGTGACGTAACACTTCTGAATATATGTTGTCTGTTGTTCTTCTTCCTCCAGCAGTTCAAGCACTTTGCCAGGCATCGGACAGCCGATCCTGCCCTCGTTGTCGTATGGGCATCCTTCGCAGCTCACAAATCCGTTCTTTTGACATGCTTCTGCTGCTTTCTTCAGTTCGTCCCTGTCAACCATCTTCTGATTTCGCTCCTTTTCTGAAGTTGCTTCTGTTTCTCCGGTCTGCTGTCGTACCATTTGCCACCTTTTTTGTATTCATCACGCAATCTCCACGCACTGCATTTCGTAGGTTCGTCACAATAAAGATAGCCAATGTATGCATCTGTTAGTGTGCAATGATACGGTTCATAATGCTTGCAGGTTATGCACATCTTTGGCACTTGTTCTTTCATGTTCCGCTCCTTTTCAACGCAGTTCTAACGCAGTTTTAACGCATATTTTGCGTTAGAATACGCTCCTATTCTTCTGTAGTAACGACATTATCTAAATGAACTACTACAGCGACCAAACGAGAATCTTCCAACGTATGTAATTCAAAAAAATTCTCTGCTTCAACAACCCTTTGTTCTCCATTGCGATAAATAATCAACCACTTATCCATGTTCCGCTCCTTTTCTCCGTTAGTCGAATGCACCGTTATCCATTCTCTGCTTTGTAATTTCCTCAATCAGTTGTTCTTGCTCTTTTATCAGAACGAGTGCATCCTTTGCTATCGTTACAATGCATCCTGTTTTACACCCACGATACGGACAATCCTTGTATGCTTCGTTATGTTCGCAATCCAAACCGTGCCATGAACCATGTTCAGAACATATCTCTAACCCTTTGATAACCTTCTCTAACTCTGCCATAACTACTCCTTCGCAATTCTCTCCTATTCTCCCCTTACGCTTCCTTCCTGTATTCCCACTGGTCCCGCACAGCGACAACCCTTCCGCGTTTGATGCCCAGGATCCTGGCCGTTTCCTCGATGTTCTTCGTGCTTTGCAGTGTGTCCATGATTTCCTTCTGCCGCTTCGTCGGTTTCTTGGCCTTTTTCCTTTCGAATTCCCGCATGCATTTATAGCTGCAGAACCATGCGAACAGATTCCCCTTCTTCCCGATCGGCTTCTTCCA
>Ga0310696_10008254_pt1 | contig 12164 bp, 2 predicted proteins | sample AusTroGonzalo_MG_4_FD_203885 | JGI IMG/M metagenome (GOLD analysis project Ga0310696, IMG submission 203885) | Bovine rumen microbial communities from tropical cattle in Woodstock, Queensland, Australia - Gonzalo_02 (v2) (version 2) | ecosystem: Host-associated > Mammals > Digestive system >... | reverse complement strand
ATGTAAAACTTTCGAAGCAGTAGTTGAAGTAATGCCTAGCGCTGTTGCTTCGAAAGTTTTACATGTAATTATTACAAGTGGCAATTATGCACCATATCATTGGGAATGTAGCTATTGGGAAACAGGCACAAATCCTACTACGCCTCATTATAGTGGTTGGATTTCATTTCAACCCAAATTAACTCCAGGTACAGGTATTGATATTACAAATAATACTATTTCAGCAAATGCTATGGTTGGTTCTAATGGAACAACTGCTGGTTCAGCAGGTATTGTTCCAGCACCTGCAAAAGCAGACAATACCAAATTCTTGAAAGGTGATGGTACTTGGGCTACAGTAGATGCACTTCCTGCACAGTCTGGGCAATCTGGAAAATTCTTAACGACAGATGGATCTACAGCATCTTGGGCAGAAATAAATACAGATATTAAACTTACTGATATAGCTTCGGCAGGTACAAACATAACATTTACAACACCAACAATAGATGACTACTCTATTGCCGGTACAGATGTTACAGTTGCCGGTGGTGTTGCTAGTGGATTTTCAACTTCTAGTTATGTTTACAAAGCTAGTATCTGGAACTCAGTAATCAGTAATAATGTTTTTGAATACAATACTAAAATCAATATAAGTTCATTACAATCTCACGATATTGTTTTTGCTTTTGTTGGTGCAGATGATTTTACTTTTTATGCTGCAATTGAAAGTTCTGGTAAAATATCTTGTATTTTTTCTGGTTCTAATGGAACATATTATAGACCTAATTCAGGTACTTATTATCTTACAACTAATAAAGACTACTGGATTAGATTGTTAGTAACACAAAACTCCGATATAAAAATATATGTTTCAGAGAATGGTTCAAGTTATGATTTAAAATCTACAACCTCTTTTGATAGGCCTTGTAAGCAAGACAGCCATAACCTTGAATTAGGTTGGGGTAACTTTTATACCTTAACATCAAGATATTTCACTGGCTCAATAGACTTAACAGAAACAAACTTCAAAGATGGTAGCGGTAACATCTTGTGGGCAGCATCCGCATTTGCTGGTATTCCTTCTATTAACGCAACAGATACTACCTATTCAGCTTTCACAGGTGCCGATGGGGTAAATGCTGGTACAGCTGGTTTAGTACCTGCACCTGCTGCAACCGATAATGAAAAGTTTTTACGTGGTGATGGAACATGGTCTGAAGTTAAACAACTTGAAGCATATCAAAGCCTGACAGCAGCACAACGTACAATTTTGTTGAATAATGGTACATATGACGGAAAAGCTGTAACTCCTGGTACAATATTTACTCAATATGATGGAACATTCCAAAAATTTACCAAAAAACAAGTTATAGATGAAACAGAATTTGTTGATAGTGGTAATACAATTCCAGATGGAATATCTTACTATGTTACAAAAATTGATAAAAACGGTACCGATTTTTACATGGCTATTCCAATAGATAATGGATATTATGGGTATACTTTAACTGATGGTGAAAATTGGACATCTACAAATAGTATTATATCTAGTAAAAGAGAAGCTCATGTCGGAGCTTTATATAAAAATGGTGTTTGGGCTTGTGAAGATGGTAATAGTGGTTTCTTTAGATATTCAGAAGATGATGGAGAAACTTGGATTGAATCACCAACCTCTCCAGGAACACCAACTACACAATTTTCATTAGAAGGTGGTTATTTTGTAGCATGCTTTGGTTATGCTCCACCTTGCTATTCGGCAAATGGTAAAGACTGGATACAAATAAATTCTAATATGAGTAATGTCTATGGAATTACTTATGATGGAACGCAATGGATTGCTATAACTGATTATAAACATATTTATACGAATGACGATATTACCAATGATAATACTTGGATAGAAGTAATATTTCAAACCGCACCTATATGTAATACTTTTTATGCAATTACTTATAATGATGGTATTTATTATGCTTATGGTGCAGCTTATTTAAATGGTGCTTGGTGTAATATTGTAGAAACTTCACCCGATTTATTAAATTGGACTCATTCTGATAAAATATTTCCAGACAATGACGGGTGGTCCGGTGGTTATTCAAGATTTATTTGCAATGGAAACTTTGTAGCTATTGAAATTAATAATAGTATGTGGTATACATTAGATCAAGGCTCCACTTGGTCTGATGAAATAGCTACTCATGGACATTCTACTTTAATTGGTAATGAATTATGGGATGTATATGAAGGTACTATATATACTTTTAATACTATATCACATTTAGGAAATATATTAGAAAATATTTCTTATAATAAATCAGAAGTTGATACCTTATTAAATCAAAGATTAAGAGTAATACACGGAGGAAATAGTATTAATGTAGAATTAGATGGAGATGCTGCTAATATAACTTATCTTCCATCTACTGCTTATGAAGCTCCTACTCCTCAAACTTGGTCATATGACGGTACTTTATTAACAGATATGCAAAACAAAAAATCTTATATTAATATGGGATATGATTCTGATACAGGTAATTATATTTGGAAAGAAGTACAAACAGGTAGTTCACAGCCTACATATGATGCTGCAACAAAAACAATTATATTCTAAGAGAGGATAACAAATGAGTATTGTAGAAAAACTTAAAATAGGTTCAACAAGTTATGATGTAAGAGATGCTAATACTTACAGGAGTCTCTCTACAGCACAAGAAACAACTTTGCTGTCTAATGGTACTTATAATGGAGAATCTATTACATCAGGTACAATATTTACAAGTGTTGATGGTACTTTTAAACAATACTCTGACACAGTATTACCCCCAACCGTTCAATGGGCAGAAGCTTCTAAAAATTTTATAGCTTTTGCTAATAATGGTTCATCAGAAGTGTTTGCAGAAACAACAGATGGTAAAATTTGGAGAAGCTCTGATGCAAATACTTGGACAGAAATGCCGGCTATTACAAGGGATTATCCTGTATATTCTGCTTATTTACAGTATTTTGAAAATATTTTGTATTTATACGAACAATCAAGTTATAGTAGCTATCTTTATACATTTGATAAAGAAAATGAGCAATGGTTAGGTGGATATAAAGGTGATTATACTTCTTCATCTTTTGCTTTAGGTAGATTAGATGGCGATATTGTATATTGTAGAAGATACTCAACAGGTGTATTCTTTTCAACTGATTGTATAAATTGGGAGGCTTCTTCTGGATATCCTACTAATTATGAACCGGTAAAATATCTTAATGGAAAGTTTGTAACAAGCGATGGTTTTACAATTTGGGCATACGCTACATCAAAAACATCTTGGTATTATGGTGGTTCTACTGGTGGTGGAAATATTAAAGATTTTATCTATGATGGTGAAAAGTATGTAGCTCTCTGTTATGATTCAAGCTTAACAACTACAACAGACTTTACAACTTTTACAAATATTTCAAATGTTGGATTACCGACAGCTGGTGATGGTAATAATAATCGCATAGGTTTTTCGAACGGTGTTTATGTAGCTTTATTACCTTATGACAAAATTTATACTGCGACAGACCTTTCGGATTGGGATGAAAGTTCTACAAGTATTACATTTAATGATGGAAATTTAGGTGAAAGTTCTCCATTTGGTTTTAATAGTCATTTCTTTTTTCATACAAACAGTGAAAATAAAACTTATGAGGGTGTCTATACAGAGGCTCACGAAAGGGCTTTAATTCCTTTATCATACAACAAAGAAGAAGTAAATCAGTTAATTGAAGATGTATTAGGAGATATTGAAACGAGATTATCACAAGTATAATCTACTTTATCTCTTATATATCATAGTTCTTATATAATATATTTAAAGTAGGATTATTATAAATGAGTGAAACTTTAACTAAACAATTTAATGCTCATATTGGCTCTCGTGTATCTTATAAATTAACAAAAGAAGGATATTTTGATAAAACAGGTTCAGTAGTTATTACTGAAGATGGCCAAGTTATAGATTTAACAGATACTGATTTTATCCCTTATGATTCACAAATACAAGTAATTTATAATCCTCAAAATAAAGCTACTGTAACTGTAAATAGAGACTATGAGATAGTTGGTAAAGATGTAGTTGTAACAGATGAAGGTATAGCATCGGGATTTAATGATACAAGCTGGATATTAGTAGATAATAAATATAAAATATGGAATAGTACATTACATGTTGCTTTTACTACTCCGGCTGTAATCGGTGATGAATCAATTGTTCATGCTACTGGATTTTTTACACTAGAAACAAAAGCGAATGGAACTTTGAATTCATGGTCATACGAAATATCAAAAAATGTAATTACTTATAATATTCAACCAAATACAAAATATTATTTAAAAATTGCAGTTTCTAGTAATAAAGTTAAATCAATTTATATTCATGATGATACTACTACCGATTGGACACTGATGGGTAGTTTCTTAGATTTAGGTATTAGTATTTCAGATCAAACAAAAGAATATAGAATAGGACAAAAGTCTACAGCTACAGATAAAGCTTTTACTGGTACAATTGATTTACTTCATACATATATAACAGATAATAATGATATAGTTGAAGAAGAAGGTAATATTATTTATAGACCGTTTTCTATAGATGTAGATTCTTCAGATTTAATTTGTGCTCCTTCTACGACTCTTATCTCTAGTTATAAAACACAAAATAATGGTGCAGTAAGTTATTATACGATTGCTGATGAAACAATTATTGTAAATAATACACATTATGCAGAAGGTTTAACATATAAAAAGCGTAACGAATTAAAAAACATTTATGATATACCAGAAGAATATGATACAGCAAATTTTACAAATATAGATAATGTATCTATAATTAATCATATTGCTTCTGGATTTGATTTAGATGATGTATTATCACTTGGACAAAATGGACAATTTGCTTTTTATGCGTATTATGCATCAAATTGGGAATGGAATTTTAAATTTGAACTAAACGGTCCTGGTTTAACAGGCCAAGCAAGTTCAAATCAAGCTATTTTTGCACAAGGCCTTAGTTGGGAAAATGGTTTATATGTAAATGCAAATAATAATTTAGCTATTTCTATTAATTCCACAGCAGGTAGTAGTGGTGATGGAAGAAATTGGAAAACAGGTAATACAACATTACAATATAATAAACCCTATTGGGTAAAAGTTTCTTTTACAGGAACGGCCTATAAATTATATTTATCAGAGGATGGCGAAAACTTTGTAAAAGAAGCAGAAATTTTATCATCAACAAAAATAAATAGTATAAAAAGTGATTGGAGAATTGGTGGAAACTATAATGGAGATCAATATTATAGATATCCTTTTCACGGTAAGATTTATTTAGATGAATGTTATATTTTACTTAATAGAAAAGTATGGTGGAAAGCATATGATAGTATTGATGTAAAAACACTTAGAAATAAGCACAAAGATGTAAGAAAAACAACATTAAATTTAACACTAAACGGAGATGTTACATTTAGTGATACCTATATTTCTAATTTTAATGGAAATAATTATGCTACTATACCAACAATATTTAATCCTGGAAATGATCCATGGGAAATAAATTTAACGTTTAAAACATCAAATGACTATACTTCTGCAACTACTTACTTTTTTGGTAGTAGAAATGGAGATAACGGCCTGTTAATTGGTGCAAATAGTAGTGGATGGTTACAAATGTGGCTATCTAGTACTGGTTCATCGTGGGATATAATAAATGGAAGTGTTTGGAATACTTTTATTATACAAAATAATTCAATTGGCTATTTAAAATTAAGATTTGATGGTAGTTTATATGAATTATTAGCGTCTAGAGATAATGTTAATTGGACAGTAGCTTGTCGCAAAGAATCAACTGCAGTTATTCATCCAACAACACTTTATTTTGGTTCACCGTGGGATAAAGATACAAGATATTTAAGAGCAGATGGTAATTTTGATTTAAGTGCTACAAATATTTATATAAACAACCACTTATGGTGGAAGCCTGAATTTGCATATATACCAGAAAGTGCTGCAGAAAAAACAATAAATTTTAGTATTATTGGAACTCCAACGGTTACATATACAGAAGCTTATAACTTTAGTGATACTGATTATTTAACATTCTCTGATCCTTTAAATAATACGACTACATCATTTGAAGTTGTTTCCGCTATAAAATTAATAAGTAATTCTACAGCAAATTGTAGTATTTTTGATAAAGAGCAAATTGATTCAAAAACAAGTTTTAGATTTGAAATAAATTCTTCAAATAATTTACAACTTAGAATTTCAACAACTGGTGAATATGCTTACCCAATAACATTAACTAGTTCGAGTACCCTTTCATTAAATCAAAAATATTGGATAAAAGCGAAATATAATTCTACTGATGGATATACTATATATTTATCCACTGATGGTAAAAATTGGACACAAGAAGGATATTCTTCTGATACTACATTATTATATCAAAACTCAACAGCTGTATTAAAAATAGGCGATAATGCTGCAGAAGGTACAAATGCTTTTCCAGGAATAATATATTTAGATGAATCATCTATTAAAGTTAATGATTCTCTTGTATGGCAACCATATACTGAAAATAATTATATTCGTTTATTTAAAACTATTGGTAATGTAGAAATATCTTCTGATAATATCGCTTCCGGCTTTAGCGTAAATAATACAGGACTTGTTTATAATAAAACTCTTCAAAATACATTTAGTAATTTTGAAATAAAAATGAAAATTACAACTGGAAGTAATATTACAGATAATCAAATATTTATGTGCACAACACAAACCCCTAGATGTGCTGTTGCGATGAATGTAAATCAAAGTAAATTTTGTTTATATTTAACTTCTGATACAACAGGATCTTCTTGGAATATAACTCAGGGTGTGTTAGGATCACACACAATTTCACCTAATACAACATATTATACAAAATTAGTATATAACGGTAGTAATTATGTATTTAGTTTTTCAACAGATGATACTAATTATACAAATACAATAACAGTCAATAACTCTACAAAAATAGCTTCATTTATACCTACATTCGGTGCATGGTTACAAAATGGTACTACATCAGATGGATCTAAGTTTTTAGGTTCAATAGATTTAAATGAATGCTATATTAAAGTTGATAATAAATTATGGTGGAAAGGTATAGTTACAGAAGATGATGATATTGATTTTGAACAACCGATATTATCTGCTAATGGAACAATAGGCGGAGATTATTTTGCTGTAGCTGCTTCATCTATATTAGGGGAAGGTACAGAGGCTTGGAGAGCTTTTGATGGTATACCTTGTACATCTAGTAGTACTAATTATTGGCATTCTGCAATAGGACATCCATCTTGGATTGAATGGTATAACCCATATCCGGTAGCTTTATCAAATATACAAGTTCAAAATAGACATGATCATGGATCTTATATAAATGCTTATGTAATTTCATATAGTGATGATGGCGATTCCTTTGTTGATTATGTTAGCGGAAATTCACCAAATCAAACAGCTTTAGCTTATTGGAATATTCCAATAGCAGAAACAGCTGGACATAAATATTGGAGATTAACTTGTAATTCATCATCTGGTAGTAATTCTAATTATACAGCCGTTGGAGAAATTAATTTAACAGGTAAAATAAAACCATCAAATGTTAATGACTCTGGTGAGCAAGAAGCACCTGTGCAACACGAAAATGAAAACTTCTATGCTTTTGGTAATTTACAAATTAATGATGGTATAGTTTCAGGATTTAGTAGTAATAATATTTTTGTATTACCAAAACAATTCATTGCTAAGTATAATGATACTTTTGATATAGCAGTTAAATTTAAAACACCAAATTCATTATCTGGTACACATAACTTATTTGGAATGTCTGAACCACTATTAGTAAGATTATATAATTCGTATTTAAGACTTTCGTTTTTAAGAACAAATAATTGGCAAGAGTATGATTTATGGACATTATCTACAAACACTACTTATACTGTAAGATGCTATTATTCTAGTGGTTATATTTATATATATTTATATAACGCAGCTGGAACATTACTTAACAATACTAGTTATTCTATATCTGATTATTTCTTACGCTTTGGATGGAGTTCTATTTTCTGCTATGGCTCACAAGCAAATAATGATTTCTGGCAAAATACAATTGATTTAACAGGTTGCTATATAAAACTCAATGATAAATATTGGTGGAAACCGTATAATGAAGAAACTCCATCTGAAAATGTATTGTTAACAAAATATACTGTACAAACACTCAAAAAAGAAGATACTTTAACAGAATATAATAACTATAATATTGTTGGATCATTAACTAATAATAATGGTATATATTCTGGTTTCTCTGCCTCAAATTATATACACTTTAATATAGGTAATAGTGAAGTACAAACATCAGATATAATTACATGTGTTAAATTAAATGCTTTAAGAGACAGTACACAAGATGTATTTGGACCGGCGTATTCTGCAAGTACAACAGATACAAATAATACACCAATCGGATTTAGCTCTGATGGTAAGTTGGGAAGATATAATTTAAGTCAATGGACATTTGGTGAAACAGCATATCCAATAAATACTTGGATATGGGTAAGACAGATTTATAAAAATAATGTATATTATATATATGGTTTAATAGATGATAATTATACATTAGAAACTTTACCGCCAATTGAAAATTGGGAATTAGAAACTACTTGGACTAGTTATGAAAAAATATTCAATTCTATTTTAAGAATTGGTAATGGCTGGACTGCTACAGGTGAATATTTTAATGGTGAAATAGATATCAATAAAACAAAAATAATTATAAATGAAAAAGAATTACCCATTAAAATAAAAGAAAAGCGTAATTATTCCTGGAATAGCTCAAATAATTTATTTGGTATATCGAATAAAATTGCTTCTGGATTCAATGGATATAACACAGGTTATATCAGTGCTACTGGATTAAGTAGATTTGATACAACAAAACCTTGGATGATACAAGTCAAAGTTAAATTAATGACTACAAGTCCAAATCACCAATATATTATTCATTTTAGTGATAGAATTGTATTAACTGCATATAGAGATAAAAATTTCTATATTTGGTTTGGTAATAACTATGGTCAAAGCATGATCGATGGTTATTATGGTTCATGGGATATAGGAAAATGGTATTGGATTCGTTTAATGTGGACAGGATCATTTTATGCTTGTTATACATCAATAAATGGATCTCAATATAACTTAATTATGACTCATGATAATGGAAATATAGTAACTCCAAATAATACAACAAATGTATTCGGAACACAATATGCAAGTGGAGGTGGCTATATTGCTTCTCCTGGTATGATTGACTTATCTGAAACATTCGTAATGCAAGATAATAAAATTACATGGGCTCCTTATTTAAAAGATGAATATGAAGTTTCAGAATTTAAAGGATTTTATGTACCAGAATTTGAATACACTGGTAATGAAATGTCAGTTAATGCTTATAGAAATACATTAACTTCTGGAGATGCAGAAACATTATTAGGAGAGAATCCAAGCCAAGCGAGTGATGTTGTAAGTACTCAATTATTAAAAAGTAATATTGCAATTGTAGCACCAAACGAAGATGCGTTTATATACAATTCTTCAGATGAAATGTTTACTCCAAGTGGATATTACAAAATCAAATTTGAATCTAATATAGAAAATTATGATATAAATATTTCTGCGAATGATATATTATATCAAAATCCAAATAGACTATACGTGAAACCAGGTACAAAAATAAGCTATATAGCAACAAAACCTGGATATATGGATTTAACTGCATCAGATGTAGAAATCACACAAGATCAAACTATAGAATTATTCTTTGATAAAAAAGAATTTAAATTTTCTATAGATACAACAAAAGTATCGGATGGTTCAACATCAACTGATACAACATATATTTTACCAATTGTATACAATACTGAATTTATAAATAGACATGAAGATGTAACTATAGATTGGGGTGATAATACTACAACATATTTAAGTTATATATCTTCATGGACACAAGCCCAGCTAACACATACATATCCAAGAGCTGGACAATACCAAATTACAATAAGTACACAAAGTGGTTATATGCCTCGATTCTATAACTACCTATATACAACAAATAATAATGCATATAAATTAATTTCATTAGATTCACCTTTATTAAAATTAACTTATAGTAAACAATGTTTTATGTATGCTTATAATTTAAATAGCATACATAAAGATCTATTTAAATATAATGATCATATTACAGATTTACAAGATACATTTTATTATTGTAATAAACTAAAATCTATACCTGATGGATTATTAAAATATTGTAAAAATTTAACAACTGTTGCTGAAATGTTTGGTTATTGTACAGTTTTAACTGCAATTCCAGAAGATTTATTTAAATATTGTCCAAAATTATCATATTTTGGCTGGGTATTTTCATATTGTTATGCATTAGTAGATATACCAGAAAACTTATTTAAATATAATATTAATGCAAGTAATTTCGAAGATGCATTTTACTATTGCTATAATTTACTTAATATACCTGAAAATCTGTTTAAATATAATTTAGCTGCAACAAGTTTTTATCGTACATTCTACTATTGTAATGCATTAAGAACAATACCAAATAACTTATTTAAATATAATTTAGCAGCTGTTAATTTTGGTTATACATTTAGGAATTGTTATTATTTAACAATTAATCCGAATATTTTTGGAGAAGATTTAGTACAAAGATTTAATAGTATTCAATCAACAACAACTCTCAGCTTTCTTGGTATGTTTATGAGACAGTATTTTTACGGTACAGATTGCGGTACTGCTCCAGAGTTATGGAAATTAACACCAACAAATAGTAAAAATCAGTCTATAAGTATGAATGGTTTATATTGTTTTGGATATACAACAACACAATCTAATTATATTGCAACAAATCTTACAAACTTTGGAAACAAAACACTTACAAATTTCTGGGATATACCTGTTACATTTGGTGGTTTAGGTTGTATTGATCTTACAGTTAATGTGGAGTAAATAAATGAGTGATAATACTAAAATTACAGTAGCTTTTCTTGACTATAAAAAAGTATTTGATAATAAAAATACTATTACAACGTTAGTTCCTGGAAATACAACAATTGAAATAACCGCTGAAAAAAATGGCTATAATCCAAAAACAATTTTTTATTCAGATGTAGCTTCTACTTCAACCATAAGCACAGCTATACAAAATATTATCATTGATGAACCATATCAAGCTGTAACATTAACTGTAAATTCATCTACACCTGATACAACATTAGAATTTTATTGTGATACAGGTACAGTTAATGGAAATACAATAACTGTAGCCAAAGGAACAAAAGTAAGATATACTTTATCTAAAACCGGTTATAATACATTAGATAGAAATATTTATATTAATGAAAATACAATAGAAAATGAATCATTAGATGAAGCAATATTTAAATATACTGTAAATACTAGCTCTACAAAAACAATTACTATTCCATTTACAACTGTTTCTACAATGCTAACTGAATGGAATAATGCAAATGCTACATTAACAATTGATTGGGGTGATGGTACAACTTCTACAGTTGGAAGAAGTTTTTCAGAATCACAAATAACGCATACGTATACTGGAAATTCATACCAAATATCTATAACATCAAATAAAAATGTTATGCCATTATTTTATACTTATCGTAGTACAGCACAAGCATTATTAATTACAAGTATAGATACACCATTTTTAAAAATGTGTGGAAAAGAAGCTACATATTTATTAAGTTATTGTGGAAACTTAACAACTGTTCCAACAAATCTTTTAAAGTATAATTCACATTTAACATCTTTAAATTATGGATTTTATTATCTGAATTATAACAGTAATCTCACATTTACTATACCAGAAAATTTATTATACTATTGTACTGAATTGGAAACAGTTAATCGTATTTTTCAGCAATATAGTAATAGTAATACAAGTAAAATACTTACTATTCCAGAAAAAATATTTTATTACTCTAATAAAATAACTAGTGCTCAATATGCATTTTATAACTGCAGAGGAGTAACTAGCATTTCTGAAAATCTATTGAGTAAATTACCA
>Ga0310696_10008253_pt1 | contig 12164 bp, 3 predicted proteins | sample AusTroGonzalo_MG_4_FD_203885 | JGI IMG/M metagenome (GOLD analysis project Ga0310696, IMG submission 203885) | Bovine rumen microbial communities from tropical cattle in Woodstock, Queensland, Australia - Gonzalo_02 (v2) (version 2) | ecosystem: Host-associated > Mammals > Digestive system >... | reverse complement strand
AAATCAGATGTCTTATTGCATATATTAACCCAAAAAAAACAATACGCTTATGAAAAAAATTCTTACTCTTTTTGCCGTACTGCTGATGGCAGTAATGGGCATTCAAGCAGCATCTACCAATGGTACTTTTCCGGGTGGCGGATCCTGGGGATTCGACAATTCTACCGGTAAGTTGGTCATCGATGCAACTACCGTGCCGGACTACATGGGTACGCTGATTGATTGTTCGGATGTCAGTTGCCCGTCTTCTGTCTATACGGCTTACGGGTCGGCAGATTACATGTACATCACCACGGCTCCTTGGAGCGCGTTTGCCAAGGATGTTAAGGAGATTGCTTTCGTCAATCCGAATCTGAAGAAAATCGGCGAATGTGCGTTTACCGGTATGTGGCGGGTGGAAAAAGTGACGATCGACTATTCGAAAGCGACTGCCTTCTGGCCTTTGCGCGTGAGCAATGCAGCGTTCGCTTATTGTATGATGTTGAAGGAATTTAACTTCACGCATGTGGACTATATCGGATCGCAAGCATTTATGCAAACGGCTCTCAGTTATATCGAGCTTCCGTATGTATCGGAGTTGGGTGACTATCCGTTCGCGGGCTGTCCGCAGTTGTTGCGTGCAAGCACGGACGATAACGGCAACACGATCCTCAACAGGAAACCGTCTATCTATTTCGCGACGATGACTTTGCCGAAGAATACCGACCTCATCGGCGCCGATATATACGAGATAACGAGCGGCAAGAAGTACGACGTGGTGGTAATGTTCAATTACAACGTCATGAATGCCAGCGGTGCGCCGAAAGCCGGTCATACCAACAACAGGGAGACCGTCTATGGCGAAGTGGTACAGGGTGACAATGCTGCCTACTGGACCTTGAACGGAGCAGCACCGTACTGGTATATCAACGGCGACAACAGTCTGATTATTGACTGCGATAAAATCGGAATGCCGAACTTCCCGAAAGCCGGTGCCAACTGGAGCTCTTTCAAATCGAAGGCAAAGGAAGTGCACCTCTATAACGAGGTATATGGTATCTCCAATAACGCCTTCATCAATTTTACGAAACTGGAGAAGGTGGATATCAATTACTATCGTTCCAGTTATAATTACATCGGCAACAGTGCCTTCTATAACTGCTCCAGTTTGAAGACGATCAACATGGAGAAGGTCGCTAATGTGAAGGACTCGGCGTTCATGGGCTGCTCGGCATTGCAAGATGTTGACTTGAGCGGTTGTGTGAATGTGTATCAGAGAGCATTCGTTAACTGCGGTATCCGTTCCCTGCGTTTCGACACGGAGCTCCGTAGTATCAAGAGTCAGGCGTTTTATGGCGGTATCAAAGATGGCGCCGTGATCTATATGAACTATCCTACGCCTCCCGATATAGAGACGAATCCTTTTGTGGGTGTCAACCAGAGTTCGATCACCTTGGATATCCCGGAGGCGTACGGCGATAACTATAACATCGCGCCTTGGAATTACTTCAAACGCACTGCAGTGGGGACCACCTTGTACGGTGTGTTCAACGGCACGGCGATGACAATCTATTATGATGAGAAGATGAGTTCTCGTGGCGGTACGCAAGACTGGACCACCTCGTCTTACAGTACACAGCGGGCACAGGTGACGAAAGTTACTTTCGACCAATCCGTTCTCGGGGCGGCTCCGACGGATATGAACAAGTGGTTCTCCGGTTTCAGCAGCCTCGAGCAGATCGTGAATCTCGATTATCTCAACACCGAGAAGGTGACAGATATGCATGAATTGTTCAAGGGATGTAAAAAACTCAAATCCATCGACCTGAGCCATTTCAATACGGCGAACGTATATAACATGCAGGCTATGTTTGAGGACTGCGATGCCGTGACTACATTGAATGTGAATACGTTCTCAATGTCCAAGGTGCGTTTTATCACCCATATGTTCTACTCCTGCGATAATCTGGAGCGAATCTATAGCGATAAATCGTGGAGTTATCTCTCCAGCCAAATGGCGATTCCGGATGACGTGTTTACCGGCAGTACGAAGTTGATGGGTGGATACGGACACAAGTACGATGCCAAATATACCAGTATGGAGTATGCCTGTCCGGACAATATCAACTATAGAGGTTATTTCTGGAGACACGATGATACCGGTGACGAATGGTTCTCTATCACCGTCTATTACTGGTTGATTGACGACACATACGCAACTTGGCCTGACGGAACGGACAATTGGAACGCGAATACGATTAACCAGTATTGCTCCATGACTACTTCCATTCCGAATATCATCAACCGCACTACGTATCACAAGAAAGGCACGCAGATCCAATTCTCCAATTTCAAATCGGATTATTTCTTTATGATGGGATATTGGACAGGCAGCGACGGTTACCACGACGGTACGGAATTTACGATAACGGTAAATGAGAGTATGCATGTTGTCTTGGAGGTGTACGACTGGGTATATGTAGGCGTTTCTGCTACGCAATCGGAGGGCAATTACGGAACCGTTTCCGCTTCTATCACGAACGATCGAAAAGGTAATATCACGCTGTTGGAATACCCGGACAAATACCCAGAGGATACTTGGCGGATGACCTATACCGCAAAGGAAAAATCGAACGGCAGATTCCTTGGTTGGATACCGGAGAAATGGGTAGAGCAATACGGCAGTGAAGAAGATGCATACCGGGTTGCATCCTACCTCAAGGGGTATATAGAGGGCCAGGATGGTACCGATGCGTTGGAGTACAAACTGCTCAAGCGGTTCGAAGATAGAGAATTCTCTGTCAAGCCAAGCGAGTGGTTGGAATTCTCCAAAGTATGCGGAATAACTGAAAACGATAACTCCGATTACTTTGTGATGCGCGCTATGTTTGAGGAGAAAGAGATGGCCAAGCACTACGTGATGTTAAAGTCTGATCATGGTACGATCTACGATACGAATGGTATCCATAAATCCATCCACATGGGCGATTCGTGTTACTATGTGGCAGAAGGTACCACGCTCAGTTTGGATGTCAAAGACGTTGAAGACGATTGGTTGTTCGACCATTGGGAGATAGATGGCGTGAGCGAAGGTTCGACCTGTCCGCTCTCTTACGAGGTAACGGAAAATTCTGATTTCTCGACCATCGAAGCTGTCTATAAGAAGAAACCGGCCCGCTTCGTAGTGGTAGCACGCAAGAATCTTGACGACGGTAACTGGTTCTACATGACTTCGGATCTCGGTTCGTCTTCAACCAAGCGTTATCAGGCAGTAGATGCCGAGACGACCGATATTAGCGAGGTTGCTTCGGATAATCTGGATGATAAATTCTATTGGGAAATCGAAGGCAATTACCTTAAGACAGGAGAGAAATACTGCGTCTATAACGGTAGTAGCAACTCGGCAAACCTCGGTACTCTCAATAATGCAAGAGAACTGACTATCCAAAAAACGGATGGCTATTACACCTTCTCTTTGGAGGATACCAAAGGCGATACCCGTTACCTGTCGCTCAATAAGACGACAGGCCAAGACTACTTCGCCTTCTACAAAGGTTTAGGTCAGTCTTACAAACTGTACATTATTGAGAAAGGTCAAGTGGCAACTGGTATTGACCAAGTTAGCCAAGAACCAAAAGCTAAGGGCCAAAAGCTGATTATTGACGGTCAGTTATACATCCTTCGTGACGGAAAGATGTACAACGCACAAGGCGTACGGGTACAATAATTACGAATAAACATTGTTTAACTAAAAATATATCCTATGAAAAAGTTTAAACTTCTTCTCTCCATGCTGATGCTGGTATGCTTCAGTGTGGGAACGTGGGCGGCAGACTATGAGTTGGTCTATACGCTCGATGGATCCGTTACCACAGGCGGTAATAGCAGCTATGCCGCAGATGGTGGTGGATTGACGCAAGATGGTATTGACTGGTCTGTAACCGGTAATACTACCATCAATCCTTGGCGTATCGGTGGTAGGAGTCTTACCAACGAGGATCGTCTCGCCTACAGTAAAACGGCGATTTCGGACAATATCGCGAAGATTGAGATAGAGCATGGTAATATTACCTTAACGGCTAATTCCGTGAAGGTGGAGGTTGCCAGCAAAGCTGATTTTAGTACCATTCTTCAGACCTTCACAACTACAACAGTGGAGGCGAATAAGACAATCACGTATCTTCGCCCCAGCGGTCAGGATTGGTCGAACGCTTACTATCGTATTACGTACAACGTAACGGCAGGAAGTTCTAATGCATATGTCCAATTGAAGTCCGTTAAGTTCTACAAGGAGAAAGCGGCTTCCACCACTCCTTCTATCTCTATCGAGCAGAATGGTAGTGCGGTTACCTCCGTTGATTTCGGTGAGGTACCTACTCGTAATACAGACCCCGACGATGACAATGGTACTACGCAAACGATTGATGTGAAGGCAAGCAACCTGACCGGAGATGTATATCTGCAAATCGATAATACAGACGGTAATTATTATTACATCTACGATCCTCGTTATGCCAGTGCATATTTTGCATATTACACGCTCAAACCGAAGGACGGTGCGATAGACACCAGTCTCGTTTTGGATGTAACTTCATGGGATGCAACAGGAACCATGACAGGTAAGCTGAAAGTAAGCAGCAAGGCTTCTACCCCCGACTTTACCGCCTTTAACATCGATCTTAAGGTGAATATCTTTGAACTGAAGCCCGGAGACTATGACATCAATTTGAATAATACTTTCTTCGGCGTAGCAACAGGAACTAACGCCGAAGAGCAAAGTGGAAGTTTAAAATGCATAGAGCTGGTTTCCGGTTGCGGCTCATCGGCGACGACCAAACCCTATTATGATGCAGCACACGTGCGCTTCTATAAAGACGCATACCTCAAGATATGTGCGCCTGAGGGCTATGTGATTGATACCATCCTCTTTACTTCGGGTGGCACATGGAATGGAGAGGTTTCTGCAAATGTAGGTAAGTACGATGACACTAAGAAAGAATGGACAGGTGCCTTCCGTTGCGTTACCTTTGATTTCGGCGCACAAGACCGTATCTCCAAAGCAAAGGTTTCTATCATTAAGGCTCCGAAAGTAGGTTTGCCGATTATTTCCGGTCAGACGCCGTTCTATCCGAGCACGAAGGTGACCTTGAGTTGTGAGACAGATGGCGCATTGATGCATTACACCACGGGTGAAGATGATCCTACCGGTGGTGACCAGACCTATTCAGAGCCGTTTACGCTTACAGAAACAAAAACGGTGAAGGTGATAGCTATAAAGAATACCGATGTAAGTGAAATAGCTTCGAAGACCTTCACCAAGGCTACTCCGAAGACGGTAGCTCAGGCCATCGCCTTGATCCCCAATAATCAAGATACTGAGAATGATCAGTTTGTGGTAGGTTATGTTTGCACAGCAAGCGAAAGCGAGCCTTCGAATGGTCAGATGACGTATTATATCTCGGATGATGCAACCACGGATGACGAAGGTACGACCACGACAGATCGTATCCAGATCTATAAGGGTAAAGGATTGAACAATACTGACTTCTCGGCTGCCAGCGATTTGGCGGTAGGCGACAAGGTGGTTGTTTATGGCCAGTTAAAGAACTACAATGGTGTATATGAACTCAATAGCGGTAACTATATCGTTGAGTACACCAAGAGAGAGCTGAAGGCAGTAGGTGTTTCGGGTAAATTGACCCAAACCGAGTATGATTACGGAGACCAACTGAATGTAGCCGGACTCAAAGCAACGGCTTACTACACGGTAGGCGCAGATGTGGATATAACGAATGATCCGGGTCTCGTATGGACAAAGGAAGGAGAAGCACTTTCGGAAAGCTTGGTTTATGGCGGAAACTCGTTCGTTCAGGCAAGCTACGGAGGTAAGACTTCTACTAAGTTTGATATCACTACTACGGTTAAGACATATGCCTTGACCTTCTCTGCGCCGTCGAACGGTACGTTGGTTATCAAAGATGCGCTTAGTCAGGAGATCAAGAGTGGTGATAAATTCCATAAAAATGCATCGTTAACCGTCTCTGCTAGTCCTGCAACCGGTTATAAACTAGATAAAGTGACTGTGCTCATGGCTTCCGATGATAGCGATGTGACCTCAGAGGTGCTTACCTACAATAAGAACCTCAAAATGCCGAATTATGCAATCAAGGTATCGGCAAGCTTTACCAAAATCAGTTATGGTAAACTTGAGATTACACCGAATAAGATTGACTATGGCGTTGTAAAAGTCGGAGCTACGGTTACAAATCAGGCCTTCACTCTAAAATGTTCCGGTTTCACGAAGGGTGATTTGATTAAGATTAAAGCTCCGGACGGCTTCGTCGCAACAACAACTTCCTTTGGAATTGAAAATGAAGACGGTTCGCGTGAATACGGATACATATTCATTAATCCAACCTCTACAACGCTCGGCAAAGCCGGTGTTTATGACGGTAATGTAGTGATCTCTTCGGATGGTATGGCAGCAGACAGCATCGTGCCTGTCAAACTGACCGTAGGTGGTGTCGTAACAACCACACCGAGTCCGGTCGCACTGGATCTGGGTGATGTGCTCTACAAAGATGAGTTGACGCAGTACAGCAAATCGTTCCATCTGAAAATTACGAACCTGACAGTAGGTCAATATGACCAAGTTGTATTAAACTTTTTGGGCTCTGATTACTACGCATTTGGTGTGAACGGTAATAGCTATATTACGGACGATGACCAGGATGGCGTCATTGACACAGATGTGAAGATAAAACCGAGCAGCAGTGTCATGGATTACAGTTTTGATAAGATTGCCGGTCAACATACAGCAACTATTCAATTCATGCCAACTAGCGGTACTTCTTCTGTTGCGACAACAACACTTGGTACCGTTACGATGAACATTGTGGCTGCTTACGGCATTACGGTAGCTGACATCACCGGTGGTAAACTTACCTGGAACGGAGAAAACAAGACACCGAAGGTAGCGAAGGAGGATGCAACCTTCACGCTGGCTGCTGTTCCTGATCTGGGCTATAAGGACGGTGTGATCAAGGTAATGAAAGCAGCCGACGAATCGGATATCACCAGTACCGTGCTGAAGAATGGTGTACTCACCATGCCGGCATATGCGATTAAGATATCTGTGACCTTCACGAATGCAGGTCCTGCGTTTAAAGTCGATAAGACCGCTATTGACTTCGGTACGGTGGCTAAGAAGACTTCCATCAGTGAAGACGCTATGAAGATATCTATGCTTGGCGCTAACCTCACCGGCGAAGTAAAAGTAACAGCCGCTACAGTAGGCAGCACAAGCGTATTCGTTACCAACGGATTCAAACCCTCCGGTTATTACGAACCTACGAATGGTGTGATCGATGCAACGGTGCTTGCTATTCCTTATACAAATACCGTAGGTGACTTCACCGGTTCGCTCACTTTCCATAGTGAGGAAGGTGACTTCGAGGATCAGGTAGTATCGCTGCATATTAAAGTAACGTCTGACCCGGGTATCGCATGGGCTGCCGCAAAAGATACAACCTATACGGTTGGTCTGCAGCGCACCCCGCAAGCCCTGACGAACCCGAATAAGGTGACGGTAAGTTATAGCAGTTCGGATCAGACCGTAGCTACTATTGCAAGCGATGGTACGATTACTCCGCTCAAGCAAGGAACAACCACTATCAAGGCAAGCTTTGCAGGTAATGCTGATTATGAGGCAAAAGATGTAACTTACGTGCTGCAAGTATATGCACCTTATAAGATAAAACTTGAAGGTACGCAGATTAAAAAAGAGTTCGAATCCGGCGATTACTTCTATCCTGCAACGGATGGTAATTACACGGTCACCGCTTTTTATGGTGAAGCTGCTCCTGTTATCAGGTATGATGTAACCAGCGAGGTTTCTTGGGATCTTGATGGATATGATATAGCAACCAAGCAGATCACAGGTACCGGTCAAATGATACTTACTGCTACATGGCAAGGTTTGGATCATTGGGTGTATATTGAGACTTCCATTAAGAAACACAAAATATACTTCTCTGATCCGGATAATGGTACGATGACTATTAAGCGGTACGGTACGGCTATCGCAAGCGGAACTGAGGGCGTTAAGGGTCATGTGTTTGATGTAACAGTAACACCTAAGGACGGTTACAAGTTGGGCACGTTGAAGGCTAACGGAGTAGATATCATGTCGACCAAGAAATTCACTATGGGAACAGAGGATGTCACGGTAGTAGCTACATGCGTTGTCGGACAGGTAGAATCGCAATTGGCATGGTCAAAGACTTCGCAGACCATGAAGTTCTCCGATCGTGGTGAGCGTATGGACTTCCCGACATTGACCAACCCGAATGAGATTCCGTGGTCAGAGATCACCCTCAGCAGTAGTGATCCTACGGTAGCCGAATTCGGTACGCCGACTCATGAATACAGCAGTTGGTTCGCTCCGGTAGCACGTTATAAGGCAGGTACTACAACCATGACTGCGACCTTTGCCGGTAACGACGATTATAAGGCAACAACCATCAGCTACACGCTGACAATTGAGAAGGGCGACCTCGCAGAGAGTGAATTCCGCTGGGATCAGTATCCGGACATCACCTATGTGAAGAAAGATACATTTACGTTCTATGAGTCACATAGCTATGCATCTGTGGTGGCATCGAAGATCAATAAGAACACGGAGGTTACCTACGAGAGTACGAATACCAATGTTGCTACCGTTTCTACAAACGGAACACCTTCAGCTAAAGCAGCCGGTACAACCACTATCAAGGCTATCTTCGCTGGTAACGACCGATATAATGCGAAGACGATCCAGTATGACTTTACGGTAAAGAAGGCAAGTCCGGTACTATCTTGGAATTACGACTTCAGCGGTAGTTCTTACACCTATACCTATGGTGAGACTTCCTATATTCCGGGCTTCAAGTCTGTAACTCCTGGTGGTTTGCGTGAGAGCGTTAAGTTCTCAAGTTCGAACCCGGCAATTGCTACTATCGACCCCGAAAGTGGGTATGTAAGTCGCAAGAACCAAGGTGGTACAACGACTATCCGTGCTTACATTGAGGAAACAGAGTACACCAATGCTGCTGAGATCAAGTATGACTTGACGGTTGTTCCGCTGATTGAACTTGCTCCAAGCGGAGCTGATGCGATCACGATGGCAAGCCAAGATGCTCAGTATAAGGATTATGCTACCACAATATCCTTAACCAAGGCTACGCATCAATTCAGCATTAAGGTTAATGGCGCATTCTTCCAGAAGGGTGTAACGTTTACACGCGCTAATACAAGTTATAAGATTGATGGCTACTATGGCACTAAGATATCTGTTAATGCAGATGTGGCAGGCGATTATACCTTCACATGGAACAACAAGGATAGCGTCCTAAGCGTTGTCTTCCCTGTTAAGCCGAGTATCAATGTAGGCGCTACGTCGATTGACTTCGGTACGGCATATAAGAATGATCAGGGTAAGGAAGAAGTGATTGCCCTCTCCGGTGTTGCTTTAACCAAAGACGTTGTAATAACAACAGCAACGACCGAAGGTAGCACCGATGTATTCACTATTCATACCAATGGAGATTATGTTTATAGTCGCACTTACGGTGCGACTGCCTTCACTCGCGAAGGAGGCACAACGGTTGCAATATATGCATCTACCTATGTACCCGGTGAGTTTAGCGGTAAGGTGACTTTCCATAGTACAGGTGATGAGTTCGAGGATGTAGTTGTTCCGTTGCACTTCATCGTGAAGGCAAAACCGACGATCACGCTCGAGGCACATAGTCCTGCTACGTTGGTAGTTAAGAATAATGGTGTGGCGATCAAGAGTGGTGATGCGGTACCTGAAGGAACCGTTCTGACCGTTGAAGTTGGTATTGAGGCGGGTTCTGAGGACTACTATAAGGTAAAATCCCTCACCGCAAACGGAGAGGATATTATGGAGAGCAAGCAGTTCACGGTAGGAACAAGCGATGTGAAAGTTATTGCTTGGGCTGACCAAAAAGCAGTGCCGGACTTCACCTGGGATAAGAGCGGAAAAGAAGTCAGACTCGGCGCATTGAATAATGTATTCCCGACAATGTCCAATCCGAATAACTTCCCGCTGATCTATTCAAGTACCAAGACCGATGTGGCAACTATTGATTCAGAAACAGGTGAGGTTACATTGGTTGGATTAGGTACTACCTACATCAAGGCATATTTTGCAGGTAATAATGACTATAGATCTTGGACTTCACAATACGAACTGATCGTTAAAGAAGGTCCGGTTGTTGAGGTAATTCCTACTTCTGTTGACTTCGGTACTGCTTATGTGAATCAAAAGGATGAATCCGGTAAGAAGTACGTCAATAGCAGCTTCACCTTGGTTTGCTCGAACCTAACCAATACAATACGATTGACTGCAGCTACTACTGGCGGAGGTTCCATATTTAAAGTGAATGAGTGGGCTGAGTGGATGGAAATCGCAAAAACAGAGATTAACCAATCCATACCTGTTCAAGCATCGACGAACACGAATACGCTCGGAGATGTGTACGGAACCATCACTATCACCAGTAAGTCTAATCCTGCCGAGTTCGCTCCGGTAGTTGTTGACTTGCATGTTACGATCGTGGAGGAAGGTACCGGCATGGAACAGGTTGAGGCAGAGATGCCGGCTCGCAAAGTGCTGATTGACGGTCAACTCTTCATCCTCCGTGGAGGTAAGATCTACGACGCAGCAGGCTTGTTAGTCAAATAAGTCGTTAAGCGATTAAACCTTTAGGCCATGCGGGGCTGATCCCCCGCATGGTTACCAAGCCCTCATGGGCAAACCGATTATGAGTTAACATTTTTAATTTTAGAAAACAAATTGCTTATGAAGAAAATTTTCCTCTTTTTTGCTGCAGTAGTATGCAGTGTAACAATGGTCTTCGCAGATGAAGACACCCGTACGGTGATCAGCGAATGTGCGTTCACCGGAGCTCCGGCTCCTGTTGTAGCCGGTCAAACATGGAATGACCAATGGTCCACTTCCGATGGTCGCTTTACACCGGTCACCCCGAATATTTACCATGTATCGCAAACCCTGCACTTGGATAAGAAAAACGGTGATTCCTGGGTAGATGTAGCCGAAAATGCTATTGTTACGGAAGGTGTGTATCGCTACGACTTGCAGTTGCGTATCGATACCGAACACGGCGCAGGTTCATCCTATAGACTGCAAAATGATGGTACCCTGAAAATGACCGTGGATGGCGTGGAATGGAAAGTAGGTAGCGTAACGACCATGCCTACTTATTCGTATGTATGGGTATTCAGCCCGGAAATGACCGTGGAGAAAGTGACCTTACCGCTCAAGTTTACCTACCAGAGCAGTCTGGACTATAAGGTATGCTACCTTAATCAAGCTATCGATGAGAAAGATCTGAAGGATTATACCACCGGCGGTACGGAAGAATATACCTACACCAAGACGACCAACAAAGCGCCTTGGTTTAAGGTGTCGTCTGCAGGTATTATTAGCGGTACCCCGACAGAACTGTCTATGCAGTCTGTACGTGATAGCGTTAAGGTGTCTGATGGGCAGAAAGATACAGTTGTCGCGTTGTTTATAGGCCCGGTTGCTCCGCTGCCTGCTAACCGTGAGCTTGTTTCGGAGGTTTCGTTCACGAATTTCAAGACTCCTGCCGTAGGAGACATCAACAGTGAATCTTACCGCCAAGCAATCGTCAGTGCTATCGTAACTCCGGAAGGTGCGCCGTATAAATTATCCTACTACAGTATTGATATGCGCAAAAAAGAGGGGGACGAATTTGTATTAATGAAAAATACTGATGCATTTGCCGAGGGTACCTATAAAATGCAAGGTCAACTCCGCGTTGAATCCACTTATGGTTACTTCTATGTGCTGGATCATGAAGACAATATCACCGCAACGATGGATGGTAAGCCTATGAAAATTTCTTCCGGATATACCACTGATACGTACAGCTATCGGTATTATAGCTATGAATTTACGATTGGAGGTTCAACAGCGATCGACAATGCGGCTGCTCAAACAAAAGCGGCAAAACGTATCGAGAATGGTCAACTTCTCATCGAGCGTAATGGCAAGACCTACAATGCAGCAGGTCAAATAGCGAAGTAAGCTCTTATAGATAATCCTATTCAACATGGGTATCCGCCAGGGTACCCTT
>Ga0310696_10008251_pt1 | contig 12166 bp, 9 predicted proteins | sample AusTroGonzalo_MG_4_FD_203885 | JGI IMG/M metagenome (GOLD analysis project Ga0310696, IMG submission 203885) | Bovine rumen microbial communities from tropical cattle in Woodstock, Queensland, Australia - Gonzalo_02 (v2) (version 2) | ecosystem: Host-associated > Mammals > Digestive system >... | reverse complement strand
GTTTTACTACTCAGGAGAGTGAATTAATTACTAACGATGATAGAAGAAGAAAAATAGCGGTGGCTTGTGCCTATACTGGCCATATCTTTTCTGTTGTCATTATGGGCTTAGTAATTAACGTCTTTTTCTCATTTACTAGCTCTGTAGAATTTAAAAACTGGTACTTTATTATTTTCTTTGTTGCTCTTGGCTTATTTGCGTTGATGATATTATTGAAAATCCCACCCATTAACAAAAGATTTCAAAAGCTCCTTGAAAACATAGCAATCAATATTTCTAAACGTAGAAGAGAAACGAATATTATTACAATTCTTGACTATTATGGCAGAAGTGCAGTCGTGGAAGTTGTTTTAAACAAACTACCTATTTTCGCTAAAGATGTTTCTTTATATGAAATGGGATTAACAAAGAAATACTCCTTCATTCTTCTTTCAATTAGAAGAGGAAATAGAAGAGTATCGGTCAGCAAAGACACCATGCTCGCTAAAGGCGATGTTATTGTGGCATATGGTCACATCTACGATATCCGTGAAGCTTTTGTTAATTCAGTGAATGGCAAAAAGAACGATACAATTGTTGTTGATAACACCAACGATATTCAATTACTTAACAACTATGGTGCTAATACTTTAATGGAAGTGACTGTTAATCAAGTGCCTACCGAATTAGAAGGCATTCCAATGAAAAACAGCCACCTAACTGATCGTTACAATATTAATATTGTTATTATTAAAAGAGATGATGAATATCTTTTGGCAAATGCTGAAACAGTTATTCAAAAAGGTGATGTCATCACGCTCTTTGGACCATATACAAATATCAAACACTTATTTGGCAGTAACGAATAAAAAAGAGGCTTTTAAATTTCGCCTCTTCTCACGTGTGAATCGTATTTTTTACGTTCTGCGGTATTGAGAATCTTTTTTCTCATACGATAAGTAGTGGGTGTAATTTCCACTAACTCATCGCTATTGATATAATCCAAGCAAGCTTCTAATGACATCTTTCTTGGTGTCTTTAAAACAACAGTGGTGTCTTTTGTGGCGCTTCTCACATTAGTGAGATTTTTCTTTAATACACAGTTAACTGCTAAATCAATATCATAACGGTTTTCACCGATAATCATGCCTTCGTAAACCATGGTACCTGGTTCAATAAACATCGTGCCTCTTTCTTCAACGTGTTCGATTGCATATGGAGTGGCTTGTCCTTGTTCAGTAGCAACCAAAACACCAATCTGTCTTTCGCCTAAGTTTAAAGAGGAAGCAGGGCGATATTCTTTGTAGGTGTGAGAGATAATGCCATAACCTTTGGTTAAGGTCATGAAATTAGTCATAAAGCCTAATAAACCACGAGATGGAATAACATAAGAGAGAATAGTAACTGTTTCTCTTGCGTCCATGTTAATCAATTCTGCGCTTCTGTTACCCAAAGACATCATGATGTCGCCCACGAATTCGTTAGGTACATCAATCAATAAATCTTCGTATGGTTCACATCTTTCACCATCGATTTCTTTGATAATGACTTGTGGCTTACTAACTTCTAATTCGAAGCCTTCTCTTCTCATGTTTTCAATTAAAATTGAAAGATGGAGTTCACCTCTACCAGAAACGACCCAAGATTCTTTATTAGGGATTCTTTCAACACGTAACGCGACGTCTTTTTGCGTTTCTCTAAATAATCTTTCTTCAATCTTTCTAGCGGTTAATAATTTGCCATCTTGTCCCGCGAGAGGAGAAGAGTTAGTGCCGAATGTCATTTGTAAGGTTGGTTCATCTAATCTAATTTGTGGTAATGGATCAATATGACCTTGAGCACAAATAGTTTCACCAACGTTAATATCAGTTAAACCTGCGACAGCGACGATTTCACCAGCGGAAGCTTCTTCAATTTCTAATCTCTTTAAGCCTTGATAACCAAAAAGTTTCATAACTCTAAAGTTAACAACGCTGCCATCTAATCTCGCTACTGAGACGTTATCATTGACACGTATCACGCCTTTTTTAATTGTACCTAAACCAATTCTACCGACAAAGTCGTTATAGTCTAATAAGGCAACTTGTAATTGAAGTGGGGCATTGACATCCGCTTTTGGAGCAGGAATTTCTTTAATAATCGTTTCTAAAACTGCTTCCATGCCTGGTTTTTGGGTAGCAACATTAGCTTCTAAAGATGAAGTGCCTTTTAAACCAGAGGTATAGATGGTCGGGAATTCTAAGAATTCATCAGGAGCACCTAATTCAATAAATAATTCGAGAACTTCATCAAGAGTTCTTTCGATATCAATATTGTTTCTATCAACTTTGTTAATAACAACGATTGGTTTGATATGAGCTTGTAAAGCTTTCTTTAAAACAAATCTTGTTTGAGGCATAGTGCCTTCAAAAGCGTCCACTAGTAAAAGGCAGCCATCAACCATATTCATAATTCTTTCGACTTCACCGCCAAAGTCAGCGTGTCCAGGAGTATCAAGGATATTAATTTTTGTATCTTTATAAATAATAGAAGTGGTCTTGGCTAAAATAGTAATGCCTCTTTCTCTTTCGATATCATTACTATCCATCGCTCTTTCGTTAACCTCTTCGTTTATACGGAAAGCACCTGATGTTTTTAATAGTTGATCGACTAATGTAGTTTTACCATGGTCAACGTGTGCGATAATGGCGATATTACGAATGTCCATAACGGTGCCTCCTTAGAAAAAAACCTCTAATATCTTAGAGGAGTATAGATAGTAAAAGCAAGAGAAAATCAAATTAATTTTCTCTGAATATTTGGTCTAAATAATGTTTTCTCTTTTTCTCTTGATAGATATGATACCCCACCATAGAAGTAAAGAAAGCAGTAAATGATAAAGCGGAAACAATATAAGAAAGAGTTAAATATGGTGTTTCATAGACCATCTCATAAGAGAAGTTACCTTTTGGGGCCACGAATGAAATGAAACCACCGTTACCTTTATATACTTTAATATTTGTGACTTTGTTGGTATCTAAGTCTTTAGCTTTAATCTTCCAACCCTTATCAAAAGCGACACGAGACACCACAAATTTATTGTTAGTTGTATCATGTGTTTCGAAAGTAAATTTATCTTGTTTATAAACAACATTTGTAATTGGACTAGCGCTCATCATGGCTTTTCTTGCTTCATAGTCCTCTTGACTTTCAACATAAATATTGAGAGTGCTGTCATATAAATAACTAGAAGCGTATTTGCCACACACCGCCATCTTATAGACATCCCTTGTGATATAGAAGCCGCGCATATAGTTGGTGTTGTCTGTGGTGTCATCATCATGAGAATCATACATAAAGATTTTGTTATTTTCGTCTAAGAAATAGAAATCATATTTTTGTGATGGAGAGAATGGTCCGCGAATATAGACTGCAGTACCCGAAGAGAATAATGGCTGAGCTGCTGATTTTGCGGTATAGAAAGCGAAATAATTAGTGGCCCACTTATATTGTGATTCATCAACCACGAACGAAGTGGTTTCATATTTATCAGGAATATTTGGAATATCTTCAAAAGGATAATATTTTGCCACCTGACTTAAATCGTAATAATAACGATAGTAATTTGTGGATAAATACCATTGCTTAAGTGTGCTTTCCCCTGTGAGAGTGTCGCTGACGAAAATATCATCATATTGAGCATCTATTTCTTTGCCGTCTTCTTCACTAACCACCGGTGTATTAGCTAAAGTTAGGATGTTTTTGATAGAATCAACACCATATCTCACTCCATCATTAACACTCTTGAGTTTACCGTTATAAAGAGCGGAATAAGAATAACCAAATTTTGCTAAGTCAGGATTTTTATACACTAAATAATCACTTGTATTACTTTCGTATTCTGTTTTTCTTTCAAAATCTAATGGCACATTAGCGAGATAACCACCTGGATTATTCTTTTCAATAAGATCGTATTTGCTCTTCTTTTTGCTGATGAAATAATATTTCACACCTAATAAATTATCTAAATCTTGATATTTGCCTCTATAATTACCAGAAACAGATTTAGAACCATTTCTTAAACCAGTCCAAAGTGAGAAATCATCGATTTCAAAGTTATATAAAGAATGGAAGAATGAAGCGGAATTATAGTTATTCATGAAATTATTATTTGAACTATATGCATCGCCAATAGAGGTATATATACGATAGAAAGAGTCATCGCCTTTTTGTACTTGTCTTAATACTGTTCTAAAACGCTCATTTTCTGGATATCCATTATTATGAGTGGAATCTGAACCATGTCCCATAGTCACAAAGTTGCCCATTGCAATCGCTTCCGCGGCTACGAATAAACTAATTAAGAAATGGAACGCTTTTCTGTTATAAGTAAAAAGCAACACAAGATAAACCACTAAGGTATAACCTAATTCGGCGATATAAGCGATATTGGTAAAATCAAAATCGTTTTCATTAAAGCGATGGATGAATTCTCTACCGGCTTCTTGTAAGGCTCCGTTTGAATCTAAATAATACACTTGTTTACCAACTAATTTATAAGTTAATAACCATGCCACGCCGATGCCAATGATAGCAAAAGCAAAGCCGACGTGTATGTGCCATCTAGAGACATTTGGTATTTTATCGATATAAATGCCGACATAAGCAATAAGGGAAGAGGCGATAAATAAAGTCCATCTTGCATAACCATTACTAAAGCCCATGGTGAGATAGTACATGAATGGAGTAAATAGTGTTAAAACAAGTAGAGCGAAGCCAATATAATGCGACCATTTTTTCTCTTTACCTGATTGAATAAGAGCCGGCACTAAAAACATGATAAATGGTATATAGCACCATAACGAAACGGCTATATCATCAAAGTCCCAACCTTTAAGTTCTAATGTTGGTAAAGAACGACATGTTGTTGCCGGGAAGAAGAATTCTAAAATTGGATAATATACTCTCGTTGGAATTATGTAACCATGTTGATCTTTGGCAGCATCCCAAGAGAATAACAATTTAAAGAAGTTTTTAAAGTCGTGAGCGGCTAAATACTCTTTAAGTTGTTGCCCATAAGATTGAGTATCTAATTTTGGTGATGACATAGTCGCCATAAAAGCGGGCATAAAAACGAATAGACCCATTAAAAGGCCACCGGCAAAGCCGACAATACCAAAGCCTAATATTCTAAGGTTCTCTTTAAATGTTTTTGTTCTTACTTGTTGTAAGAAACGGAAAATTGCATAAAAGAAAGTGCAGATGATATAAGGCACCATTAAAACATAGTTACAAATAGCCAAGAAGAAAACACCTAAGCATAAAACCCAAGGCTTTTCTTCTTGAATGGTATTTTCAATACCTAATAGCACTAATGGGAGGAACACGAGAATATCTTGGTAATTGTTATACCAAAGATAGAAAGCACCCCAACCCGCAAAAGCATAAGCAATGCCACATAGTCTTCCGACCTTTGCTTTTACCTTAAAAGCCTTAGTCATATATAGCGAGAAGAATAAACCAGCGCAAGCAAGTTTGATTATTGATGAAATCGCTACTGCTTGTGGCACTAAAGTGCGCGGGAATAAAACGATGATGATATTAAATGGCGAGAATAAACCATAATAAGCATTTGATCCAAATGAATTAGCGCCTAAATAAAGGCTTTGATCAAATAGTGTGAAGTGACCAGTTTTAAGCCATTCGTGATAATAATCCCAAACATGGTATCCCATAGGGATATATTGTGCTGTATAGTCACCACCATAAGCTAGAGACATGTTATTTTGAACAAGCATCATCATGTAGAAACCAAAGCCGATAGCAATTAAGATGACAAAATAATAAAAGGAATCAGGGATTTTGAATCCTTTGACTCTCTCCACGAACTTCTTACATATATGTAAGAACTGGTTTTCTGTCCTTTCTTTTTTATCTTTTTGGAAAACTACATTCATATCTTAAAACACTAATTTCTTCACATAATTTTTGTTAACATTATACTCTTCAGAGACAACATTAATAGCGTCTTTTTGACTCAGACCCAATTTTATAAAATAGGCAACACGTGCCTTGATTTTCTCGTCATCAATAGAATCGGTTTCTTTATATCCTTCGATAATTAAAACCATTTCGCCTTTAAGGGTTGATTCATCCAACTCGCTTAATTCATCAAGAGAACCACGAATGTATTCCTCATTAATCTTGGTTAATTCTCTTGCTAAGCAAGCCTGTCTATTTCCTAATAATTCTTTTAAGAGATTGATTGTTTTTAAGATTCTATGAGGAGCTTCATAAAAAATAACAGTTTCTTGAATACTTTTAATTTTTAAAAGTTCCTCTTTTGCTTCGCTTTCTTTAGCGGGTAAAAAACCATAAAAATAAAAATGCGCTGTATCTAATCCAGAAGCCACGAGTGCATTAATAAATGCACAACTGCCAGAAATAGTGGATACTGCCACATCGTTTTTAATCATTTCTTGCACTAATAAATAGCCTGGATCACTAATGCCAGGATAACCAGCATCTGACATATAAGCAACTTTCTTGCCGCTTCTAATCTTATTTAATAGTTGTTGGCTTGCTTCTTTTTCATTATGTTCTCTTAAAGAAAATAATTCTTTTTTAATGTTGAAATGTGCCAATAATGAAAAAGCATTGCGTGTATCTTCAGCGGCAATAATATCCATCTCCTCAATAATCTCAAGAGCGCGAGGGGACATTTCTTTTAAATTGCCAATCGGAGTCGAAATTAAATATAAAACAGGCTGATTACCATCAAATGATTTATTTCTTGTCATTCTTACGATCCTTACGTTTGTTATAATTGGTTTGCTTTTCAAAATCTTCCAAAGGCAAAAATTTGATATCGTCTTCGCTTTCTACTTTAATAACGCCAGAAAGAACATTAATGCTTGTTACGACATATTCAATTTTGTCGATAAAAACACGAGTGCCTAAATCAGGATACTTTTTCTTTTCTTCGGTATAGGCATCATCTTCGTATTTTAAGCAGCATATTAATTTGCCACATTGTCCACTTAACTTAGGAATATTAATGGCTAACATTTGGTTTTTAGCTCTATTAATAGAGATGCCGTCGAATTCACTTAAAAAAGTCGAACAGCAAAGTGGTAAACCACAAACACCAAGACCGCCAATCATTTTGGCTTTATCTCTTGGGCCAATTTGTCTTAGTTCAATTCTAGTGTGTAATTTTGAAGCTAATGCTTTTAATAGTTCACGGAAATCGACGCGATCATCCGCTAAATAGGAAAATAATACTTTCGATTTATCTAAAGTGTACTCACAAGAAATAAGATTCATGTCGAGACCTAATCTTTTGACTTCGTTTTGGCAGATTTCCATGGCATAGGCTGCATCTTTTTGATTGATTTCCGCTAATTTGATATCGGTATCGGTGGCTTTTCTAAGAATTGGTTTTAATGCTAGTTTGTTTCCATATTTCTCGATGGAAATTGGTTCAATAGAAATAGTGCCTAATTCAATGCCGCGTACTGTTTCGACTACAACTTTATCGCCTAAACTTAATTCAATATCTTTAAAACCGAAAAAGTAAGCACGGGTAGTATTAGTAAAAGTTACTCCAGCAAAGTGAGTAAACTCATATTGTTTTTCTTCTTGTTGTACTTGATTATTTGACATAAATTAATCCTCTTTCGTAATGGTGTAAAAAAGGTGATCGATTAGTAGCGATATATTAACATTAAGATTGACTAAATCGCTACATTTTAATAGTTCAATCAAACTTTCATCAATATGAGAAAGTTTATGAGCAAGATTATCTAATATTGTAGCATAACTATCTAAAAATACATTTTTTTGATGCTGGATGTTGATAACATCCTCGAAAGCCATGACGAGCATATTAATGAAATAACGGCAGGATTCTTTGCCTTTAATTCTATTAACAACATTGCTCTCTACAAAATATATGACGTCTTTCGGTTCGTTTTCCGCTAAAACTTGAATGACTTGTTCAAAACATTCTTTTGCGGTAAAGAAAGCGTCGTTTTCTTCTTTGTTTTCCAAAATCTCTTTGATTAATTCCCCATCGTTATAAAAATATGAGAGAAGTTCTGCGTCTTTTATATCAACACCTAATTCGGTAGCGTTTTTAACGACAATATCTCTATCAATCATTTTCAGTCTCAATAATTGACAACGTGAAATAATGGTGGGAAGAATTAAGTTTTCATTATTCGTGGTTAAGAAAGCATAGACTTTCTCACCAGGTTCTTCTAAAAACTTTAAGATACTATTAATGGCTTGCCTTGTCATGGTCTCGATAAGGTGCAAAATATAGACACGTATCCCCTTACTTTCAAAAGCTTCCATTTCAAATGAACTTTCAATTCGATCAACATCATCCTTTTTAATCGAGGCTTTTGATCCATCATAAACAAAGAAATCTGGGTAATTACCATCATCCACTCTTAAGCAAGTAATGCAGTTATCACAGGCAAGTGGAGAAGGATTATCGCAAAGTAAAGATTTAGCAAAAAACATTGCAACATCTAACAGAGGAGCGCCATTACTGCCCGTTATTAAATAAGCATGAGAAAGCTGATCCTTCTCAAAAGCATTTAAAAAGGTTTGATAAACAACTGGTTGATACTCTTTTAAATACTTTTCTACTTGCATAAACGAGAAAGGATGACCTCTAATGTTTTATTAGCGACTTCCTCTCTGCTTTTGCTCGCATCTATGACGACAAAACGTTCAGGATAACGCTTCGCTAATTCTAAAAATGTATTTCTGACTTTGTTATGGAAATCTAATTTTTCCAAATCTAATCTATTGACTTCGCGGTTGGCATTAGCGTTAATTCTAGCTAAACCAATTTGTGGATCGATATCAAATAATAACGTTAAGTCTGGGAATGTACCTTCGGTAGCGAACATATTAACTTGTAAAATGTTATCAACGCCTAATCCTCTCGCTCCACCTTGATAAGCTAAAGAAGAATCTAAATATCTATCGCAAACAACAATCTTGCCTTCTTTAATCGCAGGCCAGACTTTTTCCACTAAATGTTGTCTTCTAGAAGCAGCATAAAGAAGAGCCTCGGTTCTTTTATCCATCGCTGTATTGGCTTTATCTAAAATAACATTTCTGATTTGTTCAGCAATTGGGGTACCACCTGGTTCACGAGTACGAACGATTTGATAACCCATTTCTTCTAATTTACTAACAGCATAGTTAACCGCAGTAGTTTTGCCTGAGCCTTCTGGACCTTCTATTGTAATAAACATACTTGCTACCTCGAATTATAATTTTCTTCTACCTTCAACCGCTTTTGACAAAGTCAAAGAGTCTGTATATTCTAAATTGCCACCCATTTGTAAACCATAAGCAAGACGAGTGATAACACCAACTTTATCTTCAATTAATTTAGCGATATATAACGCTGTGGTTTCTCCTTCAATCGTGGGGTTTGTGGCGATAATAACTTCGTTGAAATGATGATTTTTGACTCTCTCTAAAAGAGAATTGATATTTAAATCTTCAACAGAACTGCCCCTGTTAATAGAGATAACTCCATTTAAAACATGGTACAAACCATGATAAGTTTCTGCGCCTTCAAAAGCGATGACGTCTTTTGGATAAGAGACAATCATTAAGGTATTTTGATCCCTTTCTTCGTCTGTACAGATTTCACATTTTTCATTATCACTTAAAAAGCCGCAAATAGGGCAGACGTGTATCGATTGTTTTAGGCTTCTGACCGCATCAGAAAACTCTGCTAAGTCATCATCTTCCATATTGAGCATTGCATAAGCAATTCTTTCTGCGCTACGGCGACCAATACTTGGTAACTTAGCTAAAGATTCTTCTAAACGAACAAGAGCCTTCAGTTTTTCCATTAAAAGCCCAATCCTCCGGGCTGACCAGTAATGCGTTCATTAATGGCTTCTGTTTCTTCTTCGATTTGGGCAATGGCTTCATTGATTGCTAATGCAATCATATCTTCGACCATTTCTTTGTTGTCTAAATCAAAAGCATCTTTATCAATAACAATTGATTTAACTTCTTTGTTGCCCATTACTGTGACTGTGACAGCGCCACCTTTACTGACGACAAATTCTTTTTCGGCTAGTGCCACCATTGCTTTTCTAAGTTCTCTTTGCATCTTTTGGGCTTGCGCCATCATTTGTTGCATATTCATAAAGATTATTCTCCTTCAAATTCAATGTTTATATTATCTTCTTTAGGAAGAGTTCCTATTTGTTGTCTATTTACAAAAGCTTTATACCAATTAACTGATTCAGTATGTGAAATGCCATACACGAACATCTTCTTTTTGAAAACACTTTGAATGACATTTTGGATATTTTCTTGGTTTTCAATGAGGTTGGCTTTTTCGGCCATGCTTGGGAATTGATATTCAACAACCAGTATTTTTTTAGAGGCGGCAAATGGTTTGCCATCTGCTAATAAAGTTGCAGCTTTTCCTAATTCTGGATGACCAATCATCATCTTTAATTTTGACCAATCATTAACTAAATCTTTTTTGACTTCTTTTTTGGAAATAACCATGATATCAATCATTAATTTATCATCGACGAAGAAGGAACCATCTTTTTTGGTGTTTTTAATAACTAAAACATCTTTAGAAAGAACAACTTCTGGCGCTTTTTCTTCCGGTTGATCAAATAATGAAAGCAAATCCTCTTGATTTGGAGCTGGTCTTTTTGGCTCTTCTGGAGCAGGTTTAGGTGGCTCAACATAAGTTGGCTTTGGAGGTTCCACATATTTTGGCTTTGGAGGTTCTGTTTGAGCAGGCATTTCCAATTCAACTTCGTCTCGATTTTCTTCCCAATCCTTTTTTACCGCTATTAATTTAAGAATCGTCACTTCAAATAAAGGAATGATTGAACTGACATTCTTATAATCCTTTTGAGCGGACATAATTGTATCAATCATCTTAATGGTTTCTTCAACGCTTAAATATTTAAAGAATTCAGAGACTTCATCTTTGTTTAAAACTTCTAAGCAAGAAACATCTCTAGAAGATTGATAAATCAATATATCCTTTAATATTAATAACAAGTCATCGGTTAATCTCTTAATGTCTGTGCCTAAAGAAACATAGCGGTTAATTCTTTGTAAAACATCAGAAGCATCCTTTTTAAGGATCGAGTGTAACAATGCTATTTTTTCTTCTTTAGATTCTAACGCAAAGATATCTAATATATCTTGTACATCGAGTTTATTGCCGGAATAGGCTAAAACTTGATCGAGAATTGATAAAGCATCACGCATACCGCCATCCGCTAAAGAAACGATAATGTTGATAGCTTCTTCGTTATAAGAAACGCCTTCTTTCTCAAGAACGGCTTTTAAACGACCTTTAATATCTTTATCGCTTAATTTATTAAAATCATATCTTTGACAGCGTGATAAGATGGTTGGCAAAATAGCGTGTGCTTCGGTTGTAGCCAAGATAAACACGACATGTTCTGGTGGTTCTTCTAATGTTTTTAACAAAGCATTAAAAGCGCCGACAGATAACATATGAACTTCGTCGATAATATAAACTTTATAGCGGCCTAATGTAGTACCATATTTAACTTTATCAATTAAATCTCTAATTGCATCGACACCATTATTACTAGCGGCGTCTAATTCTAAAACATCAGGATGAGTACCTTCAGTAATTGCTTTGCAATTCTTACATTCATTGCACTGACAACCAATACCTCCATCACAGTTTAAAGCCTTGGCAAACAATTTTGCCATGGTGGTTTTACCTGTGCCACGAGGACCCGCAAATAAATAAGCATGCGCTATTTTTCCGGTTGCTAACGCATTTTTTAAAGTTTTAACGATATGGTCTTGTCCTGCTACTTCTTCGAAAGTACTAGGACGATACGTACGATATAGAGCTTTATAAGCCATAAAAAATCACCTGGATTTAGTATACAACAAACTCTTAAATGATTAAATGTTAATATACTATTAATTTATTTATTTTAACGCATTTTAGCAAGAAGGCCCCCACATCAATTTGATGGCTACCTCTATAGGTGGGGGATGAATTGCTAATTATATATGATTATAAATATAAGTAAATATCTAGATAAAATAGCAAAAACTTATTGAGAATATATCAATAAATTGATATAATATAAATAGGATAAGGGATATTGTGATGGAGAAAAACCATTTCATATCCCTTTTGTTT
>Ga0310696_10008249_pt1 | contig 12167 bp, 5 predicted proteins | sample AusTroGonzalo_MG_4_FD_203885 | JGI IMG/M metagenome (GOLD analysis project Ga0310696, IMG submission 203885) | Bovine rumen microbial communities from tropical cattle in Woodstock, Queensland, Australia - Gonzalo_02 (v2) (version 2) | ecosystem: Host-associated > Mammals > Digestive system >... | reverse complement strand
CGACGAACTCGTTGCCCGTGGCGTCAAGGATTTGACCATCATTTGCAACGACACCGCCTATCCGGAGGTGGGTGTGGGCAAGCTCATCACCAACCATCAGGTGAAGGCTCTCATCGCCACCCATATAGGCACCAACAACAACACCATCGACCAGATGAATGCCGGAGAGCTGAAAGTGACCCTCCAGCCCCAGGGCACACTGGCCGAGCAGATCCGCGCCGCCGGCGCCGGATTGGGTGGAGTGCTCACCCAGACGGGCCTTGGCACCGTTGTGGAGAACGGCAAGCAGAAAGTCACCGTCGACGGCAAGGAGTACCTCCTCGAGAAACCTGTCCATGCCGATGTCGCCATCATCGGAGCCAATATTTCCGATGAGGAAGGCAACCTGGTCTACAAAGGCACCAGCCAGAACTTCAGCCCCATGATGGCCACAGCTGCCGACACCGTCATTGTCGAGCCGCAGGAGATTGTGAAGACCGGCAGCATCTCTCCCGAGAATGTGAAGACCCCCGGTATCTTCGTGGACTTTATCATCAAGAAATAAGTTTCATTTTTCAATTATCATTTGATTATGGCAGTTACTTCTATGCTTCGCGTTCGTATGAGCGCCAAAGACGCCCATTATGGCGGAAATCTCGTTGACGGAGCCCATATGGTTCACCTCTTCGGTGATGTGGCTACCGAACTTTTAATCAAACAGGATGGCGACGAAGGACTCTTCTGCGCCTACGACATGGTGGAGTTCAAGGCTCCCGTCTATGCCGGTGACTATATCGAGGCTTACGGTGAGATCACCCATGTGGGCAACACCAGCCGCAAGATGAAATTCGAGGCCTACAAGGTCATCCGCACCCTGCCGGAGATCAGCGCCAGCGCCGCCGAGGTCCTCGAGGAGCGCATCCTTGTGGCCCGTGCCACCGGCACCTGCGTCACCCCCATGGATTGCCAGCGTTACAACAAGACGGCCGCCAAACCCGTAGCCAAGAAGGCCCCCGCCAAGAAAGCACCGGCCAAGAAGGCTGCTCCCGCCAAGGTGGAGGCTGCCAAAAAGGCTGTTGCTACCAAGGTTGCCGTTAAGAAAGCCGCTGCCCCTGCCAAGAAGGCTGCCGTGAAGAAGGCTGTCGCCACGAAAGTTGCCGCCGTGAAGAAGGTGGCTGCCGTGAAGAAAGTTGCCGTGGCCGCCAAGGTCGCTGACAAAAAAGCTGCTGTGACCAAGAAAGTCGCCGCCAAGAAAGCGGCTGCCAAGAAAAAATAAGGCAAACAGTAGTCAAGTGTTAAAGTAGAGAGGCCCCGCCGAAATGACGGGGCCTCTCCTTTTCCTGACTTTGTCAAGCAAATCGCTATTCTTGTGTAAGTTGTTGTATTGTAATGATGTCGAGAAAACGCGGTGGGGTGAATCAGGGTGAATCAGGATAGATTCGAACACGGGTCGGTTTCCCCTAAACAACCGCAATTCGAATCGTTCTTCCATTGGCCACCGTTTTGGGTGACGCATTGTCAAGGTCAGGAACAGTCAGGCAAACAGCAGTCAGATGTAAAAGAAGAGAGGCCCCGCCGAAAGTGACGGGGCCTCTCCATGTGAGGATTAGAGGTGATACTATCGTACAATCAACTTGCGGACGGCATTGAGCTGTTCGCCTGTGATGAGGACGAAGTAGGTACCGGACGACAGCGCACTGACATCAACGGTGAGTGACCGGGTGTCGGAGTGTTTGAGCGCTTGAGCGTAAACCTCGCGGCCATTCATGTCCACGATGCGGACAAGGATGTCATCCGTACCGGGCAGGGTCAGCGTTACCGTGGTGCTCGCAGGATTCGGGAAGAGCTCGATGCTCTCACCGTTGACCTCGTCGATGCCAGTGGAGTTGGAAGCGAACTGGGCGATGAGGTTGATGTTTGTGGTCACCACGATGGTGCGGACAGAGTCAGTATTGCCGTCACTCCACTGGTCAAAGTGGTAACCAGTTTTGGAGGTGGCGGTGAGAACGGCACTGTCGCCTTCGCGATAGGTGCCGCCGCCCGTGACAGTGCCCATGTTGGGATTGCAGCTGACGACAACGGTATAGTAGATTGCCGAGGTGTCCTCTTCCTGGGTGGTAAAGACGGTGGCATCGCTCCAACCACTCATGGTGGTGGCATCGCAGAGAGCCTGTACACGGACGGTATAGGCGGTTCCCGGATTGAGACCAGAGAGAGTGTAGGGGTTAGTGGTGACGTTATTCACCAGCGCGCCGTTGACCTCAAGTTGCCAGGTGTTCTCGGTGCCCATGGAGGTCCAGCCGATGACGGCGGAGTTCATGGTGATGTTGTTGACGGTGAGGTCGGTGGGAACAGGACACGGGACAGGGATGTCACCGCTGTGGGTGCTCAACTGTCTCATGACGCTGGCCATGGAGCTGTCGGAAGCGGAGCAGATGGCCACAACATACATGTCGTACACTGTGTCAGGCATGAGCCCTGTGAGGGTTATGCTGTTGGTACTTACGGTCTGACGCATCCAGCTACCGTTAGGACTCAAGCGGTAGGAGAAGAGGTAGTTGGGAGCGGTGCCGTTCCAGGTGACGGTGGCGGTGGTGTCGGAGGTCATCTCACCCACCAGCTCGGTGGGACGCGGGCAGGCGGCTTCTCCCGTGCAGTGGATATAGAGTTCATAGCCTGTGTGGCACATGGTGCCGTTGACCACGAATGTGATGGTGAGGGAACCCATGGTGGAGGTGGCCAGGACGCTGTCGATGGTGTCGCGTCCGTCGACAGTATTATAGGTATAGAGGACCGTTCCTGTGGTGCCTTCGCCATCGTAGATGGTGAGGGTGGCGGGATCCATGCCGAAACCGAAAGCGCCGCCGAAGACCTCCAGCTGGCTGCCGGCATTCTCGGAACGCAGCACGAGAGTGGAGTTGGTGTTGGCCAGATAGCCGGCAATGGGGCCGCCGTTGTCGTAAACCACGAATCCGCAACCCGTCACGGTGTCGCTGACCTGATCCATGATGATGGTACCGGCACCGAAGGTATATTTCACCCAGTTGCTATGGTCGTTGCCGCAGTCGCTGCGGACGAAGAAGTTGTAGAGACCGCCGCCCTGGAGGAGGCCGATGGGAATGGTGTATGTGGTGTCGTAGACAGTGGTGAAGGCAGAGACAGGCATGTTCTCGAGGGAGTCAATGCTGACGGTGACGGTGTCGACATAGACTTGCCATTGATTGGCGAGGCCTTGGGGAGTCCATGTGAAGGTGGTGTTCTCCAGGTCATCGAGGTTATGTCCGGTGAGGTTGTCGACAGGATAGCAGTCGGGGAGCTGTTCGATGTTGATGTTGTCAATGAGCGCCCATTCATTCCAGTTGCGATACTGTGCAAAGGCCACGCGGGCAGCGCCGCCGGGCATGTCGTAGTTGGTGAAATAGACGGTCTTGTGGACATGGTTGTTGCGCGAGAAATTGGGATCCTGGATGGTGTCGAGCCAAGCCAGCAGAGTGCCGGTACTGTTGGTGACGCCGATGAGGATACCGTCGTTCTCGGCGATGGTGCCGACCTTGGTGTCGAACTCGATCTTGAGTTTGGTGATGGCGCCGTCAAGTTCGGGAAGGACGACATATTCGTTGCCGCCACCGTGATAGCTCTTCAGGAAGACACCGCCGTCCCAGTGGGTGGCATAGGACAAAGACCAAATCCAGCAGGGGGGCATCACGTCGTTGGCGTAGGAGTCGAAGTCCTCGAAGTAGGGTAGCGACATGAGTGCGCAGGGGGTTTGGAAGGAGGCGGAGGTCCACAGGGTGTCGCCGTCGCAGAGCATACCCACACGCACCTCATAGGAAGTGGAGGAGTTGAGGCTGGAGAAGGTGTAGGTAGTGTCGTAGACATCGACGGGAGCGCTCCAGGAACTGCCGGTTTCACGGTATTCGATAACGAAGTTGCCCATGCCGGTGCCATCGTGCCAGGTAATGTCAGTGAAAGAGGCTGTGGTGTTGACGACGAGATTCGACGGGTGGAGACAGCCGTTGTCCACGAAGATGTTGATGTCATCGATGTAGGCGTAGCTGTAGGGGTCGGTGAAGCGGAAGGCGACGTAGTAGTGGGTATAGTGGTCAAGGGTGAGCGTGTTGAACTCTAAAAGGGTGTAGTCGTCGGAAGTGCCGGTGGAGGAGACCAGCGGGATGAAGGTGGTGTCGTAGAGGGGGTCGGTCATCACGCCGGCCTCAAGGGTGCCGCTGGAGTGATTGGCCCAGAAGGAGACATGGATACTATCGCCGTCGAGGGGCACTAGAGAGGTGGTGATGAAATCGGAACCGTCGAGCATGAGCGATTTGGTGCCGGAGTGGGCGTTGGAGTAGTTGTCGATGTGGGGAGTGCCGCTAACGACATTCCAGCAGTAGGGGGCTTCGTCGGCGATGCTGGTCTCGAAGTCCTCGACAAAGGGTATGGTCATGGCGCTGCAAGTGGTGCGGACGGTGACTGAGCGAGCGTTGGAAGTGTCGGAGCCGGTGCATAGGGTCATCACGCTAAAGGTGTGCTCGCTGTTGGGGAGGAGACCCGTGAAGGATTCGGAACCTGTGAAGGAGAAGGTGTAGGCTCCGCCGTCAAAGGAGATGAGGTATCCGTAGACAGTGTCTGCCACATCCCAGGCGAAAGAGAGGCTTGTGGAGTCTATGGCGGTGACTCTTACGCCGGTGGGACGGATGCAGGTGGCGCAGGCGTTGGCAAGGGAGGCGAGTGTGTCTCCGTCGTTGTAGTTGTCGGTGTTTTCATTGAAAATCTCGTCGCCGTTGGCATCGAGGATGATGACTGTGGGATTGTCGCCCCAGTTGTAGGTGGGTCCTTCATAGAGAATGTCCACGGGGACGGCGGAGCAGACATTGACGGTCTCCGTGGCGGCGTTGACAGTGGCTAGTTCGATACCGTTCTGCCAGACATGGACGGTGGGGCAGTAGGCCTCATAGGCATAGTTTGCCGTGGAGGTGACGGAGAGGTTGCACGAACCTGTGGCGCAGTCGGTGGTAAAGGTGAGGTTGGCGTAATTGGAGAGACCGTCACCGCATTCGGTGGCGACATGGGCAGTGTAGAGGGTGCGGGCAGCGAGGTTGGTGAAAGTGTAGAAGGTGTCGGTGACAGCGACAGCCTCATTGCTGTCGAGCATCACATACCAGCTATACTGGCCTTCCTGGGGAATCCAATATATGGTGGCTTCAGTGGCGGTGACGGTGTCGACGGCCAGTCCCATGGGCATGATGCACTCGGGACAGGGATTGGCGACCGTGGCCAGCAAACTGCCATTGGAGGAGGCCGTTATTGAACCCTGCGTGGCAGTGTAGGCGACATCGCCGCCGCCATCGCGAACCACAAAACTCATCTCGCTGGGATAGCTGCCGGAGGTGACGCGTATCTCGGCGGCTGCCGAGGAGCACACTTCGACTGTTTCGGTGCCGGAGTTGCCGCTGGCAATGGTGGTAGAGCCGACCTGCACGCCGGCCTGATAGATGTTCACGGCTCCGCCGTTCCAACCGTCACCGTAGGAGTCGGTCATCTCAACCGTCATGTAGCAGGTGGCGTCGGCGCAGGAGGTGGCGAAGTTGATGCTCTGGACGGAGGAGGTGTCGTCGGTTCCGCAGTAGGCGCGGACATACGCGGTGTGGCCCGTCATGGGATCGAGGCCGTAGAAAGTATAGGTGGTGTCGGAGACGAGATCGAAATCGTTGCTGTCGAGGGCCACAAGCCACTGGGTTTCGAGGTCGCCGGTGTGCCAGCTGATGGTGGCGCCGTCAGCGGTGGTGGTGTCGACCGAGAGGCCGGTGACAGCGGGGCAGGAGACAAGGGTGGTGAAGCTGCCGGCATAGCGGAGATCGCTCTCGGAGCCGCTGCAGTTGGTGGCTACCCAGGCATAGTACTGGGTCTCAGGCTGGAGGCCGGTGAGGGTGAGCACGGTGTCGGAAGCGGGTTCGGTGAGGAGGCTGCTGCTGGTGGGGTCGTTGACAGTGCCGTAATAGACGGTGTATCCGCTAGCGCCGTCGACCTCGTTCCACGAGAGTTCCACCTGACGGGCACCCACGGTACCCACGGAGGCTGCTGCGGGACGCAGGCAGTCGCTGAGTTGGGTGATGCTCACGTCATCGATGGCGCCACGGTTGGTGCTGCTGTAGGCGCCGGTGTTGGTGCTGTAGAACATCCAGGCCACCCAGTAGGTGGCGGTGGGATCGAGAGTGGAGGTGTTGAACTCGCGCTCCTCAAAGACATCGTTAAAGTTGTGCCAACCCACGCTGTCGAGTGCAATGAAGGTCGACATGTCGGATGTGTCGGTCATCACGCCGGCTTTGATCCATTTGTTGTCGGTGGAGTAGGAGGACCAGTTGAGGAAAGCATAGTAGCGTACCTGTATCTCGTTGCCGGCCAGCGGGATTGTGCCGGGAGTGCAGAAGAGTGTGGTGTCGTTGACGGAAAGCAGGAACATCGACTGGGTGCCGCTGTGATGGTACTGGTTGTTGACGCTGGGGTCGGTGCCATATTTTTTCAGGCGATGCCAGCAGGGAGGCCAGAAGCCGTTGTCATAGGAGTCGAAGTCGTCAAAGAAGGGCACCGACAACGGACCGCATTCGGTGCGGGCGACGATGGTGGCGGTATTCGAACTGTCGTCGGAAGCGCATATGGCTTGCACGCCAAGCGTATAGGCGGTATTGGCGTTTAGGCCGGTGAAGGTATAGAAGGTGTCGGTGACATTGTCACTTACCAGGGAATCATTGAGATAGACGGCGAACAAAGTGGCGCCGCTGCGCGGTGTCCAGCCGATAATGATATTGTTCTGGTCAGCGCTGTCGACAAAGAGTGCCGTCGGCGGGATGCAGGAGGGGCAGGGAGTGGTTATGGTGGCAAGGATGTCGCCAGTGCTGTTGTCGCTAGTGACGGCGGAGTAGACAATGGTACCGCCGCCGTCGGCAATGGTGACGCTGGAGGAGCCATAGGTATAGGTGGGTGCCACGTAGGTGACAACCACACTGTCGCTGGAGCAGACGCTGACCTGCTGTGTCCCTTGGACAGTGGCCAGCTCGATACCGTTTTGCGAAATGATGGCAGAGGGGGTGTAATAGGTACCCCAGCTGGCATACTGGGCTGTGGCAGTGACGGTGAGCTCGCAGGTGGAGCTGCCGCAGGCGGTGCCGAAGAAGGCACCGGTGGGAAGAGACTCGTCGGTAGAGGAGCAGACGGCCTTTACGGCGAAATGGTATCCTGTGTTGGCGTCGAGACCGGTAAAGGTGTAGAACGTGTCGGTTGTGGTGACAGTGGTGGTGTCGCCGGTGCCGCTCCAATAGTCGATGCTGTAACTGGCTCCGCTATTGGCGGTATCGCTCCAGTTGAGGGTGAGGCCTTCGCTGGTGATGCCGGTGGCGGTAAGGTTGGTGGGAGGGATACATGTAGGACAGGCGGCAAACTCCACCACGGTGCCGCTGGGGGCATAGGTATAACCGTGGCCGTCGCTGATGTACACGGTGCCGTCGCCGCCGGTGATGGTGAAGTTGTTCTCGTAGTACTGGTCATTGCCTGACCAGTCGATACGCACCACATCGCCCTGACAGACGGTAAAAGTCTGGGTGTTGGTGGAGGCGCTGACGGTGAATGTCGCCAGTTGGACATTGTTGCGGTATATGGTGAGGCTTCCCTCCCATCCGTCGCCGTAGCTGTCGTCGCCCGCAATGGTGAACTGGCAGGGGGTTCCGTCAGTACACTGGGCTTTCGCCACCCACGGTACAAAAAGCAGTGCCGCGAGGGCCAATAAGTTGATAAATTTTTTCATGATTCAGATATTTGGTTTATACTATTTTATGAATGTCTTTCCTTGAAGCGGCGGTTGGCCAGACAGAGGGCGTCGTCGGCATTGATGCCGTGGCGGCGGCCCCAGTCGACAAGGTCGAAAAGTTTTTGTCCGAACTCCTCTTCAGTCATCCCGGAGTCATTGGAATCTTCCGAGAATCCGGATTTTCCGGCGACCTTTTCCTGCATGCGGACGGCTTTGACGAGCGAGGGGAGGCTGTCGGGGACCCCCTCGAGGACGTTCTTGCGTCCCTCGCGCATCTTCAGCTGTTCCCAGTCCTCGCCGTGGTAGTTCTCCTTGTCATAGATAAAAGGATGACGCGCTATGAGTTTGTCGCAGATGGCGTTATAGACGTCGGCAGTGGTAAAGAGTCCTTGCTCCTCGGCGATTTTGCAGTAGAAGAGGATGTGCATGGCGAGGTCGCCGAGTTCTTTTTTCAGGTCATTAAGGACTTTGGGGTCTTTGGGATCCTTAATGTCGTTAAAGGCGACTACCGCTTCGCTCAGTTCGTGCACTTCCTCGATGGTGAGATAACGAAGGCTTTTCATAGTCTGCTCTTTATCCCAGGGACACTCTTTCCGCAGCGTGTCCAAAATGTCGCTCAGGCGTTCAAATGCGTCTAACGTCTTCGATTCCATCGATGGCTATGAGTTTGTCAATAAGGCTGTTGAGTTTCTCCAGGTCGTTGACGTAAAGCATGATGATTCCGCGGACAATGCCCTCGGAGGTCTCAAGGGTGATGGCCCGCATGTTGAGGTCCAGTTCCTCGGAGATGGGGTGTGTGATTTCCTGCAGCAGGCCCTTGCGGTCGATGGCGGTGAGGGAGATGCCCGTCAGCAGCGAGAGTTGCTCGCCGGGGCGCCATTTGGCGCGGATGACGTGGTTTTCGTGGTTGGCCATCTCCTTCATGGCCTCTTTGCAGTTGGTGCGGTGCACCATGATGCGGTCACCCTGGACGATGCCCACCACCTGATCGCCTTGCACGGGTTTGCAGCAGGAGGCGGTTTCGGTAGGGAGGTTCTCGTATTCCTTGTCGAGAAGGAAGGGGGTGGAGAGTTGCTTGTATTTGTCGAGGAAGATGAGGTTGGGTTCGGGGCGTGCCTTGCCGAAGCATTCGGCCACCTGGTGTTCGGTGACGGTGCCGGTGGCGATGTCGTAGAGGACGTCGATATCCGAGGGGTTGCCCAGGAAACGCTTCAGTTGTCCCCAGTTCTGCGAGTTGTCCTTGATGCGCAGCTTCTTATAGTATTCTTTCAGCTTCCGGCGTCCTTCGGCGGAGTGCTCTTTCTTGTGGGCGCGGAGGAAGTCTTTGACGGCCTCTTTGGCGCGCGAGGTTTGGCATTCGCCGAGCCACTCGTCGGTGGGCAGTGTGTTGGCGGTGGTCAGCACCTGCACCTGGTCGCCGGTATGGAGGCGTTCGTTGCGGCTCACCACGCGGGCGTTGACCTTGGCGCCGATGCAGTGGTGCCCGAGGTCGGTATGGATGGCGTAGGCAAAGTCGAGCACGGTGCTGCGCGAGGGCAGCGTGACGGTGCTGCCGCGCGGGGTGAAGATGTATATCTCCTTGGTGTAGAGGGCTTCCTTGAACTCCTCGACGAGGTCGAGGGCGCTCTTGTCGCTCTGCTCCAGCGAAGTGCGTATCTGTTGCAGCCACTCCTCCATGGGGTTGTTCTCCATATGCTCCTCGGGATGAGCCTCCTTATAGAGGAAATGGGCCGCCATACCCTTCTCGGCGATGGTGTCCATACGGTCGGTGCGTATCTGCACCTCCACCCAGCAGCCCACGGGCTTGGGGGTCATCACGGTAGTCTGGAGGCTCTCGTAGCCGTTGGTCTTGGGGTGGGTGATCCAGTCGCGGAAGCGGTTGGGGTTGGGCTCGAATTTGCCGGTAATCATGCCGAAGACCTTGAAGCACTCTTCCTTCTCCTTCTCGCGGGGGATGCCGTGGAGGATGATGCGTACGGCGAAGAGATCATAGATCTCTTCGAAGTCCACATTCTTGTTCTCCATCTTCTTCCAGCAGCTGTAGACGGATTTTGTGCGGGTCTTCAAGGTGTATTGGTAGCCTGCCTCGTCGAGCATCCGGCGCACGGGGGCGTAGAGGTATTCCTCCAGCTGCTGGCCTTTGTCGGCGGTGGCGGCGATCTTGGCTTCTATCTCAGCGTATTTCTCAGGGTTGGTGTAGCGCATCACCAGCTCCTCCAGCTCGGTCTTGATGGTGTAGAGTCCCAGACGGTGCGCCAGAGGGATGTAGAGGTAGGAGGTCTCGGAGGCGATGATGAGTTTCTTGGTGTCCTTCATCGACCCCAAAGTGCGCATATTGTGTAGCCGGTCGCAGAGCTTGAGGAAGATGACGTAGGCGTCGTGGCACATCGAGAGCAGTATCTTGCGGTAGTTCTCGGCCTGCTTGCTCTCCGACTGCTGGAGGAGCATCACATCCTCGATTTTCGTGACGCCGTCGACAATGATGGCCACACGGTCGCCGAAGACCATGCGTATCTCGTCGAGGGTGATCTCGGTGTCCTCCACCACGTCGTGCAGCAGTGCCGAAATGACGGCGATGGGGCCGAGCCCCACCTCCTTGACGGCGATCAGGGCCACCGCCAGTGGATGGAAGATATAGGGTTCGCCGCTTTTGCGGCGGGTGCCGGCATGGGCTTTCTTGGCCATCTGGAAGGCACGGAAGATGTCGGCCTCCTCTTCGGGGGTGAGGGGCTTCAGTGCACGGCAGGCTTCAATGAGTTCGTCGTATTTGGCCTGTATCTCGCGTTCTTCGCGTTCTTCGTCGATGGTGTACATGTCGGGTCTGTGGTGTCAAAAGGGTTTAAGGGGGCTACCACCACCAGAAGAAGATGATGCCGGCGATGGCGGCCAGTTCTAGGCTGAGTCCCAGGGTGAGGTAGTTGTGTCCATTGAAGTTGGCCCAACCGATGGAGCCGGAGCGCCAGGCAAACTCACCGTTGCGGGCGGTCTCGGCGAAACGGAGACCCGCTTCGGCACCGAGGGTGCGGCTCCACGTGAGGCCGCAATAGAGGTGGACGTCGAGCGGGGAACTGTTTCCAGACAGGCGGAATGCGGGACCCAGCGAGATATAGGGTCTGCGCGGCGCGCTGAAAAGTAACGACCCGTAGATACCCACTTTTTTGGGCAGGTAGGTAATGTTGAAGCCTGCCGCTGCGGTGCGATAGGAGGAGGTGAGGATCTCGCACTCGAAGAAGTAGTGGTTGAAGTGGTCGCGCTCACGGGAGGGCAGGGGTATCAGCCCCTCGTCGCCGTGGGGGAGGTAGACAGACCTCGTGGCGGGTTCACCGGTGCCGTAAGCGTGGCCGGTGCTGTCGTAGTAAATGGGGGCGCCGAGGATATTCTCCTCGCCCTTTTCGTGGCGGGGCATGGACTTGGCACCAATGACATTGGGCCCGTCGTCATCATCGTCTACGGCGATGCTGTCGGCGGGGATGACGGTGGTCGGAATGCTGTCAGGCGTAGCCTGGTTGACGTGGCGCACCACATCCTGCGCCCGGAGGTTTCCCCAGGCGAGGGTGAGCGTGATGAGGAGCAGGAGACGTTTCATACGCAAACTTTCAGTTTTTTATTTTTTACTTCCTTTAGTCCTCCATGGCCTGTTTTTCTTTCAGGGCGGTGCGGATTTTCTCCTCCAGCTCGTCGCAGAGCTCGGGGTTGTCGCGCAGCAGTTGCTTGACGCCCTCTCGGCCCTGTGCCAGTTTGGTCTCGCCGTAGCTGAACCAGGAGCCGCTCTTGCGGAGGATCTCGAGCTCGACACCGAGGTCGATGATCTCGCCCAGTTTGGAAATACCTTCGCCGAACATCAGGTCGAACTCGCAGGTGCGGAAGGGGGGCGCCACTTTGTTCTTCACCACGCGCACTTTCACGCGGTTGCCGATATTCTGGTCGCCGTCCTTGATGGCCTGGGTGCGGCGGATGTCGATACGCACGGAGGCGTAGAACTTCAGAGCGTTGCCGCCGGTGGTGGTTTCGGGGTTGCCGAACATCACGCCGATCTTCTCGCGCAACTGGTTGATGAAGATGCAGCAACAGTTGGTCTTGCTGATGGTGGCGGTGAGCTTGCGCATGGCCTGGCTCATCAGGCGCGCCTGGAGGCCCACCTTGCTGTCGCCCATGTCGCCGTCGATCTCGGCCTTGGGGGTGAGGGCCGCCACGGAGTCGATGACGATGATGTCGATGGCACCGGAGCGTATCAGGTTGTCGGCAATCTCGAGGGCCTGTTCGCCGTTGTCGGGCTGTGAGACGAGGAGGTTGTTGATGTCGACACCCAGTTTCTTGGCGTAGAAGCTGTCGAAGGCATGCTCGGCGTCGATGAAGGCGGCGATGCCGCCGGCTTTCTGGCATTCGG
>Ga0310696_10008248_pt1 | contig 12169 bp, 18 predicted proteins | sample AusTroGonzalo_MG_4_FD_203885 | JGI IMG/M metagenome (GOLD analysis project Ga0310696, IMG submission 203885) | Bovine rumen microbial communities from tropical cattle in Woodstock, Queensland, Australia - Gonzalo_02 (v2) (version 2) | ecosystem: Host-associated > Mammals > Digestive system >... | reverse complement strand
TCTCGTCTTCTACCTCTTCCCAATCCAAATGACGCTTACGAAAGCCTGAATTACATTTGTGAGCGCACTTCTCTTTGAAAGTACGCCCACAATGCCTACATCTGTATTTCATTACTGTCTGAGTTTGAATCTGAAACAAGCCCTACACTCACCACACATCGGCATATCTACCTCTGGATGATAACAGACACCATTTGCCAGAGCATCATATCCATGCGACTGACATTCCTTGCAATAGAATTGTGTATAGTCCATATCAAACAAGTGTTACGTGTAGTGTTGCTGTCTTCACATCTTCATAGATTGGTTCAATGTTACAGGTTGTTGCAACGTCAAATTCGAGTTTGCAACCCTTAGACTTTTCCCAATCCTTGCACAAGAAAATAGCGTCACACGTCAATAAGTCCTGAAGGTCTTTCTTCATGTGAACACGCCAGTCTGCATCTTCTGGAATACCATTCTTCAACGGATTCACCACCTCGTAGAAATGACTCAAAACGTCCTCTATTCTCTGCGCATACTCTCTGCGCTCTTCCAAGTCATAATGCGATATTGGAAGTGAAATATAAATCTTCTTTGCCATATCCTACCATTTGTCTTCAGTCCAGAGTTTTGAAACACGACGGAAATCCTCACCTTCAGGCAAAGGACAGTTCTCAATCCATTCCGATTCTGTGACTTTCCAACACTTCAAGTTCTCTGGCAAAGCATCTTTCACTTCGGGGAAAACTTTCAGACGTAAGCTGCAATCAAAAGTATTCCCGTAACGACTATGCTTTAACAGACAATTATTTGTCTCACGGAAGAAAGCGATATCATCTTTGCTGTGTGGAGCAACTACGATGCCATCGGCATAGTATTTGATGGCTCGTTCAATATGATGCCATATCGGTTTGGCAGTATAGATGTAGATTTTCGGAGTTATACCCATCTGTTCCGTCACGTCTCGAATACTCTTACAAAGTTTCTCAACTCTTTCGGGGTATAACAGAGGTTCACCTCCAGTAATCATTATCTCTTCGTAGTCAAACCTGTCAACAACTGGTATCTCGTCAAACTTGAATTGTTTGTTACAGCAAAGAGGGCAACGGTTATGGCAGTTTGCCGTAACCAATAAGCGTAGTTTCTTATTCATAACTTACTCAAAGTTAAGTTTCAGAGGTTGTTTTGTCTCTTCGTAGAATCGGTGCTGAATAGTTCGTATTGAATCAACCTCACCAAGTAATACGACATGACCGTTTTTGTTTGACAGCATCGCATTAGAGAGGAAAACGTCGCAAACCTTGAACACATGAACTACCAACTGCCAATCTCCAACTTCAATCTGGAATAGGTGGGTGTCAAACTCGAAGAATCCGAAATGTGGTAGGATTCCCCAATCAATAGGAATGTCAAAGACATCTTTTATCTTTGCATCCCATGGATCGGCTTCGTTACCTTCAAAGTTTAGGTACAAATCGCCATCACCAAAGATTCCGTCAACATACATTGGCATTGACCACTTACCAGGAATCTCTGACCACTCCTGTACGTAATCGCCAATGCAAATATCATTAACTGTCAAATGCTGCTTATCCATTGTTATTCGTTTCTGTTAAACCCGTAGGCATCCATTCCGAAAAGTACGGGTGTGTAGTTTTCTCTTCTTTCATATTCATTATTAAATTGATTACATAACCTACCTGTCACCTGTCTTAGCATTGACAAAGTGAACACCTCGCGTAGCGTTCTTATTCTTGATGCAGTTCACAATGGTCATATACGGAATGCCAGTCTTCTCAGAGCAATCACGGATAGAACGGAATACCTGCCCTGTCTCAACACAGCGCACAGAGCGTTCCCAATACTTTCCCTGCTTCACTCTCGGAGGTTTTGGTTTTGGTTCAGGCTTGACAACGACTTCTGCAGTATTGTCAAGTGACTTCTTCCACCGCCTACCACTCTTAGCAATCTCGGCTTCTACCTGCTCTTTCGGCATAGTAGAAAAATCCTGCAAGTCAAAGATGCAGATTTCACAATCTTTGTGCATTGCCTTGATCGTAACCAAATCATCAAGATTCTCAGAAAAATACGAGTTTTCATTTCGTCCGTCAACAAAGACAGATACAAGATAGTTATGCTTTGCCATATTCCAACACAAGATTAAGTTTTACTGGATCATCTTCCCACGTAATCTTTGGCAAAACAAAGCCACAAGCCTCCATACGAGCAACGACCAGCACAAAGAAGCCGTCACAATCACCTACCCATATATTGAGGTCTGTGTCACGACTCGGCATTTCTGCAAAGATTCTGCCTTGACCGCTTGCGCTAACGGCATAGTACAAAGTCATACGATGGCTCTTGCTGAACCAACGCTTAACAATCTGGAAAGTTCTCAGTAAAAAGTTCATAGTCTTATTGTTTTAATCGTTTTCGTAAGGATTCTGATTACGGTCTATGACATAGTACATCACACCGTTCTCACCCATCTTCGATTTAGAGTCAAGTTCCGCGAGTTCTTTCTGGAGTCTTTCCTCGAAAGATTCCTCACCATCATCGCCAGACAAAAGCCAGTCAACCCTCTGTGCATATATCTGAGCACGTTTTAGAGCATAGACGGCTTCTTCCAATCTTCTCAAAACAGGTTCGGGATAGGCATAATTCACAGCCTCTTCGGGGTGTTCTGTGAAACGCTCTAACTGCCAATACTCCCACCGATTTCTCGGAATAGGCTTACCACTCGTTATAACTTCCTGTTCGATATTGTCAGCAATATACTCAATGCCATATTGCTTATAATCGAAATGGCCACCGCTCATGTTTCACTTCTGTTTACGTGAGGATGCTTGCGTTTGTAGTTCGGGTCTTTCTCACGACCTTTGACCTTATCTGCGGCCATGGAAAGAAGTTCGTCCTGAGTAAGTCCAAGAATACCTGCGATATGGAATACCACAGCGTTCAAGTCGGAAAGTTCATCAATGAAGTCCTCGGCAAACTCTCTGCAATGCTCTGGTTTAAGATCATCTACATTTGCAGTGTCAAGAACTTCCATAAGTTCGTGATACTCTTCGGTAAGTTTCCTGCAACGTGCGGCAACATTAGTACCAAACTTTGCATTGAACATTGCCAATATCTCATATTTATCCATAATCAATACCTGAAATTAGTAAATTGAATAACTGCTAATGGCTCTGTAAGGTCATACTTTGCAAACCAATTACGCCAGTCAGCAGAAGAAAGTCCGTCGTTATGTGCGAGTACGTCGGCAGAAACAGAATGAGTGTCAACAAATATCGGATGAATAATTGCGCAACCAGCAACTGTCATTTTCTGAATACCGATACCGTCTTCTTTCCTCAGAACGGCAATCTCTATCTGCTTACTACAATAGGGCTTACCACTCCATTGCCTGATGCAGAGACAAGCCTTGCCAGCCTCGATCTCGTCAAAGCGTTTCTTCCATAGGTCGTAATTGGCTCGAATGGTGTGGAGTTTATGCCAGGCACCTTCGCATTTACCGATGGCTGCAAGAAAACGATGCTTGAATCCAGTCGGCTCACCCTTACGAATATGTGTCACTGGAAACACCTGTGACAACGTAATAACATATTTCTTCATCGTCTAAAAAAGAAAGCCCCACCTCCAGAAGAGGCAGGGCAATACTAAACAAATGACTGGAATAGGAATCACTCTTTGACAGAGTTCTTCAGGTGCTTGTCATTCTCCAGAACGTCAAGAATACGAGTCTTCACAACGTCGGCAATCTCGTAGTCGGCATTGGAATCCTTGTAAACAACTTCGACAACGGCACGACGAGCGGCTTCGTTGCTTGCAGCCTGTACCAGATGGAAGTGTGAAACGGCCTTGGTCTTGGTGCGGACACCACCTTTGCGGGTCTTCACCTCAATCTCTTCCGTAATCACAACCTTAACCTTGTAGAAGTTCTCGGCAGCGGCATCGTCACTGAAACAGATAGTACCGTACTTAGGTCTCAACGCGCTATCAACCTTCTTGATAGGACGGTTGGCATAGTTCAGTTCAGCACGGAGTTTCTGTTCTGCGTCAATGAAAGAGGCAGCTTCGATAACATAACGCTCTTTGATCTCCTTTGGAAGACCCTTGTCATTGTTCTCGGTGAAGACTGCAACAGCCTCCATCCAAAAACCACTTCGATTTCTTAAATTTGCCATAGTTTTGTGTAAATTGGGTTATAAAATTAGTTCTTTCTTGCTCTGATACGAGCCTTGTTTCTACGCTTGTAGCGGGCATGAGTGTGATTACTCTTCTTACCCTTCTTAGAGACAAATCCGCGTTCCTCATGTTGGCACGGGAAGACAGCATTGGGATATGAGCGGATAAGGGAGTAACCCAAATTCTTCTCAATGTCCTGTAACGCTTTCTCTGAAAGATGGAGATACTGAATCTTCTTCAGTTGCTTTCTCTTCTTTCCAAAAATGTTCTTTACCTCCACTTCGCGATAGAAGTAGTTGGTGTAACGTCTTGATAGATGTGACATAATTTATCTGTTTAAGTTTGTTATTAAATTCTGTGTTTGCTATGCCAGTGAAACGGAATCGGGTTCGCAACAGTTTACAACAGACAGAAGTACGATCATTGCTAATACCAATAACAGAAGAATTTTCATTCTGTCATATTTGCGCCTGATGTCACCACGCGCAAATGTTACGATTTTGTTCCGATGCCCTGTACTGAGTCGGTTCAGAACGTCGTATTTGTCAGCACCGTAAGCCAAGTCAATAGCACACATTCCTAATGCTCTGACATCTGATCGCATCCACCAACCGCCTTGCCACGCATGGAAAGTACGATTTATCGCTGACTGCATACGAGGGCTATTCTCTTTCTTATATTTCAGTTTCATTTCGACCAACCATTTAATCTATAAACTTCTGCTCTTGCTTCATCCTTTGTCGGACAATCCTTTACGAAAGTACCGCTACCAAAACCGTTACCATCGTCATGGTGTTGCCAGATACCCCATTGTCTGCGATGGGGTGCGTAGTAGTATTGACCATCCTTTACCATATCCTGATAGTATCACCATTCACGATACAATAGTCTTTGGTAGGCTCGTACATCTGCATCTTCTTTTGCAGTATGTAAGCAATAGAGTCGCGTTGCATTTCCGCTTCAACACGCTTAGAGCGTTCATTGACGAAAGTTGCAAGCCAAGCAACCGCCACAACTACTAACACCGTCAGGATAATCATTGCCGCCACAAACTCGCGCTTTGCAAAAGCACCAATGACGCAACCGATGTAATGACAAAGGCTGATAAAACCAACGATGATAAGCCAGAACGGTCTAACAATTCCTACAAACAAACTGCGAATGGCTATCTCTGCGAATATCTTCCAATCGCTCCACGAATAAATAACTTTCATATCTTTATTGTTTAGGGTTTGCTTCTACGACTTTTCCGTCTTCTCTTACGATATAGTTTGTTCCCCATTCCAAGCCTAACTCTTCAAGAAACTCGTTAAGTTCTGTCAGGCACTTCTTACCAAAGTTACGCAACTTCAATAAGTCTGTCTTATGGCGACGGGTTAAGTCACCAACAGTCTCAATCGGACACCATACAAGGTTGCCGTCCTGAAACTCTTGATAAGAGCGTAGGCAGTTAAGAGTACGCACAGAGAGGTTGCAGTCAATGAGTTTCTTGGTCAGGATATTGTCTTCGACTTCGACCTCTTTCAACTCAACACCGATATTCTCCATACTTTTCAAGTTGCAGCCCATCACCTCCAGTTGCTTCTTCAAAGTCTCATTCTCTGATTTAAGTTTGTGGTAGAGAGTGGCTTCATAACTGATGATTCTCTGTTCTTTGTCAATGATCTGCTTGACACGTTCGGGAGTAACGCCAAATCTTTCTGAGATAGCCTTTACGTCTTGACCGCGCAACAGCATTTCCATCATTACCTCACCACGTCTGGTAGAGGGTTCGCCACAAACTTTGACAATGGGGAAGAGTATTGGCAGGAACTTTATGACATACTCTTTGTTCTGTCTCAGAGCAAGATTCTCGTTGCAGCAGCTCCGCAATAACTCTTTTGTCGCAAGATATTCTTTTGCCGTAACGTCCAAAGATTCCTTATACCTTTCAATAAGGTCTTCTGTAACGACAATATCTTCAAACTTGTCTTCGATAGCCTTGACACTCTGCATCGTCACATAGTGACTGTTATCAAGTTTAGTGGCAATGAGTAAGCCTTTGTCTATCCAGTTTCGGATAGTCTGTCTGGTAACACCAAACATTTCGGCTACCTCACTTGCTTTTATGTATTTCTGTTCCATATAGTTTATGCTACTTTTAGTAGTTTCAGATAGAGTGCTTCACACAATACTCGGCTCATGTTTACCTCAACGGCATTTCCAATAAACTTCTTCTGTTCTGCCTGTGTGCCGATAAGAGTGTAGTCCTCTGGGAATCCCATGATTCTTTTCAGTTCCACAATCTTCAGCATACGCATCTTTATGTCAACGATACCATACATTGCCATAAACTCCTTGACTTTCTTTGTCATAGGAGAATCATCTTCGTAGATGGCTATGCCAATGCCTTTCTCTGTACTGATCAGATATGGCGGCATCTTATCCATTCTCGCTATCAAAGTGAAACATGGCTTGTCAATGCTGCCACCGTCGCTCTGGTACTGAGGATTCATAAGATACTGAGCCGATACGAGATTCTGCTTTGGTCTGCCTACGACCGATGGCGAAGGGCTATCAACTTCTGATGGTGTACCTTTGCCGTACTGGTTATCCAAGAACTGACAGTTAGCAACACCGATTTGACCGACAGTGCAAATAGTTGGTGCTGGCTCGTCAATGGAACTTCCAGTATTGTTGAAACGATAGTTTAAGATAAACTTTGGCTGAACCATTGCCAATCTGTCTTTCGTCGTAATAGTCGGTGACGGCTTTTCTACGGAACTGTTATGACCGTTTCCGTAAAAGGCAGACAGAAACTTTGGATTGACAATGCTCATGCGGTCTTTCGTCGTAACCGTTGCACTCGGCTTATCAATGTCGTAGTTATGATCTGCGCCACCATAGTATGCTGTTATGAAAGCATGGTGATCAACAGTTGTGATAGAACCTGCTGGTCTCTCAACGGAAATATTCTTGTCTTCTGGGCGACCACTGAATTGTTTGGATAGGAAACGGCATTTGACCATTCCCAAACGATTCTGTGTCGCAACAACAGGACACGGCTCGTCAAGAGAGGGTGGAGAATAGTTTCCCTGTCTGTTCATGGAGTTATATTTCAATATCCATGCCTCATGTTGCTTCTTACCACCTGCGACAAACTTCACAAGCCCGGCATAGATACGTTCAAGAGTACGCTCACACAAAGGTTTCTTCTTCTCAAAGATGCTACTGCCTTCATCGTCGAGGTCTAAGACTTCTCTGACTGGCTTCCATTTCTCATAGACGTGGAAGAGGCTGTTTTCCTCAACCTCTTTGGCATGAGTCGGTACTGGAAATGCTATTGGCAGTCCTTTACGGGCAAACTGACCAAAGAAACGCTTGCGACTGGTATATGCGCCAAAGTCAGCAGCGTTGAGAATACGCCAGTCAAAGTCATAACCATATTGACGCACATGACGTACCCATCGGAGATAGGAACTACCCTTATCTTTGCTTACAGGCTTGCCGTTCTCGTCTAACTCACCCCAACACATAAATTCCTCAACATTCTCGATCAAAATGTAGTCAGGATTCAATGCTTCAATGTATCGGAATAGGTGTTCTGCGAGAGTACGAGAGTCTGCATCCCTCGGCATACCACCTTTGGCACGGCTGAAATTCGTACATTCTAAACTGGCCCACAATACAACTAATGCGCCAGGATTCTCACGTTTCTTATTCTCCAAATGCGATACCAGAGGCGAAAGTTTAAGTGTACGTATATCCTCAGTGAAATGCAGAGTATGAGGATGATTGGCTGCGTGTGATGCAATCGCGTTAGGGTCGTGATTGACACAGGCAATAACCTCGGCACACTTATCTCCATTCGCTACGGCCTTTTCTACGCCACTCGATGTACCACCTGCACCACAGAAAAGGTCTATATATAAAAGTCTATGTTTCATTGCCACAACATTTAAACAAACATATCTTGCTGTACTATAATCTTTTTCTCAATGATTTTGATGTATTCTGGATTCAATTCATAACCGATGAAGTTCCTGCCATATTGCCGTGCTACTCTCGCCGTCGTACCACTACCCATGAATGGATCAAGAACGATACCGTCTTTCGGACACCCTGCAAGGATGCAAGGTCTTATCAATTCCTCTGGATAGACTGCGAAATGAGCGTTTGAGTCGGGCTTTGTCGAGACAGTCCAGACATCGCGCTTATTCCTTACTGGATATTGCTTGTCTGGCAAGCCCTCGGCACGTCTGAGGTGCATTGTGTTAGGCTGTTGACCATCTTCCTGCAAGTTCTTAAACCGCCACCGCTGATGCTCATGCAAAGCGTTCTTCTGTTGCTCACGATGTGGCATTACTGGAATAATGTATTTCTGTGAGCCGTGCATCATCGTGTCTTTACGACCGTCATAGCCAGTGGCAACCTCTTGAATCGCTTCATGGTCGAAATAGTAACGACTACTCTTCGACATGAGGAATATGTATTCATGGCTCTTTGTAAGTCTGTCCGTTACAGACTCAGGCATTGCGTTAGGCTTCGACCAAATGATATCGTTTCTGAGATAGTAACCTACTCTGTCTCTGAGGGCGAAAGCTGCCATCCAAGGCACTCCAATAAGGTCTTTGTCTTTGCAAGCGGTTACGTATTTGTAACCAGTACGATTACCTACACTGCCTTTGTTAGTGCCTTGCTTATACTGCTTTGCATTATCGGGATAGTTGGCTGCTCCTTTGCCAGAACCAGCGTAGGAATCGCCCAAATTAAGCCAAAGCGTACCCTCTGGCTTCAACACACGATATACCTCTGCAAATACCTCTGTGAGCCTGTCAATGTATTCAGATGGTGATTTCTCTAAACCTATCTGACCATCTACGTTGTAGTCGCGGAGTCCGAAGTATGGTGGTGAAGTCACGCAACAGTCAATGCAGTTATCGGGTAATTTTTTGAGTCCTGTAAGGCAGTCTTCGTTATAAACCTTGTTTATTTCCATGTAACATTATTCCAGTAATGTATCAGAATGGGGCATCGTCTTCAGTAGGTGCGGCAAATGGCATATCTGATCCCGTTTCTGGTTCATCAAACATACTTGTCTGCTTTCCTATATCATCGCGCCAACCATAAACACGTTTCTCGTCGTTGGAGTTTTTGAAGCGTCGGCTCTCTATCTCATAGTACATACCTACGAGATAGTCCTGAGTACCCATCATGCGGTCTTTGGAAACTTCCAGAACATTTGAAAACTCAAAGAACTTCTGAATATTGGCAGCACCAAAGAACTCACCACCCATCTTTCGGAAGTCGTTATTGACTCTGTGCATGATAAAGATGTAGTCGGCAGCGTCAATAATTGCCGATGTACCGCTAATATCAGTCTTACGGATGAAAGTTGTGGTCTTTCTCGGATGGGCTACGAGGATAATAATTGCCTTACTCTTCTTCTTAAACTCTACAAGTTGATTGATAAGTTCTTTCTGCTTCTTGTTGCTGTCACCGTCGAACACGTCAATGTCGAGACTGAACAAGTTATCAAGAATGAATATTCTGACACCCAATGCAACAAGTTCCTGCATATCGGAAAAGATTTGCTCCCACTTGTTTGAGTATTCGTTGTTATAGAGAAAGAACTTTCCGTCAGTCCAATCATCTATCTTCTTCGATATATCATCGGGAACATACCAATACTTTCCGTTACTGCTTTGTTTAAGAAACTCTTTTCCTGCGGCAACCATCTGAATCCATGACTTCAACACGTCAGGTCTTAACTCACCACTCCACAATGCAACTTTGAAACATTGCTGAATAGCGTTAAGAAGCAAAGAGTTTAACCAGGAACTTTTACCAGATGCGTTTGAACCGCTAACTATGATAAGACTGGCAAAGAATAACCTGCGTATTGCCTTGTCAAGTTCGGTGTAACCAGTTTTGATACCTTCCAACTCATTGACATTGACTTTCGCAATATCTTTCAGAGAAAACCATTTCTTACCAAGTTCAGGAGTTTCTGGCTTTATCGTCGGCTGTGGCTGTTGTCTTGGTGCAACTGCCCTCTGTTGTGGTTGGTACTGTTGTTGCTGTCTCGGCTGATACGCATTAGGATCAAGCATCTGCCTGACTTCTTGCCATGTATGTTGCTGACAAGTATTGTGCAAACAGGTGTACTTGATTGCCCCGCTTGCCATCTGAATAATGGCGGCATCCTTACCTTTGTGCTCTGGATTGAAAAAGCAATGGTCTAAGACGTACTTAGTCCACTTCGCACACGTCTCTTTCTTATACTGGACGTTGTGGTCATTCAGAAACTTCTCCAAATCAAAAGGCTCATTGGTGTTGCCACCTCTATACGGAAGTGTAGGCTTCGGCTCTTCTTTCGGCAAAAGACTGGCTACGGATTGGAAGAGGGAAATGTCTGTTACCTTAATCTCTGAAGGTACATAGACTATCTCTGACATTCTCCATGGCCGTTCTGGAAGGTTTGCACCTTTCTTCGCCGTAGTGCCATAGAGTTTGCAGATACGGGCGGCATTGAATACCGATTCGTCAATGTCAACCTTTTCATCGGTAAACATCAGGGCTACGGACTGGAGGAACTGCGAAAGCATATCTCTCACTTCCTCGGTGTTCGGCATATCCACCTTATAAACGGTGTGCCAGCCATTACCTGACTTACATATTACAGGGTCATTGAATCCACATCTTTTCAGATAGGAATAAACCTGCTGTGCTTTCTTATGAGCAAGTTCAAACTCTTCATCAGTGGCGTTTGTTCCTGAGACGCGGACTGGATCATAGTCTATCAATACCCAAGTGCGACGTGTGATGTTGTTGTCATTCGTCGTAGTCTTCGGACTCTTGATAATCTTTTCGCACTGAGCGCGACCGTAACAGCCATCGTCAATCTCATTCAGAGTGAAATATATCTGTTCGTCGGGAAGTTCCTCGTAAGGCTTAATATCTTCGATCAGTTTGTCGATATTCTTGTAGTAACCGCTATAAGCAAACTTTCCAAGCAATCGTATCTCTACTAACTCGGAATCGTTCTTGAAGACGTGCCACCACTGCCTCAGAGTATTCTCGTTAATCATTCTGTTTTATCCATTGTTTTGTTCGGCTGCTCCATATCCATTCGTACATACTCCAAGCGACCTTTGCGCCATCAGGACGGGTATCATCGGTGTAACCGTCATTGAGTTGGTCGATGTAACCATTGAACATTAAGCATTGCCGTTCGTCATTCCAATACTGGAAGATACCATCGGTTGTAGGATGGTACTCGTTTGTTTTATCAAACTTGTCAGGGTCGTAGATGGTATCATTACCTTTGACGATAACATCATAGAAGATTTTGTCTCGTAGGTATCTCTGAAAGTCTTTGCAGAAAGAACGGTCACGACTGCTGACATATACCCTGACATGAGGTAACACACGTTCCTTTTCTTCGTCAGATAGTTTCTGCCATTGTTCGAGGGAATCTTTCTTTGAGCCTTTCTTATTGTAAGCAAGCCAAACTTCTTCAAACTTTTCGTCCTTTTCTTTTTTTACTTTTTCTTTTTTCTTCTTCTGTTCTGTAGAAGGAATACTATCTACGTTATCTTTCTTTATTTCTTCTCTTTCATTATTTATTATATTGTGGTCGTTTGCTGGTCGTTTGTTGGTCGTTTGTTGGTCGTTTGCATCTTCAAACGATTGCCAACTATCATAATTACAGATAGTTATGATAGTATATTTGTTGGTCGTTTGTTGGTCGATATATCCAGTTGACGTAAGTTTCTCCAAGCAAGTCCTAACCTGACGTTCTGTTAGGTTGAACTCTTCGCTTAGTGACTTACGACCTGTTAGCAACTGACCTCTTTTTACCTCAACACCTTGCCATCTGCCATCTTTATAGTTTGCCTTAAACAGCAAACGAAAGAAGAAATAACAAATGGTTGGGTTTGACAGCCATTCAAACTCAGATACTCTCTCTCTTGAAAAACGCATAAAGCCTTTGCACATTTTTGTAGAAGTTTAA
>Ga0310696_10008247_pt1 | contig 12169 bp, 6 predicted proteins | sample AusTroGonzalo_MG_4_FD_203885 | JGI IMG/M metagenome (GOLD analysis project Ga0310696, IMG submission 203885) | Bovine rumen microbial communities from tropical cattle in Woodstock, Queensland, Australia - Gonzalo_02 (v2) (version 2) | ecosystem: Host-associated > Mammals > Digestive system >... | reverse complement strand
CTGTACGCCCAAAAGGTTAAGGTTGAGGGCCGGAGCCAGGGCAAACTGTTTCTGGTTGTCGAAGGCAAAGAGGGCGCCGATGCCCAGGCCGGCGTACAGATCCACCCAGGGGCTGTCCAGGAAGGTGAAACGCACGTTGGGAAGCAAGGTGGCGTTGTAATTGCGGGACGGCACGGACGGGCCGATGGGGGTGCGCATCGCGTTGCACGGCGTTTCCTGCCAGAAAATGCCCTCCATGTCCCCCTGGATACCCAGACTCACCACCCGGGTGAACTGATAGCGGTATTCGGCAAAGAAATGTCCGGTATAGCCGAAATCGCTCATCCGGCCGCCGCTTGGTGCGTATCCGGGATGGAATGCCATGGTCTCGAAAAGCATATCTCCCCAACCCAGCCTCAGCTGATGGCGCGTCTGTGGTATCCGGTCCGGCCGGGCGGCCTGGCACAGGAGAGACGACCCCAGCAGCAGGAGAAGGAATAGTTTCTTCATGAATATTATATGGTTAGTTGGTTAGTCATAGCCGGTCAGGCATACAAATATAGTAAAAAAACGTACATTTGTGCGGCTGACGGTGCAAGATTGGGCCGGAGGGCGGGTTATAGCTGCGGATTTACAAGAATAGAGATATGAAAAAGTTATGCTTAATTGGCTTGGCGCTATTGATGGCGGCCGTTTCCTGCTCCAAAGGTGATTATGTCGGAGGTCGGGAAAGTGGATATGGTTATAAGGACGGCGATTATGCCGGCATGCCCTCGGACGCGGGTGGTGACTGGGGCGGCGGCTGGGGCGGCAGCCAGGGCATGGGCGGCGGCCAGGCCGGCGTCCTCACGGCCGGCGAGTGGAACGACCTGGCCCACTGGGATTTCTGGGGTTCCCTCATGAGCCGCGAGGTGGATCAGGAGCAAATGTCGGATCAGGAAAAGCAGCAGACGCCCGACTATGCCAGCATGGCTTATTCCTGGCGCTTCAATACGGCCCACCGTATCGCCGTCAAGGTAAAGACGGCCGATGGTGCTCCCGTACCCAACGCCGTGGTGGAACTGCTCCAGGGCAACCTGACCATCTGGACCACCCGCTCCAGCAACCGGGGCGAAGCCCAGCTCTGGCAGGATCTTTTTGCTGACCGCGGCGGGCAATCGGCATCGGCCGAATCGCTCCGGGTGCGCATCAACGGCGTGCTGCAGGAAAGCAACCCGGTGGTCTCCACCTGGGCCGGCGCCACGGTCAATGAATATGTGGTATCCCTTCCCCAGCAGCAGGTCAAGGCCCGTGCCGACGTAGCTTTCATCGTGGATGCCACCGGCTCCATGACCGATGAGATCGATTTCCTGAAAAAGGACCTGCTGTCCATCCTGCAAAAGGTGCAGCAGTCTTCTGAAATTCGCACCGGCGCGGTCTTCTATCGCGACAGAGGTGACATCTACATTACCCGCAGCGACGATTTTACCACGCCGTCCAAGACCATGGTCTTCATTGGCAAGCAGTCGGCCGATGGCGGCGGCGACCTCCCCGAAGCCGTGCATACGGCCCTGGAAACGGCCCTGAAGGACCTCTCCTGGGATATGGATGCCCGGGCCCGTATGGCCTTCCTCATCCTGGATGCCCCGGCGCATCAGAACGACCAGGACGTGATCCTGAGCCTGCAGCGCTCCATCAAGGCCTTCGCTACGGCCGGTATCCGTATCGTGCCCGTGCTGGCCTCGACCGGAGACAAGACCACGGAATTCATGTGCCGGAACTTTGCCATCGTCACCGGCGGCACCTATGTCTTCCTCACGGACGACAGCGGCGTGGGCGGCTCACACATCACGCCCTCCGTGGGTGATTACCAGGTGGAGAAGCTCAACGACCTGCTTTACCGCATCATCAACGAATATATTGGCATCGCCAATTAAAAACCCCAATCAACCAACACTTTACACGAAGCGGCTCCACCAGGCATGGCGGAGCCGCTTTTTATCAGGCATTGTGGGGAGGCTGTCAGAAGATGAGGAGATAGAGGCCGGCGGCCAGGGCGGCGCCCGTCATGGGGCCGGCGACGGGAATCCAGCTGTAGCCCCAGCCGCTGTCACGCTTGCCGGCGATGGGCAGGATGGCATGGGCGCAGCGGGGACTCAGGTCACGGGCCGGATTCATGGCATACCCGGTGGTGGCACCCAGCGACATACCGATGGACATGATTACGCAGGTGACCGGGAAAGGACTCAGGGCGCTGAAGCCGGCATCGCGGCCGATGACCAGAATCACGAACACCAGCAGGCTGGTGGCGATGAGTTCCGATACGAAGTTACGCCAGGGGTTGGCGATGGCCGGCATGGTGCAGAAGGTGCCCAGCATGGTGTCGGGCTCGTCGGCCGTGGCCTTGTAATGGTCTTTGTAGAAGGCATAGACCAGCAGGGCGCCCGCAAAACCGCCCAGCATCTGGGCTGCCATGTAACCGGCTACCTCGGCCCAGGGGAAGCTCCCGGCAATGGCCAGGCCCAGCGTGACGGCCGGGTTCAGATGCGCGCCCGAGACCGGTCCGGCGATGAGCACGCCTTCCATGACGGCAAAGCCCCAGCCCAGCGTAATCACGACCCAGCCGGCTCCCTTGGCCTTGCTCTTGTTCAGCGAACAGGCCGCGCACACGCCGTCGCCCAGCAGGACCAGGACCAGCGTGCCGATGAATTCGAAAAACAGCTTTTCCATAAATTATTGTGTTACAGTTCTTTTAATGGCATCGGCCCAACCGGCTTTGACGGCCGACATGTCGGCGCCCGAGGGGGTGAAGCAGCGCTCGGCCTGCCATTGGCGCTGCAGCTCGTCCAGGGAACTCCAGAAGCCCACCGCCAGGCCGGCCAGGTAGCAGGCGCCCATGGCCGTGGTTTCCGTCACCACGGGACGCACCACGGAGGCATCCAGGATATCGGCCTGGAACTGCATCATGAGGTTGTTCCGGGAGGCGCCGCCGTCCACCTTGAGCTCGGCCAGGGGTACGCCGGCGTCCTTCTCCATGGCCCGTACGATATCCATGGTCTGGAACGCGATGCCCTGCAGGGCTGCCAGGGCGATGTGTGCGGCGGTGGTGCCGCGGGTGATGCCGCAAATCACCCCGTGGGCATACTGGTCCCAGTACGGAGCGCCCATGCCGGTGAGGGCGGGCACGAAATACACGCCGCCGTTGTCCTCGACCGAGGCGGCCAGGGCCTCGATTTCGGCCGATGACCGGATGATGCCCAGGCCGTCCCGCAGCCATTGCACCACCGAACCGCCCACGAAGATGGAGCCTTCCAGGGCGTAGTTCACCGTGTCTCCAATCTTCCAGGCCACGGTGGTGAGGAGGTTGTTCCGGCTCAGGATGGGCTTGTCGCCGGTATTCATCAGCAGGAAACAGCCGGTCCCGTAGGTGTTTTTCACGGCGCCGGGCACCACGCACATCTGGCCGAAGAGGGCCGCCTGCTGGTCTCCGGCGATGCCCGCGATGGGCACCTCATGCGCGAAGAGGGTGGTCTTGGTGTGGCCGTACACCTCACTGGAAGAGCGCACGGAAGGCATCATGGACAGCGGAATGTCCAGCAGTTCCAGCAGGTCCTTGTCCCATTCCAGGGTGTTGATATTGAAGAGCATGGTGCGGGAGGCGTTGGAGACGTCGGTCACATGCACCTCCCCGCGGGTGAGCTGCCAGACCAGCCAGCTGTCCACCGTGCCGAAGCGGAGTTTCCCTGCCTGGGCCTTCTCCCGCGCACCGGGCACGTTGTCCAGGATCCAGCGGATCTTGGTGCCGGAGAAGTAGGCGTCCACGATGAGTCCGGTCTTTTCCCGGATCATCTGGGTGAATCCCTGCTGCTTGAGGGAGTCGCAGAAGGCCGATGTCCGGCGGTCCTGCCACACGATGGCGTTGTACACGGGATCGCCGGTCTCGGCATCCCACACGATGGTGGTTTCCCGTTGGTTGGTGATGCCGATGGCGGCGATGTCCAGGCCGTTGATGCCCACCCGGGTGATGGCTTCGGCGATGACGGCGGCCTCCGACGACCAGATTTCCATGGGGTTGTGCTCCACCCAGCCCGGCTGGGGGAAATACTGGGTGAATTCCATCTGGGCCGTGGAACGGATCATGCCGTCGTGGTCGAAGACGATGGCGCGCGAAGAGCTGGTGCCCTGGTCCAATGCGAGGATAAATTTTTCCATATGCAGTGCTTGCTGTGTTTCGATGCACACAAAGATAAGTATATTTTTCGGGAATTGGGGGTAGATTTACGCAAATCGCGTCATGTTGAACCGCCGGGATGCCTTAATTTGCACCATGAGACAGAAACTGATAACCCTTCTTTGCATCCTTCCGCTTCTGCTGTCGTGCCAGAAGCCCGAAAATGGCTATGTAGTCCCCAAACCACCCGTAGATAACGGCGACCCCTCCTCCGGTGGCGGCGGCGAGGATCCCGTGACCCCGGATCCCCCCGTGGTGACCCCCGACGGCGGCTATATCGTCGTGGGCTATGCCTATGCCGACAGCGGCCCCCTGCCGGACCCGTCCCTGCTCACCCACATCAACTTCTCCTTCGCCAAGATTGACAGCGATTTCGAGACCCTGACCATCCGGGAGAAGAAGGCCCGGCGCCTGGAGCAGATCGTGGGACTCAAGAAGCAGAAACCCGAACTCAAGGTGATGCTCTCCGTGGGCGGCTGGGGTGCCGGCAACTTCTCCGAGATGGCGGCCGATGAGACCCACCGCAAGAAATTCTGTCAGAACTGCCTCGCCGCCGTGCAGAAGTACGGCCTGGACGGCATCGACCTGGACTGGGAGTATCCGACCAGCACATCGGCCGGCATCAGCGCCTCCCCGCAGGACACCCGCAACTTCACCCTGCTGCTGAAGGACCTCCGGGAGACCCTGGGCAGCGGGAAACTCATCACCATGGCCTCGGAGGCCAGCGGGAAGTACGTGGACTGGTCCAGCGCCCTCCAGTACCTGGATTTCGTGAATATCATGAGCTACGACATGGGCCGTCCGCCCACCCACAATGCGGCGCTCTATCCTTCGTCCATGACCAAGATGAGCTGCGACGAAGCCGTGACCAAGCACCACGACAAGGGCGTGCCCTATGACAAGATGACCCTGGGTATGGCTTTCTTCGGCCGGGTGGACCGGACCATCCTCACGGGCGACGAACTGGACTACAACGAAATCATCGGCCTCAGCGGTTATGTCTCCCACTGGGATGCCCAGGCCATGGTGCCTTACCTCACCAATGCCGCGGGCACGATGGTCCTGAGCTATGACGACGAGGCCTCCATCGGCCTCAAGGCCGAATATGTGAAGCAGAAAGGCCTGAAGGGCGCGATGTACTGGGATATCGAGGCCGATGACGCCAACTGGTCCCTGGGCAAGGCCGTCGCCGGCCCCCTGCTGGGATGGACGCCGCCGGCCCAGGACGCGTTCCTGGCCACCAACAGCTATGTCCAGAAGTTCCTGGAAGAGGTGGACTATGGCGACTCCGACTATACCTATTCCAAGGTAATCGGCTATTCCGGCGGAGGCCCCAGCGACCACAATGAGGAAGTTCCGCCCACCTATACCATCAGCTGGACGGCGTCTTCTTCCAGCCAGAAACTGCATGTCTGGGAAGGCAGCTGGAGCCGGGACTACAGCCTGTCGGCCGGTGTGGGCAAGCAGGATATCACCAACCTGGTGCCGGGTACTACCTATTACTGGCAGGTGACCACCGCTTCCGGCAACAACCTGATAGCCAGCGGGAAATTCGCCACGCGGGGCCTGCTGCACCAGGTCTATTTCGAGCCCAATGTGCGCAACGGACGCGACCTGGGCGGCTACAAGGGCTACGGCGGCAAGACGGTGGTCTATCACAAGCTCTACCGCGGCGGCCGCCTGGACGGCAAGTACTGCAACGACCAGGGCCGGGCCGAAATGCTCGCTGAAGGCATCCGGGCCGAGATTGACCTCCGCGAGGCCGAAGACGTGCCCAAGAGCTCCCCGCTGGGCAGCAGCGTGGCCTTCTTTGCCCCGGGCTTTGAAAGCGGCTACAACCACATGGTCCGGGACAACCAGCCCAAGGTGAAGGAAACCTTCATGTGGGTGGTCGCCCGCCTGCGGGAGGGAAAGCCCGTGTACTTCCACTGTGCCGCGGGCCGCGACCGCACGGCCACCCTGGCCCTCCTCCTGGAGGGAGCCCTGGGCGTGAGCGAAAGCGACATGGCCAAGGACTACGAACTCACGTATTTCTCGCCCACCGACTGGGGCATGTCCAAGGATGACGACGGCAACCCCATCTACAAGCACACGCGCGACAACTACAGCTACGGCTCCGTGCGCAAGACCATCTACAGCGAGACCGGCAGCGGGACCTATCAGGAGCGCATCGTGCAGTATCTGCTCAAGATAGGCGTTCCCCAGCAGGATATCGACGACCTCCGGGCCCTCATGCTCCAGTAGAAAAACGCGCAAAAACGCAAAAAAATTCATGATTCAGGCAACGAATTGCCCCAAAAATGAATCTTTGTTGTGTTATGCGAAACCGAACCACAAACTTAGCCATAGCCGCGCTCGCCCTCATGGTGGCGGCCATCGCCTTTGCTGTGAGCCGTTTATATCATTCGGCCCCCCAGCGCAAGGTAGAAGCGGCTCCGGCGGCCCTGGATGTCCTGTCGGCCATCCCGTCGGATGCAGTGGCCGTGCTGTTGTTTGACGGTTCTTCCCGCGCCCGCACCGTCCTGGCCGATTCTTCCGGCCTCCTGCGTCCGCTGGTGGCGGCCGGCCATCCCCGGCTCATGGAGTATCTGGGAGCCGTTTCGCATCATCGCAGCGCCCTTTCCCTGCACAACAGCGGCAACCTGGTTCCCCTGGTGGTCACCAGCACCGACAAACTGGATTCGGCCGGCGTAGCCTGGCTGGAGCAGTGTGCCGCCGCGGCGGGTCTCCAGGCCCGCAGCCAGGGCGCATTCCTGCTGGCTTCGCCCTCCGGCACTTTCGTGGGGGCCTCGGCCCGGCAGCTCAAGGAAGGCACGTCCATCCTGGACAATCCGGCGTTCAGCCGCGCTGCCCAGCTGCTCTCCGGCCCGGTGCTCGCGCTTGTTTCGCACGCGCACGCCGGCAAACTCCTGCAGGTGTATTCCACTCCTTCCCAGCGTCGTAAAACGGCCAAAATCAAAGATTTGACCGCCTGGAGCGCCTGGAGCGTAACGGAGCTTTCCGCCAGCAAGATCCAGCTCAAGGGAGCGGCCCTTCCCGGTGAGTCGGCCGGCAGCGTCACCGCCGCCTTTGCCGGAACGCCGGCCCAGGACGCCAGCTTCGCAGAAGTGTTACCTTATTACACCGCTTCGGCGGTGTCCCTCCCGGTGTCCAACCCGCAGGCTACCCTTGCCTCGCTCCGCAAACTGGCCGACGCAGCCGGACGCCTGGGCAAATATGAGAAATCGCTCAAAGAGCGCGCCGGAAGGCCGCTTTCCCCGGAAAACTGGTTCCTGGGCCTGCAGCCCCGGGAGCTGGTGAAAGCCGCGTTCAATACCCCGGACGGCGTGTTGCGGGAAGTGATCCTGGTCCGTTCGGCCAAAGACCTGGCCCTGGGCCGTGAGGCTGTCAATCCCTACCGGGGATGCCTGGCACTGGTGCTGGGCGAGGACTGGCAGGTGACGGACACCCTCTGTTCGGCCGTCAACGCCCGCTGGAGCGTGTTCGGAGACCTTCCTTCCATCCGCGCCTTTGCCGCGGAGGATTTCCTTTCCTATTCCCTGAAAGACCGTTTCGCCGATGCCGGCCTGGGGGCTTCTCCCCAGGGATTTGCGGCCTACGCCTCCCTATCGGACAGCCCCGCCGTCGCCTCCGGCCTGTTTGCCGCGCCGCTTTCGGACGCCCTCCTCTCCTGGGTACGGGGTGCCGGCTATGCGCCCGCCCTCTGGACCGCCGACCTTTCGGCCGAGCAGCCCGAGATCCGTCTGCGTCTGGACCGCCAGGTACTCAAGGGAACCAAGGTGCAAGTGCTGGAACGCGATACCACCGTGGTGGTGCCCACCGGTCTTTTCCCGGTGAAAAACGCCGCCACCGGGCAGACGAATTACCTCTATCAGAACACCCACGGGTCCATTTGCCTCAATGACGAGAACGGAAAGGGGGTCTGGGGCATTCCTTTCAAGGAGTCCCTTTGCGGCTGCGTGGAAAGCATCGACTATTACCAGAATGGCAAGTACCAGTACCTCTTCTGCGCCGGCAGCAAGCTCTGGCTGCTGGACCGCCTGGGTCACTGGGTGAACGGTTTCCCCGTCAATCTGGGCAAGGAAGTCCTGCTGGGACCTGCTGTCCAGGACTTCACCGGTGCTGGCGGCTATACCATCATGGTACTCCATAAAGACAATACGCTGGAACGCTATAACCTCCACGGTATCAAGCCAAAAGACTGGTTGGGGATCCACGCGCCCGAGACGGTGAAATCCCTTCCGGAGCTGCTCGAAACCGGCGACAGGCGCTACTGGGTGGTGCGCACTTCCGTGCAAACGCTCTTCTATCCTCTCCAGGGCGGCGAACCCGTGTGGCGGGGAGAAGGCGGAAAGATGGTGAAACCCGACAGCAAAGTCACCCCGACAAACAAGGGAGTGCAGGTCGAATGTTACGATGGAAAGCTACGTGAGATGAAGTTCAAATAATGAGAAAAAGTACGTTTTAACGGGATGAAATGCAGTTTTTTTATAAAAATATTAGGAATTTACTAAAAATCTACTTATTTTTGCCGTATGATATGTGCTATACTCAAGGGTCAACCGGCGTTTAACCGGTGGTTTTCTGACGGTATGGAGCATATATTAATATAAGGTACAATATTTAAAAACATATGAAACTCAAAGAACTTGTATTGATCCTCGTTGCGGCGGCCTTGCCTCAGGTGGCCTTCGCACAGCAGAGCAAGTCGGATCCCAGTGTGGAATTCCAGCCGTATCTGTATGGCATGGCCCAGGTAGGTGCCGGTGCCACGGTTGCGGAAGTTCCGGCTCATCTCCTCGTTTCTCCCGCCGCCTCTCTCTCGGCCGGATATCAGTTCTCCGCTCCGGTGGGCGTCCGCGTGGGCGTTGATGGTTGGCAGGGACGGGGTCATGTCGTCAAGTCCGGGCAGAATTACAAATTCAACTATGCCCAGGCTCACTTGGACCTCACCCTGGATGTGCTGAACATGTTTAGTTACAAGCACGATCGTCGCCTGAACCCGTACATCTTCGCCGGTGCCGGTGGCCTGTATGCTTTCAACAATGAGGCTACCACCCTGGTTGTCACCGATCCCACCTTCGTGAAGGGTTTCGTATACAACAGCATGTGGATGTGGCTCGTCCGTGCCGGTCTGGGTGCAGATTATAACTTCTCCGACCGTCTGGCCCTGAATCTGGAACTCAACATCAATTCCATCGACGACCACTTCAACTCCAAGCGGGGTTCCCACTTCGACTATCAGTACAACGCCCTCCTGGGTCTCAAGTATCGTTTCGGTGCCTCTTCCCGCAAGAGCGCCAAGTATGAGGCCGAACAGGCCGCTGCCGCTGCCGCCCTCGCTGCCATTGAGGCCGAGCGCGCCCGCGCCAACGCCGAAATCGAGGCTGCCCGCAAGGCTGCCCAGGAAGAAGCCGACGCCAAGATCGCGGAACTGGAAGCTGCCCGTCAGGAACTGGAGCGCCAGGCCGCCAAGAAGGCTCAGGACCTCATGGCCCGTTACACCTTCTTCGATATCAACTCCACTGTCATCTCCGAAGCTGAGGCCTACCGTCTCAACGAATTCGCCGAGTGGCTCCTCGCCAACCCCGAGCAGAACGTCTCTGTTGTTGGTTATGCCGATGTCAACACCGGTAACGCCAAGATCAACATGCGTCTGTCTGAGGGTCGTGCCAAGGTTGTTGCCAACTATCTCATCTCCAAGGGCGTGGATGCTTCCCGCATCTCCACTTCCTGGCTGGGTGACAAGGTGCAGCCGTTCTCCGATGACTTCACCAAGAACCGTGTAGCCATTTCCACCCTCAAGTAGAAATTCATTAATCCATTAACTCAATATTATGAAATTCTCTTTCATTAAATGCGCCGCGGCGCTCCTCACTGGAGCGCTCCTCGCTGTCGCCTGTAGTAAAGACTACGAGGCCGACATCCAGCGCCTCGAGAACAAGATCGACCAGGTCTCCTCGGGCACCGGAGACAACTCCATCCCTGGACTTCAGGCCCAGTTGAAGGCCCTCGAAGCCCTTGTGGAGCAGTACAACACCTCTCTGAAGGCGGACCTCGCCTCCAACCTCCAGGACCAGACCAACAAGTACAACGAGCTCCTCTCCAAGTACAATTCGCTGGATCAGGCCCTCAAGGATGCCAAGTCCGACCTTGTCAAAGCTATTGGTGACGCCAACACCAAGATCGGCAACCTTGAGAACAAGGATGCCGAACTGGCCGCAGCCATCCAGAATGCTATCAATGACTACAACGCCAAGATCAGCCAGGCCATCAGTGACATGAGGACCGCTCTTGCCAATCAGGCTGTTAAGGACGGTGCCCAGGATCAGGCTATCCAGGGCCTCAAGGATCGTCTCGACGCCCTTGAGATCCAGATTGCCAAGGATATCGCTGCTTGCAAGACCTACACTAACGAGCAGATCGCTGCCCTCAAGACCCTCATGGAGACCAAGGATGCTGAACTCTCCAGCGCTCTCGTGGCCTACAAGGCCGAGGTGAATGCTCAGCTCACAACCATGAAGGAGGACATCCAGAAGAATGCCCAGGCCATCACGGTCCTCAACACCAAGATGGAGCAGGTTCAGAACACCGACATCCCCGAGCTCAAGGCCAAGATTTCTGCTATCGAATCCCGTCTTGAAGAAGATGAGGACAATATCCAGGCCAACGCCGACGCTATCACTGCCCTGCAGGAACTGACTGCTACCAACTTCAACACCCTCAAGACTTTGATTGAGACGGTTGAGTCCAACTACAAGGCTGCTGATGAGGCCATTAAGACTGATATCAACACCAAGTATGCCGAGATTATCGCCCGCTTCGTGGATGATGAGGAGAATATCGATGAGATTCTCGGCATCCTGAACGACGAAGAAACCGGTTACGATGCTCTCTGGGCCAATGTTAACAATCTGAACGAGGTTCAGCGGAATATGGTTACCATCCTTAAGGTTGTCCGTGACAGCGTGAACTTCGTTGATCAGAAGTACGCTGCGGCCGTTAGCGAAATCAATGCCGCTATCGACGCCATCAATGCCAACCTCCTTCTCTATCAGGAAGAGGCCAAGAATTATGTTGACTCCGTCAATACCGACCTCCTCGATTCCATCGTGACCCGTTACGAGCACCTCGTAGACGCTTACACCGCTGCCGACGAAGCTATCCGCGCCGACTACAACAAGAAGATTGCGGATGCCAAGAACGACCTCTACGAGAAGATTAAGGTTGACTCCCTCGCTCTCGGCGCCCTCATCGACGCCCTCGACACCCGTCTCACCACCCTCGAGGAAGACTTTGACGATCTCACCGACCGTGTTGATACTCTCTGCGCCAATGTCTATAAGGCTCTCGATAACCTCAAGGCCAACCTCGAGGAGGAAATCAACGCCAAGGCTGATACCGCAGATTTCAATGCCTTCGTAAGAGAAGTCGCACAGAAGTACCTCACCAAAGACGAATTCACCGATTTCGTATCTGCTTACGAAACCCGCGTTAAGGCTGCCGAAGACAAAATCGAAGCCCTCGAAGGCATCGCAGAGGCTATCACTGCCCGTCTGGACGTCCTCGAAGAAACCCTCAACAAGATCTTCGACAGAATTCAGTCCGTTCAGTTCGTACCCACCCACTCCGACCTTAAGATGACCGTCAATTATGCCCAACTGAGCATGGATGAGTACGTCGCCTTCATCCCCATGAAGACGAAGGTCACCTATAAGGTTAACCCCGAGAATGCGTTCGTGGATGAGGCTACGCTCAAGGAACTCTTCGCCACATTCCAGCAGGACACCACCTTCTTTGCTTTTGACGTGAAAGATGTCATTTCCACGCGTGCTACGGCTTCTGAGTCTGGCGCTAACCTGGTGGCTACCGACATTGTGAGCTACGATACCAAGACCGGTTACATCGAGATGAATGTTATGGCCAATATCGCGCTCCTCAACCGTGGTCTGAATAGAGCTGACCTTCCTGGTGTTGTGT
>Ga0310696_10008246_pt1 | contig 12170 bp, 7 predicted proteins | sample AusTroGonzalo_MG_4_FD_203885 | JGI IMG/M metagenome (GOLD analysis project Ga0310696, IMG submission 203885) | Bovine rumen microbial communities from tropical cattle in Woodstock, Queensland, Australia - Gonzalo_02 (v2) (version 2) | ecosystem: Host-associated > Mammals > Digestive system >... | reverse complement strand
AACAACGATATGGAAATTAAGAACTTTACCATCACGAAAAGAGACGGAACGAAGGATCAGTTCTCACTCGACAAGATCATGAATGCGATCGTAAAAGCATTCGAAAGCGTAAACGAACCGGCAGACTTGGGCATTGTCTCCAAGATTCTGAACCATCTCGACATGCACGACGACATCACCGTGGAGGAAATCCAGAACCAGGTGGAGGAAGCACTCATGCGCGAGGGATATTACAATGTAGCCAAGTCGTTTATCCTGTACCGTCAGTTGCACTCCGAGGATCGTGACACATTGGAAAAGATGCTGTTCCTCTCCGAGTACACGGAATCGGTAAACGCCGCCACAGGTTCGAAGTACGATGCCAATGCCAACGTGGAGCACAAGAACATCGCCACGCTTATCGGCGAGTTGCCCAAGTCGAACTTCATCCGTCTGAACCGTCGTCTGCTCACCGACCGTATCAAGAAGATGTACGGCAAGCCCCTGGCCGATGAGTATATCGACAAACTGACGCACCATTTTATTTATAAGAACGATGAGACCTCGTTGGCCAACTACTGTGCCTCGATCACGATGTATCCCTGGCTCATCAACGGTACCACCGAGATTGGCGGCAACTCTACGGCGCCCACCAACCTCAAGTCGTTTGCCGGTGGTTTTGTCAACATGGTGTTCATGGTGTCCTCCATGCTGAGCGGTGCCTGTGCCACGCCGGAGTTCCTGATGTATATGAACTACTTCATCGGCAAGGAGTACGGACAGGACTATTGGAAGCATCCCGAGCAGCAGGCCGACCTCTCGCTGAAGAAGCGTACCATCGACAAGGTCATCACCGATTACTTCGAGCAGATTGTCTATACGCTCAACCAGCCCACAGGTGCCCGTAACTATCAGGCCGTGTTCTGGAATGTGGCTTATTACGACAAGTACTATTTCGAGAGTATCTTCGGCGAGTTCTACTTCCCCGACGGCTCGAAACCCGACTGGGAGAGCCTCTCCTGGTTGCAGAAGCGCTTCATGAAGTGGTTCAACAAGGAGCGTACCAAGACCATGCTCACTTTCCCTGTAGAGACCATGGCACTGCTCGTTGATGAGAACGGCGAGTGCAAGGACAAGGAGTGGGGCGAGTTCACGGCAGAGATGTACAGTGAGGGACACAGTTTCTTCACCTATATGAGCGACAATGCCGACTCGCTAAGTTCTTGCTGCCGTCTGCGCAATGAGATTACCGACAACGGCTTCAGTTATACCCTCGGTGCCGGTGGTGTGTCAACAGGCTCGAAGAGCGTGCTCACCATCAACCTGAACCGCTGTATCCAGTATGCTGTTAATCACAAACTCGACTACTTGGAGTATCTCGGCGGTATCATCGACCTCTGCCACAAGGTGCAGTTGGCCTACAACGAGAACTTGAAGGAACTGCAGAGCCGTGGTATGTTGCCCCTCTTCGACGCAGGCTATATCAATATCGGACGCCAGTACCTCACTATCGGTATCAACGGACTCGTGGAGGCTGCGGAGTTCATGGGCCTGAAGATTACGCCGAACGACGACTACCTGCACTTTGTACAGGGTATCCTCGGACTTATTGAGAAGTACAACAAACAGTACCGCACGAAGGATGTGATGTTCAACTGCGAGATGATCCCTGCCGAGAATGTGGGCGTGAAGCATGCCAAGTGGGACCGCGAGGACGGCTATTTCGTGCCGCGTGACTGCTATAACTCCTATTTCTATGTGGTCGAGGACGACTCGCTCACCATCATTGATAAGTTCAAGTTGCATGGTGCGCCTTATATTGAGCATCTCACGGGTGGCTCCGCCCTGCACATGAACCTGGAAGAGCACCTGTCGAAGGAGCAGTACCTGCAACTGTTGAAGGTGGCTGCCAAGGAGGGCTGTAACTACTTCACGTTCAATATCCCCAACACCGTGTGCAACGAGTGCGGCTATATCGACAAGCGCTACCTGAAGGAGTGCCCCCACTGTCACTCTGCAAACGTGGACTACATGACCCGTATCATCGGTTACCTGAAGCGTGTCAGCAACTTCTCCCAGGCTCGTCAGGAGGAAGCCTCACGCCGTTACTATGCCCATGCCAACTGATTATGATGCTGAAATACGTTAATACCGGCATTGTGTTTCAGGAGATACCCGACGAGGTGACACTGGCCATCAACATCTCGAATTGCCCGTGTCACTGTCCGGGGTGTCACAGCCATTATCTCTGGGAGGACATCGGCTTGCCCCTGAACACCGATGCCATCGATGCTTTTGTCAACGAGTACGGGCGCAATATCACCTGCATCGCCTTCATGGGGGGTGATGGTGATCCCAAGGGCGTGGACATGTTGGCACAGTACATCCATGAGGAGCACCCGCAGTACAAGGTGGCGTGGTACAGCGGGCGTGTACGCATCACGTCGGCAGTCAACAAGAGCGACTTCGACTACATCAAGGTGGGTCCCTATCTCAAGCATCTCGGCCCCTTGAAACAGCCCACCACCAACCAGCGCCTCTACCGTCAGAACGACACTGGCGAGTTTGAGGATATCACCTCCCGTTTCTGGCGGAAATAAATTACCCTCCGAAAGCATAATGATACGGATATCATATATATTGGAGATTCTAACATAAAAACTTTACAAAATGGAAAAGAGAATCATTGGAGAAAACGCTGGCATCGTCTGGCGCACGTTGGAGAGTAAGGGAAAACTCAGTTTCGAACAGTTGCAGGCTGAGACTGGCCTCAATATGCCAGACGTCTTTGCTGCTATCGGTTGGTTGGCCCGTGAGGACAAAATCAGTTTCAATGAGGAGAACGGCGTTATATCCGTCCGCCTCTACCAAGAAAGGTATTATTAAAGACTCGGTCAGATTTGCCGCCGATATGCTCTTTGCGGGGTGTATCGGCGGCTTTTTTCATCAAAATAATGTTAAAGCGTGGCGCTTTACATTTTTATTTCGTAACTTTGCAGCATATTTTTAACAATCTACAGAATGAAACTGAAAAATGTGATTATCGCCGCAGCCTTAACGACGGCAATGTCTGCCAGTGCGCAGAACCCCTTTGTGCAAACATGGTGTACGAGCGACCCCGCCCCAATGGTACACGACGGGACGATGTATGTCTATACAGGTCACGACGAGGATGGTGCCGACTTCTTCTGGATGCAGGAGTGGCGCGTCTATTCGACACAGGACATGGTGAACTGGCAGGATCATGGCTCGCCCCTTGCCTTGGAGAGTTTCTCCTGGGCCGATGACCGTGCCTGGGCCTCGCAGACCATCGAGCGCGACGGTAAGTTCTATTGGTATATCTGTGCCCATTCCAAACTCTCCGGTGGTATGGCCATTGGTGTGGCAGTGGGTGACAGTCCAATAGGGCCTTTCAAGGATGCGTTAGGGAAACCGTTGTTTGAAAACGGCTCATGGGATCATATCGACCCGACGGTGCTCATTGATGACGACGGACAGGCGTGGCTGATGTGGGGTAACCCTCGTGTGTATTACCTGAAACTGAACCGCGACATGATTTCCTATTCCGGCGAACTCGGTATGCTCGATATGACGGAAGAGGGCTTCGGCTCCCCTTTGAGGGACAAGCGCGTGCAGGGCAAGGAGTATAAGGACTCGTATGTGGAGGGTCCGTGGCTCACGAAGCGTAATGGCACCTATCAGTTGCTATATGCCGCAGGTGGCGTGCCTGAGCATATCTCCTACAGCACGGCTCCGTCACCCTTAGGCCCTTGGAAGTATGCCGGCGAGATTATGCCGCTCTGTGACACGAAGTCGTTTACGAACCACTGTGGCGTGGCCGACTACAAGGGTCATTCCTATTTCTTCTACCACACGGGAAAACTGCCCAATGGCGGCGGTTTCGGACGGAGTGTCGCTGTGGAGGAGTTTAAGTATAACGCCGACGGTTCTTTCCCCACCATCATGCCGACGGACGAAGGTGTGAAGCCTGTGGCTAAGTTCGACCCCTACCGCAAGGTGGAGGCTGAGACGATGGCTTTCTCGAAAGGTGTCAAGACGGAGCAGAACGACGAGGTGGGGGTCTATGTGACCGATATCCACAACGGCGACTATATCAAACTGCAGAACGTGGCGTTTGACAACAAATACCCGCGTGTCTTTAAGGCCCGTGTGGCTTCCGGTCTGCGGGGCGGACAGATAGAGATACGCCTCGACAGTGTCGGTGGAAGATGTCTCGGTACTGTGAATGTGCCTGGCACGGGCGGTTGGGAGAAATGGCAGACCATTACCCTCGACCTGGATTATTCTACCCTAAAAGAACTGAACGCGCCTTCACGCACACTTTCTGGCATTGCCCTGCCTGAGACCGCTGACCTCTATTTCGTCTTCAAAGGTCGTAAAGGACCGAAACTCTTCAACTTCGACTGGTGGGAGATGCGCGGACTGGAGCAGGTGAACATGCCCCTTTTCCAGACGAAATATACGGCTGACCCCTCACCCTTGGTGGTAGGTGATACACTGTTCCTTTATACCTCACACGACGCCTCGCCAGAGGATATCCCCGATGAGAATGAGAAGAATTCCGCTGGTTTCTTCATGTACGATTGGCTGTTGTGGAGTACTACCGACATGGTGAACTGGACAGAGCACGGTGCTGTGGCCTCGTTGAAGGAGTTCTCCTGGCGCAGTCGTGAGAACGGTGCCTGGGCCATCCAGACGATAGAGCGCAACGGCAAGTACTATCTCTATGCCCCGTTGCACGGACACGGCATCGGTGTGTTGGTGGCAGACTCGCCCTACGGACCTTTCAAGGATCCTCTGGGCAAGCCGTTGGTGTGGCAGCAGGAGCACTGGGACGACATTGACCCCTCTGTCTGGATCGACGACGACGGTCAGGCTTGGATGTTCTGGGGCAATCCTCATACCTATTGTGTCAAGTTGAACGAAGACATGATTTCAACAAAGGGCGACATCTACGTGCTCAATCCCAAGGACGGCATGATGCGTCCGGTGAAAGAGGAGGGTGCGAAGATCAACCTCAGGGTGCCGTTCAGCGAGAAATCTACCTGGGCAGTGAAGCACTATCAGGAGGGCCCGTGGTTCTACAAGCGCAACGGGCACTATTATATGGGTTTTGCATCGACCTGTTGTCCGGAGGGCTTGGGTTACGCGATGAGCAATTCGCCTTTGGGACCTTGGAAAGAACAGAACTACCTGATGGCACCCACCCAGCGTGATAGGGGCAATCATCCTGGCATCGCCGACTTCAAGGGTCATTCCTATCTCTTCGGCCAGGACTACGATCTGATGCACTTGGAGACCTTCGTACACCACGAGCGTCGTAGCGTGAATGGTGCAGAGATTACCTATAATGCCGATGGCACCATCCGGGAGACGCCCTACTGGTTGGATTTGGAACCGATGAAGCAGTTGCACTGGTTGAACCCTTACAGCAGGGTGGAGGCCGAGACGATGGCCTGGGGTTTCGGTCTGAAGAGTGCCAAGATGGGCGTCGAGAATACGGGCGTGGTGAAGGATATGCCTGAATCGACAGGAAAGAAGAATATGTATATCTACGATATCAACGACGGTGAGTATATCCGTTTACGTGGTGTCGATTTCGGACAGGGTGCCAAGAGTTTTGCCATGACGGCAGCCGCTACAGGTACGGCTACCGTCACCCTGCGCCTCGACAGCCAGAACGGCCCCATCATCGGCACGCTTCTCATCGGCAAGACCGGTAGTGTGGAGAAGTATAAGCAGTTTAGCGGAAAGGTGAAGGATGCCACGGGTGTCCACGACCTGTATCTCTGCTTTGACAAGACGCAGGGCGACGTCCGTCTGGACTGGTGGATGTTTAAAAAGGTAAAAAAGTAAAAAGGTAAAAAGGTAAAAAAGTAAAAGGGTAAAAAATATAAATGTGAAAAATGAATTATAAGATGAAAAGATTAGTTATGATGGCCTCACTGCTGATGATGACTGTTGGCATGATGGCACTGACACCCTGGAAGAAGGGCGCTTTTGAGACAGGTAAATACCGTAACCTCTTTGTGGAGATGGGCTACAAGCAAGCCGATGTCGATGCGAAGTTGAAGGAAGTGTTCAACGATGTGTTCCGTGGTCCGAATAAGGTCTACTTCGAGGTAGGCGACTCGATGGGCTATGTCTCCGATATCAAGAACCACGATGCCCGTACCGAGGGTATGTCCTATGGTCTGATGGTAGCCGTACAGTTTAATGAGAAAGATATCTTCGATCGTCTGTGGCGTTGGACCAAGAAATATATGCAGCATCAGGACGGCATCCGTGAGGGCTACTTCGCTTGGAGTTGTCGCACCGACGGTACACGTAACTCCCCGGGTGCTGCCAGCGACGGTGAGTTGTATTTCATCACAGCACTTCTCTTTGCCTCCAATCGTTGGGGTAACGATACCGGCATCAACTACAAGGCTGAGGCCCAGCGTATCCTAAACGCCATCCAGCCGAAGGAGTACGAGCCTGAGCAGCGCGGCGGCTTCGGTGGTTTCGGCGGCTTTGGCGGTGGCCAGCAGCAACAGGGTCCGCAGAAGATGTATCTCATCGACCCCGAGACGAAACTCATCACCTTCACGCCCGATGGCTTCGGACAGCGCCATACCGACCCGTCATATCACATCCCCGCTTTCTACGAGGTGTGGGCGAAATGGGGCGATGACGGTCGTTCGGCCTTTTGGAAAGAGTGTGCCCAGAAGAGTCGTGAGTTCCTCCACAAATGTACCGACGAGAAGACGGGCCTGAATGGTGACCAGTGCCAGTTTGACGGCTCTGAGATGCAGGGCTTCCGTTTCCCGGGCAGGCCGCAGGGTCAGCAGGATGGGGCACCCCAGACACCGCCTCGCAACGGCAACAATAACTTCCGTTATGACTCTTGGCGCGTGCCGATGAACATCACCCTCGACTACGAGTGGAGTTGTGCCGATGGTGAGTGGCAGCGCCAGTATGGCGAGAAGATCCAGAACTTCTTCTATAGCCAGGGCGTTGATACCTTCCTCGACCAATATCGTAAGGATGGTTCCATTCCCGAGGGTAATGAGATCCTGGGTGCAGGCGGTTTCCGTAAGTTGCGCCACAGTATCGGTCTGGTGGCTACCGTTGCTGCATCCTCGATGCTGTGCAACCATGACAAGAGCAAGGAGTTCGTCGATGCCCTCTGGAATGCCAAGCATGTACCGTTTGAGGACGGCTATTTTGACGCCTACTACGACGGTCTGTTGCGCCTCTTCGCCTTCATGCACCTGAGCGGCAACTACCGCATCATTACGCCACAGAAGTAATATTATAATATGGTATATAATGAAATAGGAAAGACTGGCATGCGGGTAGCCAATCTCGCCTTTGGCGCCTCCTCGTTGGGAGGCGTCTTTCACAGTATCCGCGAAGAGGAAGGCATCCGTGCCGTCCATGTGGCTGTTGACAACGGTATCAACTTCATCGACGTGTCGCCCTATTATGGTCATCTGAAGGCAGAGACCGTGTTAGGAAAGGCCCTGAAGGAGATTCCCCGCGACAAGTATTACCTCTCTACGAAGGTAGGACGCTACGGCAAGGACGGCGTGAACACGTGGGACTACAGTGGTAAGCGTGCCACGGAGAGTGTCTATGAGAGTATGGAACGCCTGAATGTGGACTATATCGACCTCATCAACGTGCACGACATTGAGTTTCAGGCTGGTATGGAGGGCGGTCTGCAAAAGGTTGTCGACGAGACATTGCCTGCCCTCGTGGAACTGAGAAAGAAAGGTGTGGTGGGGCATGTGGGCATTACCGACCTGCAGCCGGAGAACCTGAAATGGGTTATCGAGCACTGCGAAGAAGGTACGGTGGAGAGTGTCCTGAACTTCTGTCACTATAGTCTCAACGACACGCTGCTTACTGACTATCTCGGCTTCTTCGAGCAGTATGGGGTAGGGGTTGTCAATGCCTCGCCACTGTCAATGGGACTGCTGTCGCAGCGCGGTGCCCCGATGTGGCATCCCGCAGGTCGTGACCTGAAGAATGCCTGTGCCAAGGCTGCTGCCTATTGTCAGGAGAAAGGCTATCCGATAGAGAAACTTGCCATCCAGTTCTCCACCAGCATGAATCCCCGTATTGCCACGACCCTCTTCAGCAGTGCCAATCCTGATAACGTGCTGAAAAACATCCAGTACGTAGACGAGCCAATGGATGAATCGTTGGTGGGTGATGTGCAGAAGATTATCGGCGACCAGATGTTCGTCAGGTGGAAGAACTCCTAAGGCCTATATCTTAGGAAGTTCGATGATGAAACGGCATCCTTTCCGGTAGTCAAGATCGATGAAGAGGTCGCCGCCAAGGTTACGGATATGGCGTCTGGCTAGTGGCAGTCCCAAGCCAAGGCCTTCCGAGAGATCATTCACCTTAGTGAATAGTTCGAACAGATGGCTGCAGTCTTCCTCCGCAATACCGGGACCCGTATCCTCGAAGATGAAGCGGATCTTAGACCCAGTCTCGCTGACGCGTAATGATACATTCTGTCCGTCGGAATACTTGACGGCATTGTAGAGTAACTCACGAATGCTGCGCCCCAGATAGTTGCGATTGGTGTTGATGCTGAAATCGTCAGGCACGTCTGTCGAGAATTGTATGTGTATTTCCGGGTATTGCTTCTGGATATTGGTGATGCTCTCGCGGGCAATCTCATTACAGATTACTTCTTCGTTCTTGTTCGCATACAGTTCTTGGGTGGTGCCTTTTGCCGAACAGTCGAACAACATCAGCGCCATGCGTTGGAGCATGATGGCATTGTGCTTCATCATATCCGTGATGCTCTTGGTCTCTTCTTCTGGCAAGACTCCCTTGCTGTCTTTCAACACCTGTGCGAAGCCCATGATGATGTTCAGGGGCGTACGGATTTGGTGGGACACATTCTGGATAAACAGCGACTTTTGTCTGTCGGCTTCCTTGGCCAGTTCACTGGTACGTACCAGTTCCTCGTTGCGCCGTGCCGCCTCTTCGTTCATCTGTTGGATGTCGGCCACATGCTGACTCAGTGACTCCTGCATGGTGGCGAAGGTGTTTTGCAGGCGACCCACCACATCGTTGTATTTGCTTTGTTTGATACGTTCGTCATAGTGTCCTTCGGCAATACGCTGCACCTTGCTTGTCAGTCGGTAGAGTGGATGGATGGCGTGGGCCACAGTGATGCTGCAGTACAGGAGGATGAATAGCAAGCCGAGGATGATGAGTGGACTGATGATGAAGTTCAGACGGTGATAGCCCCGGAGGATGCTCCATTCGGGACAGACGAGAGCGAGGCTCCACGGGGTACCTGGCACAGGCTGATAGCACACCAGACAAGGCTTGCCATCGATACTGACACTCATGCTGCCCTGCTTGCCTGTGGTCATCTCATGCCCCAACGCAAAAATGTCGGAATTCTTCTGCGGGTCGGCATCACTGAAGATGGTATGAGTGAACAACTGCGTCGTGTCAGGATGCACGAAGTAACGTCCTCCCTCGCCAGTCATGATGAAATAAGAGTCGGGATAGGGTGTCTCTGCCGTGATCATTTTCGAGAGTCGTATCAGCGAGAGGTCGGTGGAGATGACGCCCACGAAGTATTTATTGTCATTATAGAGCGGCTTGCTGTAAGAGGCAATCATGCCGTCGAGGGTCAGGTCGAGCGAGTCGCTCTCGTCGTAATAGACCACCCAACAGGGTTTTCCGTGCAGGTGTGGTGTCTTGTACCACACCTTTTCAAAATACTCATACGGCTCCTCGATGACAGTAGTCACGCTGTCGCCCTCTCTGACGGTATAGGCCGAGAAGTTCCTGCCGTATTTTGGGAAGGTGTTCGGTTCGGTGCTGATGGAACAGCCGTCAATCTGGCCGTTGAGCATAACGATGAATCGGGAATAGGCCAGTATGGAGTCTGGATTCAAGTGGGTTGTCACCTCCCAGTCGTTGATGTCGGTTGCCGTTTCTATAATGTTCATATAGCGGTGGATGCGCTGCATCGTGGTGTTCAGCACGCTGGTGGCATGCTTCGTAGCCTCCTGTTTCACCTGTTCTTTCGACTGTTGGAACAGGATACCTATCGACAGCACGAAGATGGGCATAGCCATCAGCAGGATACCGAGGCTGAGTTTCCAGGAAAGCGACTGTCTGATATGTTGTATGATATTGCGCATCTCTCTTAACTCTCCACGATTAACTTCTCCGAGTCGGTAATCAGTTGGTTCAGCAGTGCCGTCACCTTCTCACCGCGCCTCATGATATCATCCACCATCTCGTTGGTGTCCTCGTCCGTCAGTTCTCTGCTGTTGCTGCTGATGGTCTTGACACTCTCTAAGATTCCTTTCACAGGAGCCATCATCTGATCCGACATATTATAGAGGAAGTTCGTCTTAATACGGTCTGCGCCTTGTGCCTGTTCGTAAGCAGCCTGCAGCACTTCGCCTCGTTCCTTCAGGGTGTCCGACAACTGTTGCAGTTCACCCATGTGTACAGCCAGCGACTGCTGCATGGCATGGAAGTGGTTTTGCAGGCGTCCCACCTCGTCTTGGTTCTTGCTTTCAGGGATGGGTTCATCATAATGACCTTCTGCGATGAGTTGCGCTGATTTCCCGAGTCGTCGGAGGGGTAACAACTGGCGGTGTATGAAGAGGCGGCAGAGCAGAAACAGCAGGCCCAGTCCTACCACGGCGATGATGAGTACGGTGTAGAGCAGCCGGTTATAACTGCCGAAGATATCCTCCTCGGGATAGATGATGCCTGCACTCCATCCCAGGTCAGTCATGGCGCGTCCCGTCACTTGGGCCTGCTTGAAGGGCTTGTAGAAAGCGTAGCAGGTCTTCCCGTGCAGTATCATTTTCTTATAGCCTGTCTCGCCAGCCAGCATCGCCTCTGCTGCCTCAATCACCGAGGGGTGGTAGTATTTCTCCGCCAGTGCTATCAGATTCTGGTTCAGCATGTCGCTTTTGTTATAGACGATGAGCGTACCGTCCTTCGCCAGCAAGGCACAGGTGGAATTGGGCGAGGGTTTCTCTTCGAGCACGATCTTCGACAGCAGTTCCAGCGACACGTCAATAGTCAGTACATTCAATTTCTGTTTCTTGTCGTAGAAAGGCAGGTTGAAGGTTACCGCGGCATCCCCCTTGCCGCTGTCCACTTTGCGTGGAGTAGTCCACTGCGCGACGGCCTCCACCTGGTTGCTGTCCACATCCCAGATAATCCGACTGTTCATGATGTAGGGATTGCACTCCATGAGTTTGTGGGCATACAGTTCCATGAGTTCCGGCTGGTTGCTTTTGCCCAGCATCTTCCAGTAGATATTGCCCGCTGCCTGCTCCACGCTCAGCAGCACATTGTCGATATGTTCCACCATGGCCTCCAGTGTCTGTCCGGCATTCTGTAAGGCTTCTTCCCTCACGGCCTTGCGCGAGAAATAGAACATCGTCACCAGCGCCAGCATCAGCAGCAGGGCCAGGGCGGCAATGATTCTAAGACTAAGCCTGACCGACAGGGTCTTGGCGATTAACGTAGTAACTTTCGACATATCAGCGGCAAATATACGGTTTTTTTTCGAAAACAGTGTAAAGAAATCAGAAAATCTTTCAAAAGAGGTCAAACCAGTCTCTCTGTTTGATTGTCACTTCTTTGGTAGCAAGCGACAAGCGGAGTGCGGAAATTTTCAAATAAATTTGGAATTTTGCTCACTTATTCGTATCTTTGCACCCGATAAGAATAACTCTGCAAAATGAACCAACTTCATGTGATTGATGCGCACAGCCACTTATGGCTGACGCAGGACACGATGGTGGATGGACAACGGATTTGTCAATTGGAACCCAACCGGAGTCGTAGTTTGTTCTTCGGCGAGGAACGACAGATGTTGCCACCCTTTATGACCGACGGACAGAACACGGCGGAGCGCTTCCTCTCGAACATGGACTATGCCCAAGTGTCAGCGGCTGTGGTGACGCAGGAGTTTATTGATGGACTGCAGAACGACTATCTGACTGAGGTGAGCCGAAACTATCCAGACCGCTTTTTCTGTTTTGGCATGGCCGACTATCGTGAGCCGGGGTTCTTGGGTGTGGCTGACGGACTGATGCAGCGTTTCAAGGGTATCAAGGTGCCTGCCGCCCGACTGCCGAAGCAATTCCTCAACAACGAGATGATGCAGATGTTGC
>Ga0310696_10008243_pt1 | contig 12174 bp, 19 predicted proteins | sample AusTroGonzalo_MG_4_FD_203885 | JGI IMG/M metagenome (GOLD analysis project Ga0310696, IMG submission 203885) | Bovine rumen microbial communities from tropical cattle in Woodstock, Queensland, Australia - Gonzalo_02 (v2) (version 2) | ecosystem: Host-associated > Mammals > Digestive system >... | reverse complement strand
CTGCTCCGTCACCAGTATATCAGAAACCACGGAAAAACACAACCTTTCCCAAAGATAATACTGTTCCCAAGCCTGAAAAAATTATAAAAAAAGCTAACATTTCCGGCGCCTTTTCGGTCTCCTGGCGGGCAGCTGCGCGGCCGATCCGGCGAGGTATTTTATATAGTGATACTCCGCCCACTCGGTGCGCTTTGTGGCCTCCTCGAGGACGGTGGCACCTTCCGGTGCTGCGATGTCCTCGCTGTCCGGCACGATGATCGTCTCGATCTCCGGGTGCCTGCAGTTCCTTGTGTAGCTCCATGTCCGGAGGCCCTGGCGCTCCCGGCGTTCCTTGCACATGTACCGGGCGAGGCTCTCGTAGTTCTTCTCGCTGTCCACCTGCAGCCGCAAGATCTCCACGTCGCTTCCGTATGGCCAGCAGCGCAGGATGTCGACGAAGTCGTTCCCGGTGGCGTTGATCACCGCGTGGACGTGCCAGCGGCCGGTGTCGTGCACGTTCTCGATCGCCCAGATGATCCTGGCCTCCTCGCCTCGGGCTTTCCGGATCTCCGTCAGCTCTTTCCGGAACTTCTTGAAGGTGGCCGCTGCCTGCTGCCTGTCGGCCGGCAGGTGCTGATCATCGAAGGTCAGCGTCAGGAAGAGGTCGTCGACCCGAAAGTTTGCCGCCAGCATCAGTTCGAGCTTTTCCCAGCTGTATTTTGCATTGAGTCGTTGCTGCGCCTCGCTGCTCATCTGGCGCTTGGCCTGCCGGATCCGCGAGGACTCCCGGGAAGCTGCTCTGGTGTAGATCGCCTCGCGCACTAAAGCGCCGGCGACGATGATCTTCTTTGTTTTCAAAGAGTAAGCCCTCCGCGGCTTCTGGCCTCGGAGGGCTCTGAGCTCTATTTGTCGTTGTAATATCCTTTCGGCAGGAGCTTGGCTTTTCCGCCGCGCCTGGAGATCGGTTTGTGATTTACGTCTTCGAGTCTACATCGGCTCGGGTGGTTGAGGCACGGATTGCCGCAGTCCCGCCGCAGATGACAGTCGACGCAGCAGTATCGGTCGCCGCGCTCGTCGCAGTAGAACTGCTTGCAATAACGCGCCATCGTTTATACCTCCGGCCGTTCCCACAGCATCACCGCGGTGATGATTCTGACGAGGATCTTCATGATCTTCTCGCACTCGTGTCTGCTTTCGGAATAGTCCATGCTGTACATCCGCTGAGACCGCTGGCCTTCAGCCACGCATTCATACAAAAAACCTGACTCGATAAACTCGTCCGGATCCGGCAGGTGATTATGCCAGGCGAGATCCAGTTTGAACTTTGTCATGCACAGATCGTTTGCAATATATGAGGGGTCCGGGTCTCCGTGCAGTTTCTGCACAGTTTTGTCGATAAACAGCAGCTTATCCTCAAACGTGTAATCTTTGGCCGTTTCTTCAGTAAACTCGGTAAAGGCCCGCTGCACGAGGTCCTCGAGATTTTCGGGAACGTCGTTGATGTCAAATTGAATTCCTTTTAAAAGTCTGATCTGCATTTTACACCTCCGGAAGTTTTACCCAGCGGTAGACCGTCATCCCGGTCGCGATCGGCGCTCCGGTGCCGATGTGCTCCCAGCCGTTGCCATTCCATTTCATTCGTGACCACATCGCGGTCTGCGGAGTTTCCTCCAGGCTAATGCCGACGCGCATCTCGTAGATGCCTTCCTCCGTCGGCGTTCCTGTCGACCAGTGCAGGCCGTTGCCGGCAGCAGGTGAGGGGGGCGGGTCTTTTCTGGCGAGGGCTTTCGGCTCCGGTTTTGCGGCTCTCGCCAGGGCGATCCGGCAGAGCATGTCATAAACGTCCGTCCAGGTCCGGGTGATGTCGAAACCGTCTACGCCTCGCACCATCCGCAGGCCGTTAGGTTTTCCGGTCCAGCAGATTCCCATCAGGTAGCTGCCTCCGGCGCTCTTATAGGTCCGCTTCAGCGTCTCGATGCCTTCCCTCCGGTCCGGAACTTTTCGCAGGCAGGGGATGAACAGATCAGCGATTTCCTTCAGCATCCAGAAGAAGTTCTCGTCCTCCTCGGCTCGTTCCTGCAGGTAGGCCTCCGGATTGAAGCCGTCGGTCTTCATGCTCACCGCCTCCGCTGCTGCTGGTTTTAATTCTGGTCTGTGTTTGATCCCGCGGATCACCGACTCGATCGTCGGGGTGTCCACAGTTTCCCAGCCGGACTCGATCTCCCAGTCGATGCACGCCTGCACCGAGTTTTTCTCCTGGCTGATCCGGTAGGCGACCGATTCGTTGATCTGACCGGCGTCGAATCGCTCCAACAGTTCCGGGACAAGGTTCTCGCGGATCGCGTGCAGCCGTGCGATCTTGCTCTGGCTCACCTGGCAGATCTTCGCGATGTGGTTCCTCATCCTGCCCGGGAAGGCATAGCCCTGTTCTTTCAGTGTATAGAGCAGGGCCTCGATGCGCTCGGCCTGTTTGGAGATCTCCGCAGCGCTCAGCACCCGGGTGGCGCTGTTTGCGTAGATCACCTGCAGCTCCCGCAGTGCTTTCGCCTCAGGGCTGCGCGGATCCATGAGCAGGTCGTTGTCGATGATGCAGGGCACGCCCTTGTCGAACATGTGGGCGCTGTCGTCCTCACCGTCCTGCAGCAGCTGGATGGCTGCCCGTCTCCGGTGTCCGGAGATGATGGTGTATCTTCCCGGCTCCTCGCTCGGGCGCACCAGGAGGGGCTGCTGCAGGCCCACCATGGCGATGTTGTCAGCCAGCTCGTCGATGCCGGCGAGGCTGTAGAAGTTGTCCGGATCCGGGTCGAGGAGTTCCAGCGGCAGCCGTCTGACGTTGGTCGCGGTGTCCGAATCGGACACACCCTTCAGCACGCTCGTGATATCAAACGCCATGGCCTTCGCCTCCCATCTCCAGCAGGTCTCTTACAAAGAGCTTGTACTCGTAGCAGGTCTTGCTTTTCGGGCTGTACTTCAGCAGGGGCAGCTGCTCGAATGTTGAGCCGTCCATCTTCAGGGATCTGGTCACGTGGTGGAAGCAGTGCACTCCTGCCTGTGCCAGGCTCCGGCGCAGATCCGCCTCGGCCTTCGCCTGGATGTCGTCCGGGTAGTACATCGTCGGCAGCACGCCTGCGATCCGCAGGTCCCGGTTGACTTTCCGCATGTTCCGGATCTGCTCCATGATGTTTGCGAGGCCGCGGATCCCGAAGGCGTCCAGTTTCAGCGGGATGACCACCTGGTCCGCTGCGATCAGCGCACACATGGCTGCCGCCGAGAAGGCGGGAGGGCAGTCGATCAGGACGTGCTCGTACTCGTCCTCGCGGTCGCTGAGCCAGTTGGCCAGCGCCATGGGATCCGCGCCGCCCTGGTCGAATGTCCGGATGTCGAAGGCCATCAGGGACGCGTCCGCCGGGAGGATGTCCACCTCCGGGAGTTTACTGTGCCAGGCTCTGGCCTTAAGGCCCTGCAGCAGGTCGCTCATGCCGCCCAGGGCGATGCTGTCCTGCGGCCCTCTCTGAAGGAACTCCGTCAGGCTCGCCTGACTGTCCGCGTCGATGCAGAGCACATGCTGGTCATGCAGCTGCGCGAGGATCGCCGCGGTGTTGATGGTGGTCACCGTCTTGCCGGTGCCGCCCTTCAGGTTCATGATTGCAGTCGTTGTCATGTGTTGTTTGTTTCTCCTTTCGGTTTGTTTGTCTTTAGTTTGTTTCGTTCTCCTGTTTTAGCCACTTAAGCGCAAGCCGCAAGCAATCCTGTGTGAGCATATTGCATTCTCTGTGCATTGGGCATTCGCCGCAATCGACATATGACCACCACATATTTGCCAGTTCCTCATCGGTCATGGAACGGATGCGGTCGGCGTTGGTTTTTGGCGGTACAAATTGCATCATCTTTTTCAGTAACTGAATCGTATTCTTGTACCAATACAATTTTCCATCCCATGCTCCGCAAAGCGAAAGTCTCCTAATTAAATCAATGCGAAGTGTGTTAAAATCTGTCATCACTCGCCCTCGTTTCCCGATAGAGGTTTAATTCCGAATACGCACCAATCTTTCTCAAGGCCATATCCGTGAACGAGGTATGTGATAATGTATATCTTCTCGTTCAGCGGGTGGGTCATTTTGATTTTGCAATCGTCCACAACCGTAAATTGTACTTTGTCCCCGCGCTGATACCCTCTGTCGTTATATCGAACTTCAAAGTTTTTCTGGCCGGACAGCACGGCATCTGCGTAATTGTGGTTTAATTTGATGTGATGCGTCATCACTCGCCCTCCTCAGAATTTGAAGCACTCGTGCAGCACGCCGCTGCGGTTCTCGTATTCCACCCGGAACCAGCGGTGATCGTCGTTGATCTGGACCACCCGGCCGGTGACATAAAGGCTGGCAGGTGACGTAAACGGCAGGGCGATTACGTTCTCTCCGTTCACCTTGAATGCTGAGGGCAGGAAGTGCCAGGGGTCTCCGACCTCTGGTCGGCTGTAGGTTTTCAAAAGGGCAGCTCCTCTCCTTTCTCCAGCGGGATCTCCTGAAGCTCTCCCGCTTTTGACTTTTTAGATCTCCGGACCTCTTTCGCCATTCTGGCCTCGCTTCGCATCTCGTTCACGTTTGGCACGTGCGATTTGAAAGTCATATGCTGCGGCTCGAAGTCCAGCCGGTGCCGGGCGCAGCGTCCGTCCTTGTTCTTGGCGATCTCCAGGATCCTCGCATTAGGCGGGGCGTCCTCGTCGCTGTCAGGGTAGAGCAGGAGGATGAAGTCCGCGTCCTGTTTAAGCTGCCGGCTTTCGCGCAGGTCGTCCTTGGTCGGTGCTTTCTGGCCTTTAACCGCGGGAGTGATCTGGCTCAGGCCGACCACTGTGATCCCGAGCTGCTGCGCCATCCGGTGCAGGCCCATGGAGATGTTGGTCACGATGTCCCAGCGCTCCCGGCCCGGTGCGTCGATCAGCTGCACGTAGTCGATGAAAATCACATCAAAGCGCCGCTGCACGGTTTTCGCCCGGATCCGTTCCAGGGTCTCGTAGTTCCGGAGGATCCTCAGGTAGATGTTGTCAGACCGCATTCCGGCCTCTCCGGCGCTCCGCATGTCGTCCTCGGTGAGTTTCTTCCGCTTCGTTGCCGGCAGGGGGATCCCTGCGACCTGGTGCTCTGCCATCAGGCGGTCCTCGAGGTTCTCTTTCGGCGTCTCCAGGGAGAAGAAGCCGACCCGCCATCCATCCGTTGCCATGTGGTATGCGAACTGCAGCGCGAGGGCCGTTTTGCCGACGCTGCTGTCTGCTGCGATCACGCCGAACTGTCCGCCACTGACGTACAGTTCCTTGTCGATGGCCTCGATGCCCCAGTTCAGGTACCGCACCGGCTTCTTGTCCTGCATCCTGTCGCAGTAATCTCCGATCAGCTCCGCGAGGCTCAGGTCCTCGCCCTGGTCGGCGTCCTGCAGGAGGCTGCCCATCCGTTCCCATGCCGCTGCAGCGTCTTCTTCGCGTTCCGCGTCTATGATCTGCAGGGCTTCCGTCTGCATGGATTTGAGCCTTGCGGATGTTTTGCAGATTTCAAGCCATGCCGGGAGGTTCCGCAGGGTCGGCGTGCTCTCCATGCAGCCGCGGAGCAGCTGCTCGTACTCGCTGCCGGCGCGGTTCAGGATCGTCACCGGATCCAGAGGCCGGTGCTCGTTCCAGAGCTCCCTGGCTGCCTCGTAAACGTGCCGCAGGTCCTGCTCGCCGAAGTGGGCGGGCTTTGCGTCCTGGAAGATCTGGCCGGCGCAGGTTTCCGGGTCGATCAGCAGGGCGCCGATCACCGAGGTTTGGGCGAGTCTCCACGTTGTCAGATCCATTCCGGTCCCTCCTCGGGAGTCTCCGGACCGGAGCTGTCGTCGATCTCATCCTCCCAGCGCCGCTGCCGCAGGTAGGTCGAAGGGTAGGGGATCCCGATGCCTCGCTTCCACTGGTCCGTTGCCATTTGCCTCCTCAGGGCCTTGGCGATCTCGTCGATTAACTCATCTGAGGGTTTGAGCTGGTCCCAGGCTTTGATTGCGGCCTGCTTGCTCTTGTGGGCGGACTTGGGGTAGAAGTTCCAGAATCCCGCGAACCGTTTTGGCTTCCAGGCTGGCTCCTTTTTCGGAGTTTTGGCTCGCTCGCCCCCTGGGGGGCTTGTGGGGGGGTTATTGTTCTCTATACTGTTATTATTGGACCCCGACATTTTTGTCGGGGTAACCCCGACATTTTTGTCGGGGTTCTCTGCCAGCGGGTTGATCCCTGCATAGATCTTCCGCCTGCCGGCGCCGCCGTCACCGTCCTGGATCCGGATGTAGCCGTTCTTCTGCAGGCTTTTGAAAAGACGCTGCAGCGTCCGGTCGCTGATCTGGAACAGCTTCTGAAAATAATCATTCGATGCGAAGCAGAAGCCTCGCTGATCGGTGAGGGCGGAGATCTCCGCGTAGAGGATCTTTGCGCTCGGGGGCAGCTGCGGATCATACCGCACGGCTGCAGGGAGGACTGCCCAGTAGCCCGGCTTTTGCACTTGTTCCTGGTCCATCCTCGCGGACCCCCTTCTGCGTTTGACAGATCCCCTGATCTGTGATATATTGTCAGCGTTGTCATGTGAGCCTTTTCGGTTTGCATGTGGCTCCGACGTGTTGCAGTCACGCCGGGGCCTTTTTTTATTGCTCATGGTGTTCCTCCATTAGCCACTTCAAATAAGTTACACGGAGCTCATTTATTAGATCGGCATCGTCCTCGTCTGATCTGGCAACTGCTGCGAATGCGAACATTATAGCCAGCTCGCTGTCGCTCAGGCTCCTGAGCCACTCTCCGTTGGTCATCTTCGGTTCCTCCTCGGGCTGTTTCCCGGAGATCCGTTCAAAAGGTATCAGGATCCCCATCATGCGTACTTCCTGTAGGATGTCTCGACGTTCCGCTGGTCGATGTAGATGTAGGTCATCGTGGTGTCGATGTTCTCGTGGCCGAGGACGGCCGCCACTTCCTGGATCGGCATGCCGTGGTCGATGAGGTTCGTTGCCAGCGTCCGGCGGAAGCGGTGCGGGTGTACGTTCTCGACTCCGGATCTGGCCTCGATCCGTTTCAGCATCGCCCGGACGCCGTTTGGATCCATGCGCGTGGTGCCGCGGCCGATGAACAGGGCCTCCTCGCTGTCGTTGCGTTCACTGAGGTATTTGTCGAGGTACATGATGCAGACGTCGTCGAGGTAGACGACGCGCTCTTTGTTGCCCTTGCCGAGGACTTTGGTGGATTTGGTCAGGAAGTTGATGTCCACCACGTTCAGGGCGCAGGCCTCGCTGATCCGGCAGCCGGTCGAGAGCAGGAAGGTGATAATTGCCAGATCTCTGGTGTTGTCGCCGGCTGCCTTCTTCATCTTTTCGATCTCCACGTCTGTGAAGGGCTTCCGGATCACTTTCGGCTCTTTGATCGGGGAGAGCTTCTGCGCCGGGTTCTTCTGGATCAGTTCCTCCCGCCATGCCCAGCCGAAAAACGAGGTCAGGACATACTGGTTGCTTTTCCGGGTCGTGATGGAGATCTTGTCTTTGTTTAGGTTCAGCCAGCTGCGGAGGTGATTGACGTCCATTTTGGTCAGCTGCACGCCCATCTCCCTCCGGAGCCGCGTGATCGTGTACCGGTAGCGCTCGATCGTCTTTTCGCTGCATCCCTGCAGGGATTTCGCGTCGAGGAACAGCTGCAGCAGGCTGTTGCTGTCGTCGGTTTCGGATCCGTCCGGCGGCGTTGCCGTCACCTCGTAGTAGATCAGCGAGTCGGTCACCATTTCGAGGATCTTGGTCACGTCCTCTTTCAGATATGCCGTGTTCAGGCGGTCCTCCAGCTCGGCAAGATAGATCTTCTTATCAAGTATCGGCATCTTCCGCCCTCCGTTCAGAACAGGTCGGTGATGCTGCACTCGAGGATCTCCGCCATCGCCGGCAGCCATCTGGCATTCGGGAAGAAGCGCTCCTGCTCCCACTGGCGGTAGGTTGAGATCTCGGCGCCGATCGCGTCGGCCATGGCCTGCCGGGTCAGCCCTCTGGACGCCCGGATCTTCTGCAGGTTCCGGAGTCCGGTTGATTTGCCCTGGCGGATCCGCGTTGCCATGGAGTGCATCTTCTGGGTTTGAGTCCAGCTCATTGTCTCGCCTCCAGTCCCTCCATGAAGCGCACGAAGGCGAGCTTCGGGATCCGGACCTTCCGGCCCATGACGATGACCGGGAAACCGAGCATCGAGGGGTCGTTCTGCGCCTGCAGGTTGATGCTGTAGGGATCGCAGCCGAGCACCGGGGCGATGTCCGTCGGGAAGAGGATCTCTTTCGGGCTGTCTTTGATTTCTTGCAGTGTTGTCATGTGTTTCCTCCTTTTCTGGGTATTGTTTTAATTGGTCCGGCATAGCCTCTCGGCTGCCCGCGGGAAGAAGTCGGGAAGAGGAAGGAGATGATGTGGCAGGTAGGGGAAAAGAAACCGCGGGAGGGTCCTGTTCGCCGGACCGTGGATCCTTGTGTGCAGGAGGCTCCGTTATGAGCCAGGGACGCCGCAGGGGCTGAACCTGCGCGGCCGGAGTGTTCAGAACCGGCCGGATCCGTCGCGTCCGTATAGGCGGGCCGTCCGGCCCGCGGGGTCAGGGGTCTGGTCTCCCGAGCACCTGGAGGAAGGCGGACTTTCTTCCGTCCAGGAAGGCTTTGCGCTGCAGGTGCTGCATGTCGTCGATCGTCCTGGCGGCCTCCCGGAACAGTGCGGAGAAGTTTGTATGCGCGTTTGCGTCCGCGATCTCCGCAGCGTCCATCAGGCGCGTGGTCAGGGTCTCCCGCCGGTCCAGCTCGTCGGCCGCTTCGGTCAGCAGCTGGAAGAGCTCGTCGTTCATGCTGAATTTTAAGGGAAGCCGCGAGGCTTCGTAGCGCAGCCTTCTGCTCAGGTCGTTGCTCATGGTTTGCTCCTGTCAGATCGCGCAGCAGAGGAGGGCGTTCAGCATGCTGATCTGACGCTGCCGGATCTCCTGGGGTTTCGGCAGGAAGCTGCCTCCTGTGGAGTAGTCCCACTCGATCGTGCCGTCTTCGTAGCGCACGATGCCGTGGGCGACGCAGTCCCAGCCGCTGAGGATGTTCTGCATCCTGCCGTCGTTGCCGTTGCTGCTCCTGCAGAGGAAACGGCCGCCGCCGGCGTTCTCGTACACTTCACCCACTACCGGGGTGAACCGCTGCGGGTTCTGTCTTTGTGCTGTTTTCATTGTTGTCATGTTCTCCTTTTCTGTTTTGTCTGGCTTGGTGTGCCGTGGTGTGCCTGTCCGTCTTGCAGTGGCGGGAAGGCTCCGGAGCGCTTCACAAACTGTGAAGCGCATTAATAAAATAATTCACAAAACGGCAAATGTCAATTATAAAAACGACTCGGTTTGCCGATTTGTGAATAGTGCTACAAAACAAATTTTCGATATTGTATAATCTCAACAACAATTAACAGGAGGCGTAACATGAACAGGATCAGGGACCTTCGGACTGCAACCGGATGGACTCAGGCCCAGCTCGGTGCAAAGCTCAATGTCGGAAACACTGCTATTTCACAGTATGAAACGGAAGAACGCCAGCTGACTCCTGCGCTGATCCATACTCTATGCGATATTTTCGGATGCTCGGCGGATTATCTCCTCGGCAGGTCTCAGTCGCTGCAGCCGGTGCTGACGGATCAGCAGGTCCGGCTCCTGGAGGCTTATGACGCCGCGGATCCAGACCATCAGGCGATTGTCGACCTTGCGCTTGGGCTGGATTCCGTGGCAGAGAAAAAGAAGGCCGTCTGATCCGGTTCCCGCGATGAAGTGCAACAGCTCGAAGTGCGCCCGGGAGATCCCGGAGGACGCGGTCTTCTGTCCGTACTGCGGAAGGAAGCAGCTGCGCCCGAAGCGCAAAACAAAAAGCCGGGGTAACGGCCTCGGCACTGTTTATAAAAAAGGCGACAAGTGGATCGCCGTGAAGACGGTCGGCTGGATCGTGGACCCGCTGCCGCCGGATGCTCCGGAGGACGCACTGCCGCATAAACGCCGGCAGACCGTGCAGCGCTCCTTTTCCACCCGGAAGGACGCCCTGGCTGCGCTGCCGTTCATGACGGCTGCGGATCGGCATCCTCGTGCCGGCACGGCCACCCAGCGGAAGGGGACGGCGATCACCCTGCAGGAGCTGTACGATCAGTGGGAGCCGACCCACCAGAAAAGCCAGAGCACGATGAACTGCTATCGCGCCGGCTTCCGGCTCTTTGCTCCTCTCTGGTCCGTAAAGCTGGAGGATCTCGACATCGACGACCTGCAGGACTGTCTGGACGATTCCGATGCCGGGAAACGCACCCGGCAGAATGCGAAGGCCGTCCTCGGCCTGGTGTATAAATACGGCATTCCGCGGGACGCGGTCCCGAAGGATCGGAACCTCGCGCAGTTCCTGCGGATCACTGATCCAGGGGAGAGCAGCAAAAAGCCCGGCCTCTCTCTGGCCGAGCTGGATCTCGTCCGCGCAGCTGCGGACGGCGGGGATCCGGTCGCCCGGATCGTCCTCTGTCATTGTTACCTCGGTTTCCGGCCCTCGGCCCTGCTGCAGCTCACCGCTGCCGATTACGATCCGGAGCGCCGCTGTTTTGTCGGCGGCATAAAGACCGAAGCGGGGAAGGGGAGGACGGTCACCGTCTCGCCCAAGATTCAGGCTCACGTTGATGCGCTGCGCGATGTTTCGGGAGGGGGCTATATCTTCGGCCGTTCCGGCGCCGCGTTGAACCTGAGCGATTACAGGGCCCTGTTTTATGAGCTCCTGGATCGCCTCGGGATCCAGAACCCGGTGGATGAGCAGGGGAGGCACCGTCTCACGCCGCACTCCTGCCGGCATACCTTCGCCACGCTGCTGAAACGCGCAAAAGGCGCCGACGCGGACAAGCTGGCTCTGATCGGCCACACTTCCACCGCGATGCTGCGGGAGTATCAGGACGTTCCGGTCGATGATCTCCGGGCGATTACCGACCAGCTGTAAGTAAAAAAATATACTTACGTATATACTTAAGTAGCCGACATTTTCGACAGATTTTTGAACACTAATACAGCCGGACTACAGGTTCCGGCTCTGGATCCGCGGGTTTTCCTGTATTTTCGAGTGCATGGCATTCAAGAGGTCAGCGGTTCGATCCCGCTTATCTCCACCAGGACGATTGGCGCAGCTGGTAGCGCATCCGCTTGACGTGCGGGAGGTCACAAGTTCGAGTCTTGTATCGTCCACCACAGAAAAACCACGGTTTTCCGTGGTTTTTCGTGTTTTCCGGCACTATTTCACGAGATGGTCACGAGATGTCGTCCGGACGGCGGATCCGGTGGTGGGAGTGTTGTTCAATTCAGCATCAACAGCCGTCTGGCCTCGTCTGGCGAATATTGGCCTCCTATTACAAGCGCTATTGCAGGCGTAAATTATGCCCGCCTCGGTGCTTCCGGGGCGGGCTGGTCTTATTTCTTGAATTCTTCCAGGATGTCCTCGATTGATGGGACTTCCTCGGTGTCCGAATCGGACACTTCCGGACCGTAGGTCGGGGTTCCTTGTTCTTTGTCGATTGCGTCCTTTGCGTCCGTGATTTTCTGTTTAAACCATTTCGGGACCGGTGCTCCCAGGCGGCCGCAGTTCTCGATGATGCTGCCGGCCTCAGTCAGGAAGTACCAAAGCAGGACGATCGGGGTCAGCATCGGGCCGACTTCAAACGGCAGCTTGATGCCGGCGCCTTCGATTACTACGGAGAGGGCGATGTCGCACATGGCTGCCACCAGCACTGCGAAGATCTCTCCGGTCTTATGCCACAGGCCATCCCTGGCGATCTCGCTCGACCAGTTCTTTTCCTTCTTTGCTGCCAAGGATCCGGAGACGTAGTCCAGGAGGATCGCTGCGATCCACAGGAGGATCGCCCAGCCTAACCACCCCCAGAGCGTTGTTAAAAACGCGAGGACCATCGTGATGAGTGCTTTGATCTGATTTGCTTTTTCTGGTGCGTCCATTGTTTACTCTCCTCTCTCGATCAGCAGGAGCTTGATCCAGAGCGCGTAGTCGCATTCTCCGTTCCGCTCCATGCCATAGTACCGCCTCGCGTGGTTCACGGCTATTTCGGTAAGCGGTCCGAAGTATCCGTCTATGCTGCCGCAGTTGAAGCCTCTCGCGGTCAGCAGTCCCTGGAGGATCACGTTGTTGACTGAGTATTTGC
>Ga0310696_10008242_pt1 | contig 12175 bp, 19 predicted proteins | sample AusTroGonzalo_MG_4_FD_203885 | JGI IMG/M metagenome (GOLD analysis project Ga0310696, IMG submission 203885) | Bovine rumen microbial communities from tropical cattle in Woodstock, Queensland, Australia - Gonzalo_02 (v2) (version 2) | ecosystem: Host-associated > Mammals > Digestive system >... | reverse complement strand
ACTTATCCGCCTGTTCCAATAATTTAATAGAATATCTTTATTAAGAATAATCCAATCAATAACTTCTTTTTTCTCTTTACCGCTTAATAAATGCGCTTTACCTACAGAAATTTCAGGATTGTCTTTTATAAGAAAAGAAACTGTATTATCTTTTCCTCTGACAATAACCTTCATTCTTGGCTGATGTTTTGGAACCTCAGGACTAACATATACCTCGTAAGTCAATCCCGTTTGCCATGGCTTTAACTGCGCCATGTCGCAAACCTTACTCTTACCGTTTATCAGTTTCTTTAAGTTCATAATCAATTAAAATAAACAGCGTCTATCTTATTCGGATGCTCACTCGCATATTCCATATAGTCTGCGACAAGCCATGCCAAATAATCTTCTTCGTTTTTCTTACTGCGATTGCGAAAATACTCACAATACGGCAGCTCATACTCAGCGTTATCTTTCTCAAAATAACCATTCACTGCATAAACTTCTCTATCGCTGAAATCTACAACTACAGACATCACACAATCGCCTATTTGCGCATCATAAATATAAGTATCATCAGTACTATCTGACTCGTTTAATACGTATTCCTCATTTGAATACATATCGGCAAACTGCTTTACAAGCTGCACAATATCTGTGTCTATCTGAGAATACTCTATCTGAGAATACTCTGAATCAGCCATCCTTGATGGAAAAACTCGATTAAAATTTCCGTCTTTCATAACTTTATTTATTAAAATAATAATCAACCGTCAACCTCTTCATCTATCATTCTCCAGATATCTTTCTCAAACCTGTCTGACGACACTGAATCATTCGCTACAGCGACTAAGCTTATATAACAGATATCAGCGCCAGCTGCATCAAATATAATCTTGCCCACGGCATCCTCAAACCAAGCACCTACGCCTATCTCTACGTCATAATCCGCAATCAAATCACAATATATATTCGTTGCAAGCTCTACGACATACTCATAACTCAGAACCTGACCTATATACTTTTCAACATAATGCTTGGCTGTCCTGCCTTTAACGCCTGTTACATAAAATCTCCGTTTCATAACTCTCTAATTAAATTTTCTGCTTACAAATATACATATTTTTTATACTGTACACATTAAAACAAAAAAATACAGACTCAACAACTATGAATCTGTATTTATAATCCTCGCTCTGTCGTTCTAAAGCTGAAGAATACTCTCGTAAAACTTGTACACAGCCTTCTTCGCGTCTTCCATGTACTGCACCAGATAATCATAATCCGGGTCGTCTTCTAACAGATACTTGTCTGCCTCAGCGTACACGTCAAATGAATCGTAAGCCTCAAAAACCTTCTTCCTCAACTCTAAAACACTGTCGCACTCGACTGCAACCTCTTTAATAATCTTACTGCCGAACGCGTAATTGAACGTCTGGTACCTGAACACAAACTTACCGTCTGACTGCTTCACTTCTAAATCCGCCTGCTTAGCTGCTAAGCAAACGCTCTCAATAATCTTCGAATCCATAATCTTTTTTTATTTAAAGTTAAACATCCTTTCTTTCAATCTGCAAGTCTTACGAGCAGAAACACCGCTCGGCTCCTGCCCGTAACACCGCCTCAACTTCAATGCTTCGCATACCTGCGCCTGCTCGCCTTGCTTTCTCTAAAAGCGACACAACGCTTGCATTTCATCTGCTTCTTAGGTTTCTCAACCTTCACCGCGTCCACATGATACGGCTTGCCTACCTCTGCGCTGGCACACGCGCCCGATGCGATACCGACTATCAGTACCATAAACACCGTCAACATAGTCTTTTTCATACTCACTTCTGTTTAGTTAGTTATTAAATAGCGCTGCTAATATAGAAATAATTTTTATAATAATACACTAATTATAAATTTTTATTAAAAAAAATACAGATTCATCATTCTGAACCTGTATCTTTAGCTTACAGTCTGTTACAAAAACTCAATTTTTGATTACAGAAAATTTGTTTTTCCTTATAGAGTTTTTCAAAAAACTGTAATCAAAATCTCATTTCTACTTTCAAACTGTTATCTTACTGATATTTCACAACCCCGTTCTTTATGTAAGAATCTGTATTCACGGCGTAAAAAGCTCCGTTCACACACGCTATACCGTCTGGCTTCTCTTCTAAGCATGTCACGTCTTCTACACACACAAGCGAACGTTCGTCATTACTCCATTTGAAAACTAATGGTTTATATACAAAACTGCTGAACCCGAAAAACCGCACTAATGTGTTCACTTCTTCAAACGTAGCGTACCTTAACGACTTGAGCTTATCGTTAGCGCTCTCGAAATTCTCGTTCTTCATTATGAATAAATTCTCGCAGCCTGGCCATTCGTCTCCTCTGTGCGTTATCTCATACGCCATTAACCTGGTCTCTGTCTGAAACTCGAATAAAGGATGCTTGCGCTCTTCTTCTGTAGCTACATGTTTTGTAACTATCGCCGCGCATGTGAACTCAAAATTGTCTTTATCAAAGAAAACATTCGACACTAATGCTGTAATGTTCTTCTTGTTCTCTGTCCACGACACGAACATTCCTGTCTTTACTTCTTTTAACTCCATGATTTTAAAAATTTTAAAAATTAAACATTTATTTATCTGAACTCGCTCGTACTGAACCTCAACCCGTCTGAATAAAACTCCTGACCGTATTCGTCTGTCTCGTACCCTAACTTACCCCACTGCTCTATCTTTTCTATTTCTATATAACAAGCGCTCTGCGGCATCTTTCCTGTCTCACTCGTTTCATGCTCTGCATATTTGGCATAGTCCCAACCGTCTGGCTGTCCCCACTCTAACGCCATCTGCCAGAACTCGTCTTTGTCCAGAACCTTACCGTACTCGTCAAACAATATCGTATCGTCTCTGTATATATATGCTCTTAATGACTCTTTATTCAACTCGTATAACTTACACGCTTTGCCTTCACTGTCAAAAAACCAGTTCGTCTCCCATAAGAACGTCCACCCTGAAGACCGCTTGCCTAAATGCGTTATACTGCCGACAAGCTCTTTCTTACATATATCATAATGCATATATGAACACATGTCATCTAACAAGTCACGTGCCTCTTCAAACCTGTCGTTATTAATAAGATTCTTCACCTGGTCCTTGTCCTCTTCTTTATACTTGAACCGCAAATAATAATTCGTCCCCATACTATAAATCAAATTTTAACTGTTCTGGTCCTACTTTCTTCAAACCTTTGTCTACTAACGGCTCGTCTATTATCTTCACTGTGTCTATCTCAAACCACACTCTGGCTATGTTCTGCCATTCTCTGACATACACTGGCACCAGAACCTTCTTATTCCTCAACGCTATTCTCTGAACCTCTCTAATCAAATCCATGACATTGAACCCCTCAACGTCTTCTATACCGTAGTAACGTTTCAAAAAATCATTCCTCTTCCAACGTTTGTGCCCGTACTCGCCGAACGTGACCGCCAGCCCTTTCTTTGCCATCTTTATAGCTAAGTCGAAACAGTCATACGCTGAACCGAACGGGTCTAAGTCTATCAAATCATACCGCTTTTTGTTCGCATACAATAAGCACAAGCATTCTAACGCGTCCATATGGAACATAGCTGGAAAGCTCTCGTTCTTGTCGTTCGTGGTGACATCATACTTGCCTAAACCTGTATAATACGGTTTCTCGCCTGAATACAAGTCTAATATAGTCTTAGGTTCTATATCGTTGAGAAACGCACTGTTCACTCTGTACTTCTCTATCACATGCGGCTTGTTGTACGTGTTGTCGTCTTTTGACAGTCTCTTGAGCTTTATCTGCACTGATATCTCTGTCCTGTCCACTGACCACGCTATCTCTTCATTAGAATAGCCTTGTTTCTTCTTCTCGACTATCCAGCCAATCTCTTCTTCTGTCCACTTCCTCGGCGCTGTTTTTGTATAGTCTGTCTTAGTCTGAACAGTACCTCTGTATGACTCTGGCATCTTCTCTATCATACAACTCTACTTAATCTGTTTTGACTTCCCGCCTGCTATCTGATACGCGTGCTGCACGTCGTCTATAGTAATCCTCTGGTCATGACTCACTAACAGCAAATCAAAATTCAAGTCTGCGCATAACTCGTTCACAAACTCTATGAATTTTCCGAAATAAGCGTCTGATATCTGTGTGAACGCTTCGTCAAAGAATATCAACCTTCTCTTGTTCAGCTTCACTATCAGATAAACAAGAAACACGAACGATATGACGGTTATGATTCCTCCGCCTTCTGCCTCAGACAAATCTGTAGAATAGTCGCCTTTATTCAGAACAAACCTGTTAGACTCAAGGTCGTACTCTACCTTGTAATCGAACCCGAATATCGATTTGATAGCTGAATTAGCGAGCTCTTCACAGTCTCTGATTGAGGAACCGCTGAGCAACGGTCTCACTTGCTTCAACGCTAACTGCGACCGTTCTATAAGCTCTCGCTCTGTGTTCACCTGCTCAAGCGACTCTTCTGCGTTAGCTATCACAGACTGAACTCTGCGCATGTCACTGACTAACTCAGAATACCTCAACAACTGTCTGTTGCACCGCTGTTCTAACTCTGCGTTCATACTGATTCTACTTTTTCAAGTTTAGCTGCTATCACAGCTATCTCAGACTCAAGCTCTGCCTTCTTAGCCAGACGCTCTGTCTTTATCTTCGACACGTTGTCTGACAAAGACTGGTTTACTTCTAAGCTGAATCCTGCAGCTAATTCTTTAATCTTCTCAAGACGCACAGCCTGACGCGTGTTCAACGACTCAAGCTCTGCTTTCTTCTCGTTGTAAATCTTTTCAATGTCCATGATATTTTACTCTTTATCGCTCGTCTTCTCAAGACGAAGCATGGTTATAAAATTATTCGCTAAATCAATAGTACGGCTCGCTACATAATCTTCGAAAGTCATACTGCGCAACTCTGCTTCTCGCAATAGATGGTCATATGTACTCTCGTCTAAATCTTCGCTCATCCTCTTCACATACAAGTCTGCCGCGACCTTGTCACGCAGACTCTCATAATACTCGTTACTTTTCAAATCCATAATTACAATCTGTTATTAAATTAAACTTTTTACTAAGAGAAAATTTGTTTTTCCTTATAGAGTTTTTCAAAAAACTGTTACCAAAATCTCGTTTTTAGTTTTAAACTGTTATTTTGTTCCCGCATACAGGACAAATCTTGTTCTCTATCATGCTCTGAATGCTCTTCACTGTCTTATAATCTTGCCTGTAAGAATCCATAAGCTCTGCTATATAATCAAGCTTTCTTATATCTGAATCAATATCTGAAACCTGTTTCTTCAAATCCATACACCGCTCTAACTCTGAATAAACACTCTGAATCTCTCGTATCTTTTTCTGCTCTGCTCTGGACTCAGCTATAAGATTCTCCAGTTCTATGATAGAATCAACTCTGAGCTCATTCAATTCGTTTTCCTTAGCAATATATGTCTCACACGATTCTATCTCACCTGAGACAATCTTTTTACACTTCTCAATCTCACCTTGTTCTGTAATAAGATGCTCAAGCAACGTCAGATTAGCTATGTCGTCTCTGCATGATTCAAAAGCATCGCAATCGCTGATAAATGACTCTATCATCTCAGAACGCGCTTTTTCTGAATTGTAACTGTTTATATGCTCAAGCAGCTTATCGCATGACTCGATTTGATTCTCGCATTCTCGCAACTGTTCTATACATGTGTTGAGGTTCTCTATATCGTCATGCATCTGCGCCTCAACAGCTGCGTACTTAGAAAGCTGAGCTTTGTTCTCAGAGACCATCTGACTGAGCTGCTTGAACGCGCCTGTGTTCTGGTCCTTCTTCTTGTTCAGCTTGCTCACTGCTTCGTTCATATCGTCGAAAGCCTTACTTGATGACAATATCTCAAGTATGCGCTTCTGACTGAACTCAAGCAACAACGGCTTTGAAAACTGAGTGAAGAAATTCAACGGATATTTCTGCTCGTACGCGTCTATGCTTCCGAAATTATTGAATGTCTCTACTTCAGGCGGAACCGTCCTGTTTAATTTCTGAAACACAAGCTCGCCTAATTCATATTCTGGTGAACCGGTCTTTGTCTTGCGTACTACAAGCATGTTCGGATTATCGTCATATGATATTCCAATCTCTATCATGTCTGCGCCGTATCTGAGGAACCCCTGCTTGAACTTGTTGTTGCATGCAGCGTTTATAGCGCGCAAGCACGCTGACTTGCCTTGAGAAGACTCGCCGACTAAGATGGTGAATCCTTCTACACGTATGCTTGCGTCTATGATAGACTGAAAATTCTTTATTTTAAAATTCGCTCCGCTCATTCTAATATGATTTTTTGCATACGTAATACGTTTCCGTCTTTGTCTGTCACAAGCAATACTAAATCTACGTCAAACAAATAACCTTCATGCCTCAACATGAAAAGCTTATAGTCTGTCTCTAAAACCATCTTCAATGTCCTGAAATCAAGCTGGTGCCTGTCGTCAAGTTCTCTTGAATACGACCTGAAATAAGTATGCTCGTTAATAGACGTACGCTCGTAACCTGAACGTCTGTCTTCAGACACAAGCTCTTCTGTCATGTCTGCCGTAGTATACAGAAGCAAACCTACGTTAATTCTTACATCATCGTCTGATGTCTTTAAAAACTGTCTCATAATATCTTGTTCTCTCGTAATTTTAAATACAACTCTAACAGCTTCCCGTTCTTGAACGTGTCTTTAAATGATGACCTGTCATACTTGGTTATGTCATGTATGTGATGCTCTACATAATCAGAGAATTTCCTAAGCTCTGCTTTGGTCTCGTCTGTTATGTTCGCGTCTGGAACCTCAACATCTCTGCTCAAACTGTCTATCCACTCTAAAAACGACACCTTGCACTCTGGCGATATCTTATTAGACAAGAACTCAAGCAGCTCTGATATGCCTGTCCTGTTTATATACGTCTGCTTGACCTTCTTCTCCGTTGTCACAAGACGGTTCCAAGGCCTCACGTTTGTCTCTATGACTGCTTTACTGCTCTTCACTTTCAGTATCTTGCATATGTCAGAAGCGTTATACATCATACTCGTGATATTGTCGAAGAATCTCAACTCGTCTCCGTTCTTTGTCTCTATCGTCATCATACTCTTTCTATTTTTAAAATCTCATACTCAAAACAATCCACGTTTAAACCGTAGATACGCATGCACTCTTCTACTGAAGTGACATAACACTCTTGCTCGCGCCACTCGCCGTATGTATACGCGTCTTTATACTTGAATCTTATACGCAGCATAATCTTACATGCTTTTAAGCTGATTGTTGAAATCTTCCATATATCTAATAAAACTATCAGCTTTTTTATTCCTGTCTTCTGCTGTATTAGAAGTATCCCACTGATTCCAAAATTTAATTAATACGTAACAACCAGCTGATAAGATTATCGCGCTTACTGTTACTGTTAATACCGTCTGAATCATATCTGTACATTTTAAAGTTCCGCCGCTCAATGTTGAAGCGGTATTGCAAATATATAAATTATTTTTATACTAAAAACAAAATTGCAAAAAAATATAAACAGAATTCAATAACAAGGCGTTTCCATTTTAGAAACCCCTTTATTTAGATTCGTTCATAAATTTGAACAGACCGAAGTCGTAGTTTTTACCAAACGTCTCATGCAAGAATTCTCTGCCTTTCTCTGTGACCACAAGAGAAGTTTTAGCGATGTCTTTACCGTTTATTCTGATTATAGCTGTACGCGTAGTGAAATAACCCTTCTCGGTATAGTTAGCATAAGTCATGTATCTTTCATGGCCTTTATATATGATTCTGTTCGCTTTCAGAAGATTAATGAATATGTTAACGTTTCTGTAACCGAGCTCGTTAGATATTTCTGTCAGTGTATATGATTTCTCTGACATCAGGACGTTATGAGCATAATTAGAATAAGGCAGCATGTTGTTTATAGTTTCTGATTTGCTCTGTATCTGTCCTTTAGCGTAATTGATTTTATCTTTGTATTCATTGATAGTTTTGTTCGCCAGCACTAACGCTTCTGCTATCTGCAACTCTTTAGGTTTTTCTATAGCATAGGAACCTGTCTTACGTATAGACGGAAGGACTTCGTTACAAACCCAATCTTGAAATGCTTCCGCTTGAGGCTTGTCTGAGCGCATTATAACACGATACAGATTTTGTTCATTAATAAACGTAGCTTGTTGATTTCTACCTAATCTATCTATGACTACTATTGAATAGTACCCATCTTTTTTTAATCTCTGCACCGTGTTATCAGTCCTCAATCCCAACACTTTACATATATCAGCCAGACAAAACAACGGATTATCTGATGTTCCCGCAGTACGTATCTGTCCGAACTGTTCGTTCTCAAATACAGCTATATTCTCATTCTTCGGTTGAGGTTTCATATTGTTTATTCCTAACCATTCTCTGAACGAATCAAGGCTGTCATATACAGATACTGATTCTATGAAATCAACAAGCGAAGCGACGCCCTCAACAGTAAGGAACATGAACTCGTTATCTTTGATATCAATCATGACAATATCTTTCTGCTTTACAGTTGACTCAATCACGCTCTTAGCATTTTCTATTTTAAGTGCGTTGCATATATCATACGCGCTATAAACGGTCTGTCTGTTTTTGACCTCGGTTCTTATTGTACCGAAATTGTCGTTCTTAATGCTTTCCATAACTATTTTTTTAAGTGAAACAATCTGTCTTTTAGTAAAGGGTGTGAATCGAATACACACCCTTATATAAGGGGCTATTATTGAATAACACTCCTTTATAAAGGGCGTTAATTTAACTAATATCCTTTACGTATAACATTCATTGTTAAATTATTGTTTAATTGTATAATTATATTATAATATATTTTGTTAAATAACCATTAAATTAAATATTAATTACTTGTGGTTTTTCTTGAAAAAATTTAACAGTAAATCAAAATCGGTAATAGTACCATTAACCATTTCTGTATATAACAGTTCTAACAATTCTATTACAGCGTTTAAATCATCATCACTCGCGTAATAATCTATATGGTCGTTTACTTTGCCTATAGCAGCATAATTAACGCCTTTAATGACTCTTAACATATCATATCCAGCATAAGTAGAAGCTATACTATTGATTTTTTCATAATCGCGTTCTATAATAATCTTATAAGCGATTCTTCTTGCTACAAGCATATAAACGTCTTCATAAATAGAAGGCTCAAGCCATAACACGAAATCAATAAACAGATACGGACTAAACCATGTTATATCAAACGGTCTGCCGTTAGACTTCATCTTTTCAATAGATACGCCGTTTTCACTTAATCCGTTTATCAGATTCTTTGTCGACTGCTTTCTCATATAAGCAATCATAGGCGTCTTTTCGGACTTTTTCTCATTCACCTGATTCAACAAATAAGAAGCATTATACATACCGTCTTCTCTCTGTCTGATGACATAATCTTTTAACTGTATATCCATATTATTCAATTTTTAAAATTTAAGCAAACGTATAAAAAAGACATTAAATTAAATATCAACTTAATATTTAATTTATAAAATAAATATTAACTATTATTTGTTAATATTACAAAAATGTATTAATTTATAAATCAATAATAAAATCCAGGCTTGCTCTGTGACTTAAGGAATTCAGATGTATATGCGCAGTCGACATATGACTTGTCATGTCTGACTTTCACAAACTTTGGCTTGACGAGCATTCTCGAACTGTTTATGTATTGTCCTGAGACCTCAACAACTAAGCCAGTAGTTAGTACAGAAACATCTAAGCGTTTAGGCTTTCTTATCCAAGCAATGACGCATCTGTGTGTTCCAGTCTCAGTCTCTACGTAGACAGAAAGCTCTAACTTGTTATCTTTGAATCCAGTGATAAACGTGTCGATGGTGTCGCTCATATTGGTTCCAGCTACTCGTTTAATCTTTATGTACGACTGTTTGTTGCGTCTGTCTGTGGTGTCATAGAATCCGTTCTTGTTTTGCGCTACGACGCCTTCTGAGTTGTTGTCTAATAAAGACTTAAGGAAAACACGTTTCTCAGCTTCAGAGGTTCCTGTACATCTTCTGATTGGTTCCAGGTTGAGGCCTGCGCGCTGTCCTGCGCGCAAAGCTTCGTCATACACGCTCATGCTTTCTCTGAGCTGGCGCTTGAGATAGTCTGTACCGTTGAAGTACAACGGTGTTATGAGCTTGAACGATATCAAGTCGGCACCAGTCTGTTCTTTAGTTCTCTTCTGAATGCTCACGCAGTAGCTTGTGTTGAACAGTCCTAGAATCTGTTCTGGACGCGTCTGTGTCTCAATATTGAGCTTCCTTAAATCGTCTGATATGTCTATAGAATCGTTTATGACCATCATCGCGTCTGCAGCGTATATTCCTTTGTAGTCTGCTTTTTGGAACACTTTATTGCTGTAGTCTATAAGCGAGCAGTCATCTGAATAGTTACGTGAATAAATATACAGGTTACTGTTATAAATAATCACTGTGACACGTATGCCGCGGTGTTTTTCTGTGAAAATCCAATCTGGGCTTGAGAATATGTTTTTCTGTTCTTTCTCGTTGAGCTCGTCTATCGGCTTAGCTAAGCACGGTGTGTAGAATGACAGTCTGTACCGCTCTGGCGCGTCGAGAGCATTCCAAATGTCTTTCGCATTAAGATGTACATCTAAACTGTTTTTGTGATGGCAGAACGCGCGTATCTTAGCGATAGCAGACACGTAGTCTGACTTCTTGTACTCGCCTTTGCGTCCTGTAGGCTTCAGTAAAGCAGAAGCTGTGCTCGGACTAAGCAGTGAAGAACAGAGACCCCACTGATACTCTACATCTGTTTTTGATACACTCATTGTTGTTATTGTTTGAACGCAAATATAACAACAATTTTATTACGTTATGCCTGTATCTCTAACTCTAAATCTTCTGGAAACGTCCTGTCTTTCTGCCTGTCTTGGAACCAGATATCTAACGTGCGCTTGTCTCTGACCCATCTCGGAGCAGCAGAAAGTGATTTAACGATACCGTCTATGTACTCAAGAATATAAAGACGGCTTTTAGGGTTATAATGCGCGATGACCTGTCTCATGGGCAGAAGCTTTTGAAAGGGTTAACCATGTTCTTAGTATGGAAGATTCGCTCGTAGTCGTCTGGATAATTGTTCTTATACCATTCTACTTTCTTCCATATCTCAGACTCTACTTTAAGAAGCTCTGACTTAATCTCTGTACTGCCGTAAAGCTGGATGTAATTGACAACATTGATGATGTCGTTGCCGCTTATGCGTATGTCGGCGCCAGTGTATGTGGTGATGCCGTTCTCTACGTTCTGCTTAATCTGCTTGTCATACGATATGTACAGATAGTCGTCTTTGAACAGATGGTTGAGGTGAGACGCGGAATAAGCCACGTGCTTGACGTTAGCTGTCTTCAGGAACCCGTCCATATACCATATGTCGCGGCAGTGGATTTTGACGAAATCTGGCGTGAGGTCAGACTCTTTGATTTTAGTCTTAGTCTTGCCGTGGTTGTAGAGGATACCAGAATCGGTGTCTACAGTCTCGCGCAATGACTTGCCGAATTTTCCGTATGTGTACAGATTCGATTTAAGCTTTATCGGTGCTGTCATTTTGTTTCTTAGGTTTAGTCGTTTTAGCCGCTTTAGCTTTTTTAGGTTTATGCCTGAAGTAATGTCTCTTAGTCGGGTTGGCTGTCTCTTCTAAGGCTTTAGCGATAGCATCATAGCGTTCTGTCACGTCTTTAGGCGTGTGGTTGTCATAGTCTATGAGCGCTTTCTCGTACGGTTTGCGGTGCCAGCGTGCGATGTGGAAGCCGTTGAAGAAGATAGGTTCGTGGCCGTATTCGTAGAAATACACGAGTTTAGTGTAGTTTCTGATGTGGAATACAGTGTCTGGGGCCATGTTTTCATCGCAATACTTCAGAGCGTTTTTCCTGTTTCTTTCGATAGAGTCTAATACACCGTTTTTATATATCGCATATTGTTCATGTGTGGTATAAAACGGTGCTTTGACTTTGTCTTCTTTTAAGACCGTGCAGCCGTTGCGTGTCGATTTGTCAATGAACTTTTGAATCATAAGCTTTATTCGTAAATAGCGATGTCGTCAGGTTTTATTCTGATGAACGTG
>Ga0310696_10008241_pt1 | contig 12175 bp, 24 predicted proteins | sample AusTroGonzalo_MG_4_FD_203885 | JGI IMG/M metagenome (GOLD analysis project Ga0310696, IMG submission 203885) | Bovine rumen microbial communities from tropical cattle in Woodstock, Queensland, Australia - Gonzalo_02 (v2) (version 2) | ecosystem: Host-associated > Mammals > Digestive system >... | reverse complement strand
TCGGCTTTAAAATTCGTATTTACCGCAAAATACTTTTTGCAATTTTGGTTAAAGTATTTCAATGCGCTTTCCATGTCGGGGTGTACTTTGAAATCTTCAATTCCATCTATGCAACTGCAATAGAATGTTACCCATTTTCTCATTCTTATTCCCCCTTATACGGATTCGGCAACTCTCGCCATGCAACAACTTCATCATCGATAGGGTTATTGTAGACATCATCGGGATTATAGTGTCGATACTCCCACCAACCTTCGGGAATGATACCGCAATCTTCCTCGTCATCCCAGCCAGCCCAATCAATGTTTTCCCAATTCCATCGTGAATCGTTATCTCTGATTGTGCCATCTTCGTACATAGCCGTTGTAATAATATACTTCTTGCTCTTGCTTCCTTTCCTTAAAGCACATATCTCTACTTCTACCTCGCTATCGGGTAGCCTATCCTTTACGGGTATCCACTCTTGCGGTTCAACTGCTGGCAAATCTTCTACATATCCTTTTTCGATAACCCAACCTTTATTTCCGTTTGCTAATTCTACACGTACCGCATACTTTAGTAGTGTTTCTCGGCTTATTAAGTCACTCATTCTCTGCTCCTTTCGGTTTTAACATCAAAACCTTGATATATTGCGTTACCTAAAGTCTGCACGAGCTGTTCATCGTTACTTAAGTCCGTTCTACCGATATGTACTAATATCCCATGCACCATTTCGTGGCAAATGGTTTCGGCTTTCATTTCCATTGGCATATCTTTGTTGATGATGATTTCTGCCCTGCAATACTCAATCTGTCCGAAATGTGAATCGGTATCGAAGTTATCTTCTTTTTCAATTACCTTGTGCGGTATTCCGCAAATGTTTACTGTCATTCTTTCTCACCCCCTACCTCAACCTTGCAGCCACACTCTTGGTTGGGTGGAGCAACGTACTTACCATTGTTCTCAATGTTCACATCACAATCCTTGTATTCTCCATAAATACTTCTCTTGCAATCCTTACAATAATTATCTCGGTCTATTTTTTCTGCCATTATTCTGCTCCTTTAGTTTTTTTATCTGATTTTCGTAAAATCGTTTCTGACACTCGTTTTCATCAGAAAGAAACTTGCTTGTATTCCACATCATTTTCAAAACATCCATTACGGACATTTTGCAATATTCTTTGTAATCAGCGCACTCTTTAGGTGTTCCGATTAACCGATACTTTGTATACTCCATGTGCATACGATTAAGTAATTCTTTGATGTGTGAATCTTCAAGAGATTCTATATACTGACTCACTTCGCTCATTTCAAGTACATTCATGCATTCTTCCTTTCCTGATAGCGGTAATAATCACGCTCGGTTTTATTGGGTGTGAGTAAACCGTTAACTCTCAACCTCGGTTTAAGTTGTTCGTATACAATTTCACGTTGGATTATCACTTCTCTAAGTGGTTCTGGTTTCGCAAAACCTTTCTTCACCTTCCAACCGTGGCACATACCGTTACGAATATGCGCCATGCTTACCTCGTTTTGTTTAACCTTCAAAAATTCACTTGCCTTTGAAACGCTCGGAAAGTAACAATTCATTCCGTCTTTAACCAACGTTACGGGCGTTCCTTTTCTTCCTCTCATCGTCTTTCCACCTCTGTAATTCTTCTGTGAATAATGTCCTCAAGCACTCGGTCAGCGGCACGAATCGTAGCAAAGATCGATGTCGCTCTGCTTCTTTCCTGATAGATGTACTCTGCAAGGTCGGTAGCATCATCAGGCGTAGGGTGATAATAACCGCCCGTAGGCTTGGCAATAATCGGGTTACTTTCACGTTCAATCTGAATCAACTTTCTTACATAGCGGTCTTTATCTCTTACGTTTGACGGAATCAACCCAACCGCATCGGCTTTCTGTACAAGCATCTTTCTGCTGATTGCGTTCTCTTTTCCGTCTGGTATTAAATCAAGTATTCTCGTTACTTCCATCGCTATCCCCCTTTGCTTCAAACAAACTGCACGCTCTTGTGCTTGTGTACTTATACTTGGCGGTATTGCTTCTGCGAAACGGCTTAATAGGATTGATACATTCGTAGCCGATACTTTTCTTGTGGTCGGACAACCACTTACACTCTTTACACTTGTGGTTATGGAACTCTTTCTCTCTGATAACCTTGCCGTTGCGGATTGCATTATCAAGTTCTTTCAACTCGTACAAACTCAAGTAAACAAACGAATAACTTTTGTCCGTGTGTGAAGCAATCTCTTTGTAAACGCCATCATTAATCTCAATCTGTATCTTCATCACAACCCCCAATATTCCGACACATCCCATGCCGTGTAGTGAACATATTTGCCGTTCTCCCATCCATTAACTTCAACAAGTTTGGCTTTGGGCTTTACAACGGGGGCCATCTTTGCGTTAATCAACAGCTCCGCTTCTTCCTGTGCTTCTCGTTCTGCACTGCCTTTGATTCTTGTCATTGAGTAACCAATAGTATTTCTTCTGATTGCGAACTGAACCTTGTTGCCGGAACAGCCTAAGATGATTGCGACTTCCTCTTTGGTTAAGCCATCGTCCATTAAGTGCCTTACTTCGGCATCGAACTGTTCACGTTTCGCCAACTGCTCTTTGTTTAATTGTCCTTTTCCCACGACTTAACCCCCTTAAGCATCTTCTCAACTGCGGAATCCATAATGTTTTGAATACGGTTACAGTACTCGTCAAGGTTACCGTTGAAGTCCTCGGTCTGTTCCTTAACGTACTTCCTTGCAAAACCTTTAAGTGCTGCAATCTCGGTGTTGTAATACCCTTCGTCAACGTCAATCATTCTTGTTTCGCCCTGGTTCTTTCCTGTGCCTGACGAAAGTTTCTTGTGCTTCAAAACATAGTTAAGTGGTATCCCTTCGATACTCCATGTACTTGTCAAAACAATCTTCATTGAAAATCTCCCTCTCTGACTTCCGTATTCGGTAGATTTCCGCGGTCTGTATGTTTAGTCGATAAAATTACCATTCAAACATCAAACGCGCGTATACGACCTTATACGAAGTCATCTATGATATTTGCCGATACTGTTTAAATCTCTTAATCTGTCTGCCCTTGTTCGTGCTTCTGCCCGTTTCTTTTCTCTGAACGCTTCAAAATCTTTGAACTTCTTACAAGAACTGTGACAAGTCGTTCTAAGTTCTTCGCTCATCCATCGGTCAGGGCAATCCTTACAAGGTGCTGCGTGGGAATCGTTATAGATGTTCATTTCTTGAAGTCCTCAATCTCCACTATCTCAACTCGGATGAACGGCTTGTCGGTGTATACAAAAGTGTTCTTGCCGTAACCAAGGAACCGTGGATTATCGTCTGCTATGGTTTTCAGTTTCACTAAGGCATCATTTATAATCTTTCTGCCTGCCGACACTACGTTGTCATAGTCTCTTAACGTGCCTTTAACTTTCTCTCCCCAAGTAATGTCAAGTCTTACTCGGTTAGTCGCTTGCCAACCCTTTAACTGCATCCGCGCAGCACTGATAACAACTGTCTCCATCTGCCGTTTTGTTCTGGCGTACACCATCGGGTGTCTCGTTGCGTCTGACAAAAGGTTGTTTAAGTCCGGCAAGCAATTCTCTTTAAAGAACGTGCCTTTAATCTCGAAAGTCTTACAACCAACTGCGGCTATATCTTTTTCGGAACTGTTCTCTTGCATCGTCAACCTCACTCCCTTCTGCTACCTTTTGTTTTTCGTAGGCTAACTGTCCTACTATCTTGCTTAACTTCATCGCGGCTCCGTTTGCGTGTATCGCTTGATGGCACTCACGGCAAACAGGAATATAAAGCTCGTCTGCATCTGCTGTGGTTCGTAGGCCGCCTGATATTAAATGGTGAATATCGGTCTTAGGTTTTCCGCATAACAAGCAATATTCCATGTACTTGGTTATCATCAGAAGCCCCCTTCCGTTATCAAATCCATCATTGATATTGGTGCGGTTAACTTCTTGGTGGCCTTGCAATAGTCACAGTGTTCACATCTGATAGGCTCCGTTTCACCATTCTTTACAGCCAATACCGAAGCAACGTTCATTTCAATTTGGTTAAGCGCGTGGTCAAGTGTCATTTGGTCGATATTTATCACCGCTATCTCTGGGGAATCCTCTTTACTTACTGCGGATATGTAGCAAGGTAATTTCTCTCCCGTCAGGATCTCGATACCTTTTTGATAAAGTGCTAATTGGCCTGTGTAAAAATACGCCTCTACGAATGACACAAAACCATAGTCTGCAATCTTCCACGCCTTGTGCATACCGGCAGTGGTTTTAAAATCGACAATCGCTGTGTGTGGAATAAAGGAATCAAGTTTCGCTCTCCACCAAGCACCCGCCCAATAGAAAGTGATAATCTTCTGCTTCTCTCCGCTCATAGTCTGCATAAAGAGTTCATCAGCAAGGCATCTTTCAATCATCTTGTCTGCCTGTTTGTATGGTGCTTTGAGTTCTCCCTTTGATGTGAAGCACTCCGGGTGTTCTGCTTTCCATTTTTCAAGCGAACCATCAAAAAAAGCATCGGTGTATCCACCTACCAAAAGCGGTAACGTTACTTCTTCTTTCCACTCTCCGCGCATCTTAGCCATTGCCCTTGCTTCACAGCCTTGTACCATCATTCCCCCACAAAATTCGAGGTAATCATGGAATGATAAGTAATGCTTACGCGCTTCGTCTGAGTAGTAATTCTCTTCGGTTAATTCAAATTCGGGTTCCATGTTTACCCCCTTACTTGAAGTTGTCAGGAATCTCTATCTGTTCCTCTACAACCTCAGATTCAACAACAACGTCCTCTGTCGGTTCTTCCTTCGGTGCAAACGCATTAACAATGTTGCTTTTGTCGATTGCGGTAGCACTGTTGTTAAACTCCATTCCGCTGCCATCTTCCCAAGCGTTGTGCGCTTCGACTGATTCAAAGTCGGTGGGAATGTGTTTACACAGTCTGCGAAGAACGGTTTTCTTTGCCATTTCATCAAAGCTGTACTTCCATGCTTTAGATTGACTTGCTTTTGAGTAGTTGTTTCTTACGTTCTGGATGTCCTTGTTTGACATCGTTTCGTAAATCATCGTTCCATCATTGAAGATACAAACAGCGAAAGCACCTTTAATCTCTCCGTCATTGAAGGGCAAGGGTGAAAAGTCTATCGTTGCCATGCCATCAACAATCTTTTCTGTGAATACATCGCCTTCCCTAACGACCTTTGCGTATATGTCCTTAATGGGCTGTGTGGAGTACTTCTTCGTGAATTTAACGGTTCCCTTATAGTCAAGTTGGAATGTAGCCATATTGTTGTAAGGGATAACGTAAACTTCCTTGTTCGCAAACGACAATCCGAGGAAAGCACCCTTAAGCAAGCACTCCATGATTGATGCTTTGTTGCACTTCTGTAACTCCGGGTTGCCGTTGATAACCGAAAGTGCTTCGGTAATAAATCTTGTGCGGTTAAAGTCTTTAGGTAACGCTGTTTGTACCGCGATCAATTCATCCTGTAATTTGTCACCAAAGGTAACCGCTACTTCATTCTTCTGTTCTGCCATCTGCTGTCTCCTTTTCGTATTTCATTTTCAGTTCTTCTCTCAGCTTGAAGGCTTTATTCTTAGCGATAAGAAGTTCTTCGAGCGAGTAATCAATAACGTCTCTAACTTCTGGGTCTAAGTGGATGTAGCCTGCTTCAAAGCGTTCCAAAAGTTCCTGAAACGATGTCTGCGCATTGTCGATTTTTGAACCGAGTAAAACAAGGTCTGCAAAATCGGTGTGCTTCTGTTTAAACTCTCTGTATTCGTCAACGTTTAAAACCTTCATGCTTAAATCCTTCTTTCATGTATTCGTTTGGGTCGTAATTGAACCGCTCGATAAGCGCAGCGGTGATGAAACTTGAACCGTTGTTTGATGCCATGTACTTAGAGATTGCCGATTCGGAATAACCGATGCTTCTTCCTAAGTCTGCGTAATCCATTTCACGGTCTTTTAAAGATTGCTTCACATCGCGTTTTAACTTTTCGGTATCAATGTGAAGATGTAATAAGTCGATATTCATTGTTGACTTCACTCCTTTTGGGGAAGTACGATATAAGTACAAACACAATCCCCTATTTGAAACACATTCCTTGCGAGATAAGCCGTTCTATTCCCAGACGGCTTATTTTGTTGCGTAATCTGTAACTGTTGAGAACTTCGTTACCGAACCTTCTTCAACCGTGTATTCGTGTCCGTAATCCACATAATCCCTACGCGCCCACAACATATCATCGGGATACTTGTTCTCCCTGATTGCTTCTTCTACGGCTTCGTAACACTCGTTTGTGGGGTCTTTTGCGGTGGCCCATTGTGCAGGCTTAAACACGACTTCATCAACGGCTGTCTGATAGCGAAACTCTCGGTAGTCAGAAAACACTCGGTTGATAACCACTTCTGCGATTGCTTCTTTGACTGCATAGCTTTCGCCTTCTGCTTCGCTCATGACAACTCGTGCTATAAGCCACTTCTCAACCTCAGTGAAGAATGGAATCTCTTCTTCCTCTTCCTCAATCGCTTCAATCTCTGTTGATTCCCACACGGCGAACTTAAAAGCCAAGTCGTTAGCCAACATTTCATCAAGGCTTAGTGGTTCTTCCTCAAGTATTGGTTCTTCGATTTCGATTTCCTTGGGTTTAACGATGTGAACGATAAGAATGATGATTATTGCCAGAATTACGATGATGTAACCAAGAATTACCCCCGCCACATTCAACCATCCGTCAGGTATTTTTCTCTCTCCCATAGCCTTAATACTCCTTCCCGTGTACCATTTCCCCCGTTAGGGTTATAAAGTTCTCTAACTCCCAAGGTTCCATCTGTGATAACTTCTTAAGGTCTGCTTTCCATTTGGCGCATTTCTTACTTACCGGGCAGTCAGGACAACCGCCGTTCTCCCCACCCATCTGTTTGCACCATGATTCAAGGTCTACTCCTTTCATTTCCTTATCCCCTTTACAAAATTGTTTTTATTTCACTTTCGATACCCAAGCGACTGCACATTCTGATGAAGTCCTCAATCGTGAAGTTCATTCGCTTTTTCTTTTTGGAAAACCCTTGCTGTGTAATTCCCAATTCCTCACCCATCATCTGATAAGTGACGTTCTGTTCTTTCATTTCCGCCAAGATGTATCCGATTAATGCTTTCGTTTTTACCTTCGCGGGATCTAAACAAACTCTTGGCATTTTTAATCTCCCTTCTTTCGGCATTTCCATCCTCTGCGGTTTAACGCTTGAGTTCTCTTACTTGCCCACCTAACATTCCCAGGTTCGTAATTTCCGTCATTGTTTATGCGGTCAATTGAGTATGTAGGTGTTCCGTAATCAGGAAGTTTAGAAACGTATTCGTAAAAAGCTTCGAAACTCTTGTTCCACTCTTCGCAAACTTTGATGCCTCTTGCTCCGTAGTATTCGTAGCGTGAGTTGTTGGGATTGTTGCATCGACCTCTCATGGCTTGCCACTCATGGTATATCTTTGTGTGTGTCATCTTGTGTCTTCCGTGTCTCTGCATACAGCCGCAACTTTTCACACGTCCGTTGGTGAGATGTCCAGTTTGAACAAAATGTTCTTTGCCACAATCACACTTGCATAACCACTTGGCGTTTCCCTTCCCGTATATGGGACTTACCGCCACAAGGTAGCCAAATCGCTGCCCTGTTAAATCGATTCTTCTGCTCATTTGAAGTCCTTGTCACCTCATGCCTTTTTGTTTGCCGATAACTTGTAACTTTCTGTGCCGAAAACTTGTTGAACCTTATTCAACCGTTAAGGCAAAAAAATATTATTCTTATCCTCATCGGTAATATTCAGTAAGTCGCACAACACATAAACTTCCGCTGCCTTGAATGGTGCATCGCCACGCTTTTTGCTGCAAAATGCCTGGGGCGAAATGCCTAATTTGTCGCTTATATGGCTATTTTTAAGGCCACTCTTTACGATGTAGTCATCCAGAAGTTTCAAGTTTTCGGGCTTCTCTTTTACCATATGTTTAACTCCTTTCCCTTTTGATGTGGTTGAAAACGCTTCAACTTGATTCCCATTATACACAGGGTTGAAAAAAAGTCAACACGAAATTGAAAATTTTTTTAACTCGTGTTAAAATGAATTTACAAATCCTTAAAGAGAGGGGGTTTTAATATGTCTGATGATACAAACAAAAAGACCGTTGCGGACCGCATTAGGGAACTACGCATCTCGCAAGGTCTCACACAAATGGATTTAGCTAAAAGAATTGGCAAGAAAGATAAATCTTCTATATGTAAAATCGAAGGAAAAAAGAATGATATTACCCTTAAAGATGTTGCCAGAGTAGCGGAAGCATTGGGGACTACTCCCGCTTATCTGATGGGATGGGAAGAAGAAGAACAAGAACGGATATTCAATGAAGAAATGGCGGGTTTCCTTGTCGAGATTCGCAAGGACCCAAATCTTCGGGAACTCGTTCGGCTACTTTCTCGTTTAAGCCGGTATCAACAAGCGAATCTTTTGTCGTTTGTGCGGTCAATGCAACCTGATGAGCATCACGAACAATAACGTAAAGATAATCCAGTATACAGTTAACGTAAATTTCTTCAACCATATTAATAATATCAGACTTCTTATCCATGAGTTATTCTCCTTTACAATATGAGCGTAGCAAAGGTATATAGGGTTTGAGTAGTTCTAATCGTGAAAAGGAGAGAAACTGTGACGAACACGAAAGAAATCATTATGAAACTGAAAGAGGTCCGGGAAGAAAAGGAACTGTCTTACACGGACATTCTGAAATTAATGGAGAACAACGGAGATTTCTTATCGAAGTCTACGTTGTCCAGGATCTTCGCGGAAGGTTCGGAAGAAACAAACTTCGATTACGAAAACACCATACGTCCGATTGCCAAAGCGTTATTGGATATGGAAACAATCGAAGAGGATGACACAATGGACGTTCAGGCGTTGAAATCGTTGCTCCGTTATAAGATTCAGCGCATTGAAGAATTGGAAAGACAAGTTAAGAATTTAGAAATAGCACTCGACAAGGAAAAGATTAAGCATCACGAACGGTTAGATAAAATCCGTGAAGAGTACGAACGCAAGATAGATTTTCTTAAAGAGCAAGTATCATTAAAGGATAAGCGCATGGATTTACTGTTAAACTCCGTTGCCGAAAAAGATACACTCAATATCAAAATGCTTCAACAGCTTCTTGATTGTCCTTGTCGAAAACGTGCGGAAAGGGAGAACGCGTGTATATAGAAAAACTAAAAAGCGGTTCATATCGTATTACCCAGAAGTACGAAGGTAAACGATACCGCGCCACGGTTGACTTTAAACCCACTCCGAAAGAAGCACTTGAAATAATAACACGGGTGCTTCAAGAAGAAACTACCGAAAAGGGAACATTCAAGGCAGCGTGTGAACACTACATTGAAATCAAGAACGGCGTATTGAGTCCGCGAACAATAAGGGAATACTCGATGTACCCTAACCGCCTTCCTGAATGGTTCTGTAAAATGTCGGTAGCAAAGATGAAGTCCACCGATGTACAAAAGTGTATTAGCGAATTATCAACTACGATGTCACCAAAGACAGTGCGAACGCTTCACGGGTTTATATCCGCTGTTCTGGGTGTTGCTAAACCAAACATGGTCCTTAAGACAACACTACCTAAGATGCAGAAAAAGGAACCCTATATACCCAAGAAGGAAGTCCTTGCAGCAATCCTTAAAGAAGCCGAAGGCACACAATACCACATACCTATTCAACTCGCGTGCTACGGGCTTCGTAGGGGCGAAATTTGCGCCCTTGATATATCGGATATAGATGGAAATATAGTTCACGTTCGCAAAGATATTGTTCAAGATAGTAAAGGTAATTGGGTGAAGAAACCGCCTAAGACACCATCATCAGTCAGGGATGTTCCGATTGACTCAGCTCTTGCCGAAGAGATACGCAATCAGGGATATGTGTTTGACGGATTCCCCGGAACGATTTCAAACTTTCTTAGCCGGACACAAACGAAACTTGGCCTTGAACATTTCTCAATACACAAACTACGACACCTATTCGCTTCTATCCTACTCGACAAGGGATATGATTTAAAGACGATTCAAGACCTTGGCGGTTGGCAAGGAAGTGAAACAGTATCAAAGGTATATCTTCACAGCCTTAAACTTCGAGAAGAAGAAACACGCAAGCAAATCGCTTCTGATATTTCGGATTTCTTGAAGTAATTTTTAGTAATTTCCGTGGGCCTTTTCGTGGGCCCGAACACCACAACACAGGGTTGTAAACCGCATACTTACGTTGTCGGAACGCACCCAGAAAACCTTGTATTTAAGCACAAAAAAGCCTTGAAAACACTGAGTTCTCAAGGCTTTTTCATTAATCGGAGTGACAAGACTTGAACTCTTTTACTCAAGTCTAAAAACGTTGATTTTATGCGGTGTTGTGGAAATTCGTGGGCCTTTTCGTGGGCCACAAAAAAATAGGGACACCCTTTCGGATGCCCCTAAGTTTTTATTTGAGTGAAGGAATCTGCTTTGCTCTTTCCTTTTCCTCTTTTGCTTTTTTCTTTTCAGCCTTTTCCTCAAAGTAATTGATAACGCCTTCGGTCTTTTCATTGTCGAACGCTTCAATCAACTTCTTGTAACTGCTGTTGTCGCTTATAGCCTTGCCAAACAAGTTACGTTCGGTGATAAGTTTAGAAGCTCCGTAAATCTGTTTAAGAACTTCAACCTTAGAATCGTAGTCCAGACTCTTGTAGAAGTCGGAACGAATCATGCTCTCAACAAGTTTTCTGCTTCTCTTACCCATATCCTCTTGGTACTTAGAAACTTCTTTGTTGTTAAGTGTCTTATCGCCAACTTTGTTAGGTGCTGTCTGAGGAAATACCGCTGCGTCAGAAGTCTTCTTATAAAGTTTGTTGATTTCATCATTAACTCGGTCTGACTTCTCACTTGCATAATCGCCCGGTACAAGGAATCTCTGTCCGAACGCTTCTGCTGAATTGTTTGCTGTGGTAATCTTACGGCCCCAAGTATCGTACTTAGCGGGAAGACTCTCAGACAAAACAGGAATCTTTGACATCTGCTGATTAACAAATGTGTTAACCTTGCTTGACGGATCGTAGTAGTTCCTCTGTGTGGTATCCATGCTCTTAGCCGTTGCATTAACTAATGAAGGAACGAACGCTCCCGCAAAGTCATCTGTCAACGAATTAATAAAGTTCTGAGCAAAGTCTACTTCGCCGGAATAACCGCTACCCTTCATTAAGTCTGCCAAACCTTGAAGCGGTGAAGAACCGAACCAAGAATTGATTGCTGCTTTAGGGCCTTCGTAACCGAGTGCCTTTAAAACAGATTCATCTGCCTTGTCGGAGTTCTCTATTGCTTCTTGTATAAGCGTACCAACCATGAGGTTTTGTGCAAAGGGTTGCGCCCAATCGTAGGTGAGGTAATCGTTACCAACGTGTAAAGCCCACGGCCTATATCCGTTTGCTTTCTGGAAATTCTTTTCGTCTTTGTCATCGGAGTAATCACCCGTGATAAGTCCCTCGGCCTTAAGTGCCATTCCTAAAAGAATTAAGCCTGTGCCTGTTAATCCTTTGGCTGCGCTTGCGATGCCGTTTCTTACCATTGATTCATTACCCTTTGTTGCACCGATAAGAATTTGTCCGATGCCCTTAGTTGCATTAATAGGCGAATAATCAACCATTCGTGCTGCGATGTTACCAGGGGCTTGTAAGAACGGGATAGTGGTCTGACTTAAAGGCTTACCAATTACGGGAACCTTTTCCATCGCACCCTTTAAACCGCGAAGCATTTTAACAGCCCACGATTCATCCTTGTAGGTAGCCTTCATAGCTTCTTCCCACGCCATCTGAATCGCTTCATCAGGTACATCTTCTACACTGTTAATGCCCTGTGCCTTAATATAACTACCAAGTCTTTCAATGAAGTTCTCTTTTACAAAAGGTTTATCGCCAAGGTCCAACGCTTTGTATGTTGCATTACGAATGGTTTCGGCTAATGACTCAACGCCTTTCTTTCCAAAGAGCTTTTCGTTAGCTTTCTCAATACCACCATTTGTCATCTTGTTAATCCACTTTGACACTGCGGTTCCCTTGTACATCTGGCGGTCTTTCATTAAAGCATTTTTAAGTTCTGGGATCTCGT